>Ga0099364_10001515_pt1 | contig 38033 bp, 37 predicted proteins | sample TergutTh196P3_FD_73070 | JGI IMG/M metagenome (GOLD analysis project Ga0099364, IMG submission 73070) | Microcerotermes parvus P3 segment gut microbial communities from Pointe-Noire, Republic of the Congo - Th196 P3 | ecosystem: Host-associated > Arthropoda: Insects > Digestive system > Gut ... | reverse complement strand
AATTCACAACGACGTGTGGACTGTTCTCGATTGCGTTTATGACGGCAAAACAGTCAGCTTTGAAACCGACAGATTTTCAACTTTCGCGTTGGTCTACAGCTTTGACGAAAACGCTAACAGCGACCTTGACAACGACACCCGCCCGATTGACAGCGGAGAGGGTGAGTCGAGCGAAAAAGAAAAAAATCCAAGCACGGCTGTTGCAATTTTAGTCACACCGGCGTTGATTGCGGGTGGGGTTTTGTGGGGGAGTAGGAGGAGACGGACAGTTGATAGTTGACAATTGAGAGTTGATAGTTATTGTAGGGGACGGGCTTGCCCGTCCCGCAATTTTCAGATGTTTAAAAGACGGGGTGGGCAAGCCCACCCCCTGCAATAGATGAAACCTTATAAAAATTTACGTTAAAACACTTGCATTTAAAGCAAGAGTATGCTATAATATAATAAATACATTTTCTGAGAGGTGATTGTTATGTACAGCGAAACTAAAAAACCCGTTATTTTGGCGGTTGATGACGACCCGGTTATTCTGAGCGCGATTTTATCAATATTAAGTCTTGATTATAACGTTGTTCCGTTCCCTGCCGGCGACTTGGCGTTGAAGTATCTTGAGTCTAAAGATGCCGACCTTATATTGTTAGATAAAGAAATGCCCGGTCTGTCGGGATTTGAGATGTTGGGGAAACTTCTTAAAAACAAGACAACCTGCAAAATCCCTGTGATTTTCCTCACAGGCTCTATTGATGCAGACAGCGAAGCCAAAGCGTTTGAAATGGGGGCGGTTGACTATATACTGAAAACCGCAAGCGGAGAGTCGATAAAGAAAGATACCCTCATAACACGCGTGAGGGTTCAGCTTGAGCTTAAAGCTCACAGAGAAAGACTTGAGTCGTTGGTGAAAGAACGAACGCTCAGCCTTAACTCTGCTCTTGAAAAGCTTCAAAAAAGAGAGGAAAATATCTTCAGCCTGTTGGCAAAGGTTACTGATATTCGCGACAGTGACACAGGGCTTCACATTGAAAGAAGCACTAAATATACCGCCGTAATCGCCAACTATCTGCATGAACACCCGAAAGAGGGCTATGTGATTACCGACACACAAAGAGGCGACATAATAAAAGCCTCAAAACTGCATGATTTGGGGAAAATCGCAATACCCGACCACATTTTGCTCAAAGCAGGGAAACTCACCCCTGAAGAGTTTATAATCATGAAAACGCATACTCTTTATGGCGAACAGCTTATGGCAGATTTAATTGACGGCGATTCGGGTGACGACCTTATGATAACCGCTAAAGACATTATAAAATATCACCATGAAAAGTGGAACGGAAATGGCTATCCTATAGGGCTGAAAGGGACCGAAATACCTCTTTCCGCCAGAATTGCGGCTATAGCCGATGTATATGACGCGCTAACTTCACACCGTTGTTATAAAGAAGCATTCTCCCACGAAAAGTCAGTTGAAATTATATCAGAGGACAGCGGCAAACACTTTGACCCATATTTGATAGAGGTGTTCAAATTAAACTCAGATGCATATAAAGCCATTTCTCAAAACCCTAAATACATGAATTAATATGACACATGAATTTAAAAATAATGCACGGATTTTAATCGTGGATGATAATGAAATCAATCTGAGTGTATCAGGCAATATGGTTGAGTCACTTTGCGGCGTTAAATGCGATTTGGCGTTGTCTGGTGAAGAGGCGGTTGAGCTTGTAAAGTCTCGTCTTTCAACCGTTGAGCCGCCCTACGACATTATATTTATGGACAACATGATGCCGCAAACAGACGGAATTGAAACCGCCAAGCAGTTAAGAAAGCTCGGCGGTTGTTCTGCTGTGCCTATAATAGTACATACCGGGGACTCTGCAAGTGAATTTGAAAGTGAATTCAAAAGCGGTCTGTTCAATGACTTTTTAGCAAAACCCATTGAAAAAGAGCCGCTATTGCTAATTTTGAAAAAGTGGCTCTCGCTCGGTGAGGGTTTTAATGAAATTGCTTCTGATAGTTCGCAGGTTTTATTTATATTTGCTCATAAGGCTCCCGTGATTTTGGACGAGATGGAAAAATGCCTTGAAGCGGGTGATATTAAGGGCTTTACTATTAGGGTTCACGGCATTAAAAGTTCGCTTGCTGTTATCGGTGCCGCCGCTCTTTCAAAATCGGCTTTTGAGTTAGAGCTTTTAGGAAAAAACATGCAGGGTGAAAATTGTCGCCGCGAGTTTCCGAATTTTAAAGCGCAGGTTGAAAAGTTAATTCTTGAACTGCCGATTAAACAAAAAAATAAACGCACCCAGACAATCCTGCCAGACAAAGATTTTTATGAGCGACTTGAAAAAATCGAGAAAATGCACAAAGATTTTGACATCGAGGGCTACACACGTGAAACTCGCCTGCTTTCAGAACAAAGTTACAGAGAAGAAATTAACGAGAAGATTAACCATCTGTTGGTTTTGGTTGAGACTTTTGATTATCGGGGGATTTGTGAGTTTCTGGCGACACATCTGCCTTCAAATGCGCTATAAGTTTATTGAGTTGTTCTTGCGTTTTATCCATTTTTTCTTTGGGAATGTCAAGTGCGCCGTTTTTTATGTCGTGTTCAATGTCAAGCGCGCTCGCGGCAAGTTCTTTCGCCCCCAGAATCGCGGCGTTGGTTTTAAGGTTGTGGATTAAACGGTGAGCCGAATCTTTCTTCCCGGCTCTGAGAAGTTTTTTAAATCGTTTTAAGGATTTGCTGTATTCTTTTATGAAATTTAACTGAATTTCTTCATAAAGCTTCACATCACCAAAAGCGTTTTTCATAGCAGTAGTCTCATCGACCGGCGGACCGCCGGCAACGCCGTCAGAAGACGAGACATCAGACGGCAAACCCCCGGCGGCAGGCGGCAGATTATTTAAAAGGCACACCCACAATTCGCGCGATGTAAAGGGTTTACTAAGATAGTCCGACATTCCGTATTTGCTGTATATTTCCTTGTCCGCGCCGCTTGCATCTGCTGTCAGCGCGATGATTGGCGTTTTACTGCCCGTTTCAATAATTTTTTCGGCGGCTTCAATGCCACCCATTTGCGGCATATGAATGTCCATTAAAATCAAGTCGAATGGTTTTTGAGCTTTAATACGTTTCTTCACAAGCTCTAAGCCTTGTTTGCCGTCATCGGCGATAATGGGGTTAAGCCCTATTCTCTTCAGATAGCTTGTTATGACATCTTGGTTGATTTTATTGTCCTCACAAATTAACACGTCACCCGAAAGTTTTGACTTTTCAAGTTCAGCCGTGATTATTTCGTCTTCTTTTTCAATTTGCGCGACAGTGTCAAACTCTAACTCGAAGCTGAAATTGCTCCCGACGTTAAGCAAGCTGCTTACCTCAATTTTTCCGCCCATTGTTTTGACGAACCCGTCTGCAATAGCAAGCCCCAATCCCGCGCCCTCGTGTCGTCTTGCTGTTTCACACTGTGCAAACGGTTCAAAAATCGTTTTAATTTGAATGTCGCTTATTCCAACGCCGCTGTCTGTCACCTCGAACCTTAGTCTTATTCGCGCTTCTTCTTGCGACTTGATAAATACAGACAGCTTAACAATTCCGCGATTGGTGAATTTCACAGCGTTAGACAAGAGATTAAGCAACACCTGCCGCAACTTTGTCGGGTCGCCTACAGCCATTCGCTCTGAAAGCGACTCGGCGTAAAAACAAACTACAATTCCTTTGCTTTCGGCTTGAGGTTCAATAACCGACTTGCAATAATTCAGCAAATCGTCAAGCTCAAACGGTTTTTCTTCAAGCTTTATTTTCCCGAATTCTATTTTTGAAATGTCTAAAAGCCCGTTTATAATCCCCAACATGGCTTTAGCACTGTTGTTGATTTTAACTAAATATTCTTGAAGCCTTCCGGTTAGTTTTTCATCGTCCATAGAAAGCTCGCTAAGCCCGATAATCGAACTTAAAGGGGTTCTTATTTCATGGCTCATGTTAGCTAAAAACATCGACTTCGCCTGTGAATTTTCTTCAGCGAGCCTTAAAGCAACGGCGAGTTTTTCGCACTCATCACGCTCACGCGCTGACTCACCGCGCTTTTTAAACAAGCTCAAAATTATTCCCACTGATAATATAGCTAATACAACCGCCCCAATGGCAATAAAAAAACTCGCAGGCACACCTTCGCCGGCATGCCAGATAAACCAAAGCAAACACGCAATAAGAACGCCAAAGACATTCCCCAATAAAAATAAAATCAATAGCTTCATTTTTTCAAACATGCCCTTTCGTTGTATATTTATCTTAATTCTAACATATCTATTATAGAATTTCAAGATGGATTAGCATAACTTACTATTTATGAGCATAAAATTTGTTGAAATTCAACAAATTTGAATAAAATATACAAAACTTATTGTAATTCAAAAATAAATATAGTATAATTTAACCAAGGGAGTAATTGTTTGAAGGTGGTGACAATTTGGAAGAATATAAATTTAACATACTGAAAAATAATTATAATAAAATAAAAATTGAGTTGACAAAAGAGTTCCCTGTTTATGTCACCTCGGGCAGCGGCAAGCCGACAAAAATAAAACTCGCCGATTTTGTTTTGGCAGAGGACTTACCTGTGTTTGCCGGGAAAATTCAAGAGCTGACAACCGATAACAAGAGCGAACTCTATGCTCATTTTAGGATTGACTTCGACGGTGACATTCGTCGGTTCTTAATCTGTGCGCGCCTTTTTAAGGCCGCTGTCAGACATTATGTTGAGGGAGTAATTATTGATGTGTCTAAATATATCGACAAAGCAATCAACGACCCCTCTTTTGACGGAAGTGTCATAAAACCGGGCGACACCGATGACATAAAGCTCTATGACCTTGTCAGTCGCGAATATCTTGAAAAGCTTCAAACGCCGTTTAAGTTGTGCGATGGAGTTGTTTCTGCCATGTTTGATGAGCAAAATAAACTCATCTGTACATCAAATCCCGAAAACCCAAAGGCGTTTGACATAACCTCGTTTCCTTTTATAAAGAAAGAAGAAGTTCGCATAAACCGTGAGTTAATTGCCGAATGGCTAATCGGGGCGCACAAGGGTGAAATTATAGCCAAATACGTCCCCTTGTTAGAGGTTATGGCGGAAGCACTCACGAGAATATTAAAATCGCTAATGCTGTTATACAAAGAGCTTACCAATTCAGAGCAGACAAGTAAGATGTTAAGCGAAAACATAGAGCAACAGATGTTAATCAACAGCATATATAATGAAATTTTCGCCAACAAAAGCACGGGTGAAATTATTAACGCTGTGCTTAAAACTTTCGGCGAATACCTTAAAATTGACACAATCTGCCTTTATACAGAAGAACCCACCAAAGAAGAGTTTAATCAACTCTTTGTATGGGCGGCTCACGAACGGGGTAAAGGCGTGAACCCACTCATCATCCGATATGACGACATTCCGCTGATTCGCGAACAGCTTGATTTCACCGATTTTTATTTTCCGACAAACGGCTCTCACGAGCTTAATCGTTTCGGCATCAAAAATTTTGTAGCCGTTGCTTTAAAAGGTGAGGGTGAAAGGTGTGGAATGGCTCTCTACGGTTTAACCCATGAAGGCAGATTGCCCACATCGCTTGAAGTTAAAATAGTGCGCAATATTTCACATATTTTGTCATCACTTCTTCTGAAACACCACGCTGACTTGTTGGTTGAAGAAACAAACAGTAAAGTCTCTTATCTTGCTTATCATGACCCCGTATTAGACATTCCAAATCGCTCAAAGTTAGACATTGACCTTAAAAAAGAGTTTGACGAACAAAAAGCGGGGGCGGTGGTCTATCTCAAAATCACCAACCTTCGGATTTTCAACGAGTTGTTCGGACACTCTTACACCGACATGCTAATCAAGGGCGTTATTGATTATATCAAGACAATCCCAAATAAAAAATGTGAAATCTACCGCTTTTCGGGGAACATAATAACCATTCTTATGCCCGGTGCAGATGCTTTTGAGGCGCGGGAATTTGCAGAGGTTTTGCTGATAAGGTTTAAAAGACCATGGCATCGTGAGGGGAATGAGCATTGCCTTGACGCAGGCTTGGGCGTTACGCTCTATCCGCAAAACGGGAAAAGCAACGAAGAAATTTACAGGGCATCGTCTTTGTCGATGTATCGCGCTATTGAATACGGGGCGAACAGCTATGTCTTTTATTCAAAAGAGTTTGAAAAACCCGCCGCCGCCGATTATTTTTATACCGAAAAATTAAGAAACGATATGAACGACAAAATGAGGGGTTTTTATCTGAAATATCAGCCAGTCATAAATCCCAAAACCGGAGACTTAGGCCCCTTTGAAGCCTTCATAAACTGGAACAGTGCGGACGGCGACACCTTAGAACCGCAAAACATCGTGAGACTTGCCGAGGCGATTGGCTTTGATATACGTCTTGACAAGTGGGTGCTTGCAAAAGCGTGCAGTTTTTGCAAGCAAATGCAGAGAAATTTTGAACCCGAATTTTCGGTGAGCGTGAACATTACCGCGCGCGAATTGTTATCAGGGACGATTGTTTCAATGGTGAAAGATGCTTTGAGAAAGAGTGGGCTTAAAGGTGAATATCTCAACATAGAGATAACCGAGCGAGTTTTAGCTAACACTAAAAACAACATTGTTCCGATTATCGCCAAGCTTAAAGAATTGGGTGTTAAGATTATAGTTGACAGTTTCGGGCGTGATTTTATCGCAACAAGCCTTTTGAAATATTCATATGTTGATATGCTAAAGGCAGATTTCGCGCTGTTCACCAATGTTTTTGAAGACTATGACAGAATTTTGCGCGACTCGGTTGTCAAGTTGGCAAACACGGTGTCAGACGGGCTTTGTGTCAAAAGAGTAGAAAACGGCGAACAACTTAAATTGTTAGAAGACTATGACATAAACTGGCTTCAAGGATATTTAATCACAAAGCCGGTGACTGAAGTAGAGCTTGTAGGCTTTTTCACCGAATATGAGACAGCTAAAGAATGGCTCTTCGCGGCTGAAAGAACCCGCTAATAAAAACGTTTAGTTTGCATAATGGTATGCTTAAATAATAACAAGAAAAAAAGGAGTATAAACAATGAGAAACAATGCAATTGTCGGACAATCGGGGGGGCCCACCTCGGTTATTAATTCCAGTTTAGCGGGCGTTTTTCGCTCAGCTATAGACCGCGGTGTAAACAAGGTTTACGGTATGATAAACGGGGTTCAGGGGCTATTAGACCGCAAATACATAAACATGGCGGACTATATCGTTGAAGACATTGACATTGAGCTGTTAAAACGCACGCCCGCGAGTTTTTTGGGCTCTTGTCGCTATAAGCTCCCGAACATTGAAGAGCAGGCAACTTTCGAGAAAATCTTCAAAATTCTTGACGAGATTGACATAGGATATTTCTTCTACATAGGCGGTAACGACTCAGCGGACACCACCATGAAATTAAGCACATACGCAAAGCAAATCGGAAGCCCAATCAAGTTTATCGGGATTCCCAAGACTATTGATAATGACCTTGCCGTCACCGACCATACTCCCGGTTACGGAAGTGCCGCTAAGTTTATAGCGTCAATCACCAAAGAAATTATACTTGACGGGCGCGCTTATGATTTGAAAAACGCGACTATTGTTGAGGTTATGGGGAGAAATGCGGGCTGGCTCACCGGCGCATCTGCCTTGTCAATCGCTTCTGACTGTGAGGGGCCTGACTTTATCTTTTTGCCTGAATATCCCATTAACATTGACGAATTTATAGAAAAATCAATTAAAATATTAGAGCGTAAACCGTTAGTGGCGGTTGTGTCGGAAGGCCTTAAAATTGATGATGGCAGGTATGTGTCTGAACTTGCATCCGATATAAGGGTTACCGATGCTTTCGGGCATAAAATGCTGACGGGGACGGCGCGCTATTTAGCCGAAAATCTCATGCGAAAAACTAAATGTAAAGCGCGTTCAATTGAGCTTAGCACTATTCAACGCTGCGCGGCTCATATGGTTTCACGCGTGGATATTACCGAGGCTTATCAGGTGGGCGGCGCGGCAGTGAAGGCGGCAATGGAAGGCGAAACAGCAAAAGTCGTCACCCTTATCCGTGAATCCGATGACCCGTATATCTGCACCACAGGTCTTGCTGACGTTAATGTGATTGCCAATGTTGAGAAAAAAGTGCCGCTTGAGTGGATAACCGAAACTCGCGACTTCGTCACAAAAGACTTCACACATTACGCAAGCCCGTTAATTCAATCAGAGCTAACCCCATTCATGGTAAGCGGAATGCCGCAACACATAAGCCTTAACTCCAGGGGCTATCGCCCTGATGTGAGGTAGGGAGTAGTTTATGGTTTTCCAACTCAAAAATCCTTAAACAGCTTTCTCGTCCTCTCTAAAACTTCTTCACGTCTTTTTTGTGTTGCTTGTTTATCAACGGTGTAAATGCCGTTGGTGATGATTAGCAAATCGCCTTCTTTTGCGGTTTTCGGGATTAAATTTCGCTTAACTTTAACAATCACCCCGTCTTTTTCTAAGAGGGCGATATTATTTTCAAAACGCTCTATAATAATCATGCAGCCAATTCCCCAAAATCTTTTATAATTATTTCCAAATCAACCCCATCGCTTATGAACACTATGTTACCGTGGGTGTCGGTGCGGTATATTTTATAGCCTGTATCTAAAAGGCGTTGCAGTGTTTGTTCGGTGGGGTGGTTGTATGTGTTGTAAGAGCCTGAAGAGATTACCGCGAACTTTCCGCCGACAGCGTTAAGTATGCTCTTTTGACTTGAACTTCGAGAGCCGTGGTGGGCAACGTCAAGCACCTTCGCGTTTAAATTAGCGTTGGTTTCATAAATGTCATCTTCTGATTCTTTTTCCATGTCGCCTGTGAACAAAAAGCTGTTGTCGCCGTGCGAAAATTTAAGAACCACAGAATAATTGTTAAGGTTAGAATAGTTATTGTCAAGTGGGCCGATTATGTCTATAACCGAATTCTCTAACTCGATTTTTTGCCCCGGGTAAACATAACCGGCGTTAATCGAATGTTTTTCGATACCATCGAGAACTCGCGTGAACGATGCCGTTGTGGGGACTTTCTCATCAGGTATTCGCGACATTAAAAGATTTTGAATTTTAAATTCATCGGCTATTTTTAAGAACCCCCCGATATGGTCTGAATGTGGGTGGGTGAGAATTACATAATCAAGTTGCTTTACTTCTTGTGACTTAAGATAGTTGATGAGCGTTGCGGCATATCTGTCCTCCCCCGTGTCGATTAGTATTGAGTAGTTTGAAGATTTTATGAGCCTGCTGTCACCCTGTCCCACATCAATAAAATGCACAGAAACATTATCGCCGATTACGATTTTCGTGTCGGCGATTAGCCCTATTTTGGTGAAAATCGTGTTCCAACTCGGGATATAATCAAGGTGAAGATACCGTTCGTTGATTGTTATTGCAATTGAAATTAACGCCGCTGTTATGAGCAAAAATGAGAGCAGTTTACCTGCTTTTGCGTTTTTTTTCTTTTTTCGCGCCATTGTTTAAATCCTTTCCGAGTAGGCGGTGAGAATATTTCACAAGCCCTGTTTTTATTAACGCTTTTCTTACCAAGTCGGCGTTTTCGCTCTTATAATATTGAAGTAATGCCCTCTGCATTTTTCTTTCATGCGGTTCTCGCGCAACATATATTTCTTTAAGGGTATACGGGCAAAGCCCGGTGTAATACATTGCGGTGGATATTGTCCCGGGGGTGGGATAAAAATCTTGAACCTGTTCGGGGCGAATGTCGTTCTCTTTCAGAAAAACAGCGAGTTCGACTGCATCTTTAAGGGTTGAACCCGGGTGTGACGACATAAGATAGGGGACTAAATATTGCTCTTTTTTCAATTCAGCGCATTTTGCATAAAACAGCCGTTTAAATTCCAAAAAAGAGTCTATATGAGGTTTTCCCATACAATCAAGCACGCCGGAAACCGAGTGTTCGGGCGCGATTTTCAATTGTCCGCTGACGTGGTGCTCAGCGAGTTCGTTCAGAAAATCGCGACTCTTGTCCTTTAAAAGATAGTCATACCTAATCCCTGAGCGGATAAACACCTTCTTGACACGCGGCAATCGCCGAAGCTCTCTGAGTATTTCAAGATATTCCGAATGTTCAACCTCAAGCTTTTCGCAAGAATGACATTTTTTGCCCTTACAAAGCCCACGGGTGAGTTGCATTTCGCAAGACGGCTTTCTGAAATTTGCGGTGGGTCCGCCAATATCGTGCAAATAACCTTTGAAGCCCTTTTTTTGTGTGAGGAATGTCGCTTCTCTTATGATAGAGTCCTTGCTTCGGGCTTGAATCCTCCTGCCTTGATGTAGTGCTATTGAGCAAAAGTTGCAAAATCCGAAACAGCCGCGATTGTGGGTGATTGAAAATTCAACTTCCTGTATGGCAGGAATGTCTTTGGCTTCTCTTGTGAAGTCAAGCTCATATATTTCGTCAAATTCTTGAGGGTTAAGTGGGCGACTCGGCGGATTTTGGATTAGCATTTTATTACCGTGTCGCTGAAGCACAGTACGCCCGTAAACATAGTCTTGCTCATCATACTGCTTGCGACAAGACTTGGCATACGCTTTCTTATTGTCGCGGCAGATTTCAAAGCTGTCACATTGAACGGCGTTGTGCGGTGTGTCACGTGGTTCTGATATTACGCAGGTTCCTCGTAGGGTTTTAAGCTCTGAAATTCTTTTACCGGCGCGTATATTTTGGCATATTTCTTTTATAACAAGCTCACCCATTCCATAAACCAATAAATCGGCGCGCGTGTCTGTGAGAATTGAGGGCATAACGCTGTCGCTCCAAAAGTCGTAATGGGCAAAACGGCGCAAAGAGGCCTCTAAGCCGCCGATGACTATGTCGCTGTCCGGGAAAAGACTTTTTAACTTTTGGCAATATACAATGAGTGCGCGGTCGGGGCGTTTTCCACCCTTTCCGTGCAAACTATATGCGTCTTTGAGCCGTTTTTTTCCGTTGACAGTATAATTCGCCACCATGCTGTCAATGTTGCCGCCCGTCACCATAAAGCCGTGGGTCGGTTTGCCTTGTGACATAAAATCAGAGTCACTCACAGGCTGAGAAATCACGCCAACGCTAAAACCCAAAGACTCCAACAGTCGCTTAATTATAGCAATGCCAAACGACGGGTGGTCAACATAAGCATCACCGGTAACACAAATAAAATCCGGCGAATCGCCGGTGACAGATTTTGGCGAATCGCCGTTTTTTCTCTCAATCATAATCCCTCATAAAAATAAACATAATACGCTCGAAAACATCAACGGGGTTTTTAAGAAAATTTTCTTGCATTTTAACCGCGCTCTCATAAGAAGGAGAGTAGATTTTAAGGCTGAGTATGTCGCCCCCACCCATTTCATTAATGTAATTTAAATTAAAATTATAGCCTTTTTTGAGTTTTTCAATTTCCCAATTGACTGACTTTTTTAATAAAGAAAGTTGATTGGCGTTTTTCGCTTTAAGTATGCAGTTTTCAAGAATTTTCGGCGGTATTTTCGCGCTGAATTCGTTGAAGAGTGACTCTCCCGCTTCGCTTATTTTAAAAATGCCATCGTTGAGCGTTGCCAACGATTTTTTTTCTATAATGCTCAAAGCATCATAGATTGTCAAAAGCCCGACAATGTCATCGTCAGTTAAGATTTCTATGATATTCGTCTCTGAAAGACCGCTTGTTTGCTTTAGCATGGCGCAGATTAAAACAGCGGTTAAAAGAGTGTCGATTTTATTTTCGTGTTTGGGCATATTTTGTTTTTCCCCTTTCATATATATTGGATAGGACAAACTGTGTAGAAAAATTTCAAGGCGCATTTTTGAAGAAAGGTTTATATTTAAAATGATGGTTTTTAAAGATTTAGTCAGAAAAGCTGGGGGGAATTATGACGATTTATCGTTGGCGAACAAATTAGTCAGAGAAATTAAAGAGGTGAGCAGAATGAGACTGAATCAAGAACAAAAAATCAATTACACCAATGACGACGACCTCTTAGAGGCGTTGATTTTCGAGTGCAAGGCCTTAGAAAAACGACACGACTATCTATTAAAAAGGGCAAAAGAGATGAAGCTTGAAAATTCTCTATACGAATTATGAAACAGTTGACAGTGGACAGTGGATAGTTGACAGTTATTGTGTCCGCTGATGCGGACGTTTTTTAAAATACGTCGCCAACGGCGACTCCAAAACTGTCAATTGTCAACTATAAATAGGGGGGTTAAAAGATGGGTTATATTCTTGCTAATTTGCCGATTTTTGTGGCACCGGCACTTTTAATTTTTTTCATAAACGTGTGCATGAAACATAAAAAACCGGTAAAAGCCGCGCTTGTCAACATGATTTTGGGGTGTGTCGGGCTGTTGATTGCTTCATATCTGCTTAAAGGTTTCGGCGTTTTTCTCATGGTTAACGTCTTCACGGTATTCACCGCGCTGTCGTTGGGGTTGCCCGGTGTGTTTATGTTGGCTTTTTTTATTTTAGCATAAAAAGAGCAAATTTTCAAGTCTTTAAAAAAAGTTTTAAAAATTATTATCTTAAAACGTTGAAAAAATTTTTAAAATGTTGTATAATAGAATGGATTATAAAAGTTGGAGGTTCTATAATGCCTAATGAATACAGCATAGATTTAAAATCAGTGATTGATGAGTTAGAGCTTGAGGTGCTTTACACGCCTCTTGAACCCGCCGCGATTAAAATTTCTAACAATGACGTTAATCGCCCGGGGCTTCAGTTTGCCGGATTTTATGAGTACTATGATGATACAAGGATTCAGGTTGTCGGAAAAGCGGAGTTCGCATTTTTAGACAGATATGAAAACGATAAACGAATAGAATTATTGGACAGGCTCTTGTCCACAAAACCGCCCGCTTTCATCGTGACAAGCGGAATAGACCCATATTCAGAGATTTTCGAGATGGTGGAGAAATATGACGTTCCGCTGTTGAGGGGAAAAGCCACCACATCGGCGTTTATGGCGAAACTGATTGCCTTTTTGAATATAAAGTTAGCACCACGCATTACACGTCACGGCGTACTTATTGAGGTTTACGGCGAGGGTATGCTCATACTCGGTGAAAGCGGGGTAGGGAAGAGCGAGGCGGCAATCGAGTTAGTTAAACGCGGCCACCGCTTAGTCGCCGACGATGCGGTAGAAATTTTGCGCACATCAAACATCACGTTAGTGGGCAGTTCACCCGATAATATAAGGCACTTTTTAGAGCTTCGCGGGATAGGCATCATCAATGTAAGACAGCTTTACGGTATGGGTTCGGTAAAGGTTAAAGAAAAAATTGATATGGTGGTTGAGATGGAAATCTGGAACCCCGAAAAAACCTATGACCGCATGGGGGTGGACGACCACTATATGTCAATTTTGGGGGTTAAAATCCCTTATCTTACCATTCCCGTGAAACCGGGGCGCAATCTTGCCATAATAATGGAGGTTGCGGCAATGAACAATCGGCATAAGAAAATGGGCTATAACGCCGCTCAAGAGTTGCTTGACAGTTTGGGAATGAACAGCGAACCCTCTACTACAGTTACAGACTGGAATTATTAATATGTTAGATGTTGGGATTGATTTAGGCGGCACTAATATAAAAGTCGGGATTGTTGACAGTGAATTTAAAATTATAGCTAAAACATCAATAAAAACCGACATGCCGAAACCGGTGGAGCAAATTGTTGACAACATAGCGAATTGTGTCGTAAATCTTTGCGACTTAAACGATGTTAAGTTTGACAATATTGACACAATAGGCATAGGCTCACCCGGTAATGTAAACAGCAAAACCGGGGTAGTGCTTAATGCCGCCAATCTTAATTTTAAAAATACCCCATTAGGTGAGTTATTATCACAAAAGTTGGGAAGAAAAGTCACAGTCGAAAACGATGCAAACGCCGCCGCATACGGCGAGTATTTGGCAGGGGCAGGTGTTGGCTTTAAAGACCTGACGGTGATTACCTTAGGCACGGGAGTCGGTGGCGGCATAATAATAAACGGCAAAATTCACAACGGCTTCGGTTTTTGCGGCGGTGAGTTGGGGCATATGGTGTTAGAAAAAGACGGTGTTCCCTGTAATTGCGGCAGAAAAGGGTGTATCGAGGTTTACTGCTCAGCGACCGCGCTTAAAAGAATGACGGCTGACGCGCTCAAAGACAATCCACAATCAAGAATAAAAGATTTCAGCATTCAAGAAATCAGCGGAAAAACCGCTTTTGAAGCCATGAAAATCGGGGACGAGACAGCCACGCGCGTTGTCAAACGCTATTTAGATTATTTGGGGTGCGCTGTCACAAATATAGTGAACTTGCTTCAACCCGAGCTGATTTTAATCGGCGGCGGAATTTGCAAAGAGGGTGATTTTATAATAAAACCCCTCACCGAATATGTCATGCGCGAGGCGTTTTACATCGACCGTGAAAATGGGGCGTTCACAAAAATAGCCGCCGCAAAATTAGGCAACGATGCCGGAATAATCGGCGCGAGCAAAATTCGGAAGGGGCATATCTAAAAGTTTAAAAGCGTATTTGTGATAAGGGTATATAAAGGCTTGAAAGCGCGCTTGTGGGAGGAGGCATATCTAAAAATGCTTAAAGACTTTAAAGCTATTGCGGCTGAGTATGATGCCGAAATATTGTTTGATTGTGGAATGTCTTCATTTACCTCATTCAAGATAGGCGGCAACGCCGACGTTTTAATAAAAGCCAACTGCGAGGAATTGATTGTTGAGGTTGCCCGTGCCTGTGCTTTGAAAAACATTCCCCTTTATGTGGTGGGAAAAGGCTCAAACCTTTTAATTTGTGATGAAGGGCTTCGTGGCGTGGTTTTGGTTTTATCATCGGCTTTTTCGCAGGTGTGCGTTGAGGGCGTTCTTTTGTCTTGCTCTGCCGGCGTTTTGCTTTCTAAGCTTTGTCAAGTGGCGTGCGAACATTCGCTTAAAGGATTAGAATTTGCTTATGGTATTCCCGGTACGGCGGGTGGGGCTTTGTTTATGAATGCGGGTGCGTATGGCGGCGAGATGAAAGATGTGATTTTGTCGGCAAGATTTTTAGACGTGAACGACGGAAAAATAAAAGAGCTGTCAGCCGCCGAAATGGATTTATCTTATCGGCATAGTTGTTTCAATAGCGGAAATAATATTATTTTAAGCCTTTGTATTCGCTTAGAGAAAGGCGAGCAAGCCGAAATTAAAGCTAAGATGGACGAAATTATGAAAAAGCGGCAGGACAAACAGCCGCTTGAATATCCAAGTGCGGGAAGCACTTTCAAACGTCCGCCCGGCAGTTACGCCTCGCTCTTGATTGAGCAATGTGGGTTGAAGGGCAGGGAAGTGGGAGGCGCGCAGGTAAGCCGCAAACACTCCGGCTTTATAATAAACAAAGGTAATGCAAGTTTTAATGACGTTGTAGGGCTAATAAAAATAGTAAAAGATGAAGTTTTTAGTAAAACGGGGGTAGGGCTTGAATGCGAAGTGAAAATAGTTGACAATTGTCAATTATAGTGCAGAAAGGACATATCTGAAAATGGAATTTGTGATTGTTACCGGGTTGTCCGGTTCGGGGAAGTCAACCGCGCTTAATGCGTTGGAGGATATCGGGTATTTTTGTATGGACAACCTGCCGTTGGAGTTGCTCCCGAAGCTCGCCCAATTGTTTGGTGATACTGTTAGTAGACATGATAAAGTCGCTATGGTAATTGATATAAGACTTGGCGCGAAATTTTTGCAGTTAGATGATTATATCGGGGCTTTGCGTGACAGCGGAATTAATGTCAAAGTCTTGTATATGGATTGCGAGTTGAGCGTTGCCATAAAAAGGTATAAGGAAACGCGCCGCAAACACCCTCTTGACGATGAGGTGGGCGGTGATATGGAAGTCGCTGTGAAAACAGAGGACGAAATTTTATTGCCGTTTAGAACAAAAGCGGATTTTTATATTGACACGAGTCAAATGCCCGTGACTAAGCTCAAAGAAAGCATTTTAGACTTGTTTTTAGATAATTTAAACGATTCAATCAGTGTCCGCTTGATTTCGTTTGGCTTTAAACACGGCAGCCCACGTGATGCCGATATAATATTTGATGTGCGTTGCCTGCCCAACCCCTTTTATATTGATGAGCTTAAAAATAAAACAGGAATGGACAATCCCGTATCAGAATATGTAATGCAGTCTGAAATATCACGCGAGCTACTCGAAAAGCTGTGCGCCCTCATTTCGTTCACACTGCCCGAATATATAAAAGAGGGAAAAAGCCGCTTGGTAATAGCAATAGGCTGCACAGGCGGCCACCATCGTAGCGTTACCTTCTGCGAAAAAATAGCAGCGTACCTTGAAACATTAGAGTATAAACCGGTGATTGTTCATAGGGATATAACTAAGTGAAAGTAAATGGGTTAGAACATGCGTAAAAAATAACAATGGAGGTTGAAGGAGGCTTTTATAATGAGAAAAGTCACATATTATGCGGTTTTTGAACCTTCAACAAATGGCAGTTTCGGAGTTTATTGGCCTGACTTGCCCGGATGTGTGTCAATGGGTGATAATTTTACACACGCTGAGAATATGGCGGCAGAAGCGTTGGGGTTGCACATTTATGGCATGGAGCAAGACGGCGATGTGTTGCCTGTTTCAACATTGCCGCCATTTGAAGAAATGCCAAACAGAGGAATTGTAATTCCGATTACTGTTTAAGGAGCATTAAAAATGTCATTCTCCAAAAAAGTCAAAAAAGAGCTGTGTGAAGTGCGTGAGTCGTCGCGGTTTCATAGGAAGTTGTTGCTTTACGGTATAATTTATGGGCTTCGTGAGGTTGACGGCTGTTATCATGTTTGCGCTGATAATGAAGCGGTGGTTGCGTTGCTTAAAAAACTGTTGCCCGAAAATTCGTATACATTAAACGATAAGCTTTTAGTCATAAATAATACGAAAACAACGGCGGATTATTTATCGCTTATTGACGATGATAAAACTAACGGGCTGTTTTTGCGTGGGGTTTTTATTTCGGCAGGAACAATCTCTGACCCCAATGTCGAATACCACCTTGAACTCTCGCCGCCTGAGGAAAATAAAAATGTTGTCCTCGAAAAAATTATAAGAGAACACGGAATTTCAATAAAGAAATCTGAAAGAAAGAACGCGGGGACATTCCTTTATATAAAAGAAAGCGATTCTATTGCTGATTTTTTAACTTTTATCGGCGCGGTTCATTGCGCTATGGAAATAATGAACATCAAAATTTATAAAGAAGTGCGCAATAACGTAAACAGAACCGTTAACTGCGAAACCGCAAACATGAGTAAAACCGTAAATGCGGCAGTAAACCAAATAGAGGACATTGAATTGATTTACAAACTCAAAGGAGAGGGATTTTTAAGCGATGATTTAGCGATGACAGCGCGACTGAGACTTGAAAACCCTGTTCTGAGTCTTTTTGATATTGCGCAAAAGTGTGAGCCGCGATTAAGCAGAAGCGGGGTTAACCACAGACTTAACAGAATTAAAAAAATAGCTGAAGAATTGAGAAAAAATGGCTGAGTTCGTTCATTTGCATGTTCATAGCGAGTATAGCTTGTTGGAAGGTGTTTGCAAAATAAAAGAGCTTGTTCGCGCCGCATCAGGTTCTCTTGCTATAACCGACAGTGGCGTTATGTACGGCGTTATTGAGTTTTATCGGGAATGCCTTAAGTGCGGAATAAAACCGATTATCGGCTGTGAGCTGAACAATCGGTTAGTTTTGTTGTGTAAAGACAACCACGGCTATCAAAATCTTATGCGTTTGGTGTCAACCCAAAATACTGGTTATGATAAAGAAAATCTCAAACGCTATAGTCAAGGGCTTATCGCGCTTTCGGGAGGGTCGAAAGGAGAGGTTTGTTCGAGTTTATCACGCTTTGACGAACAGTCGGCTTTAAATATTTCCTTAGAATATAAAGAAATATTCGGGGCGGAGAATTTTTTTATAGAAGTGTGCGAACAGCCCGAATTGTTTCCGCAACTCAGAAAAATCGCCGCCGATATTGGGGTAAGTACTGTTGCCGCCAATAACGTGCATTATATCAAACGCGAAGATGCCGCCTTGCAAGAAGTGTTGGCAACTATTTCGGGGGCGCAACCTCTAAACGGCAACGAATATTATTTAAAGACAGTGGCTGAAATGGCTGAAATTTTCAGCGAACAAGAGCTTAAAAACACAGTGTTAATCGCAGAGCGTTGTAATGTGGAGATTGAATTCGGAAAATATAAACTGCCGCTTTTTATCCCCAATTCGCAAACGCCATATAGCTCATCAGAGGTTCTTTTTGTTCAGAGTGTAAAAGAGGGGCTGAAAAAGAGATACGGCGAAAATTATGGTCATGCAGTCGCTGAACGCGCTGACTATGAAATGTCGCTCATTAAGAAAATGGGGTTCACCGATTATTTTTTGATTGTCGCCGACTTTATCAAGTTTGCGCGTGAAAGCGGCATAGCGGTAGGGCCTGGCAGGGGTTCGGGAGTGGGAAGTGTCTGCGCTTATGCTTTGGAAATCACCGCCGTTGAGCCTATGCGTTTTAATTTGTTGTTTGAAAGGTTTTTAAACCCCGAGAGAATAAGTATGCCCGATTTTGACGTTGATTTTTGTTATCTTAGGAGAGGTGAAGTTATAGATTACGTAATGCGAAAATACGGGCATGCCCACGTGGCGCAAATTATAACTTTCGGGACGTTTGGGGCTAAGAGCGCGATTCGCGATGCGGCAAGAACGCTTAAAGAGAGCCCTGAAAACACAGACAGATTGGCAAAACTTATTCCTCATTTTTCGTCACTTGAAACCGCTCTTAAAGAGAGGGCAGAGCTTAAACGGCTTTATGATACACAGCCGCAGGTTAAAAAAATCATTGATACTGCTCTTAAAATTGAGGGAATGCCTCGCCACGCCTCAACCCACGCGGCAGGGGTAGTTATAACACGCGAGCCGCTCACAGACCATCTTCCCTTGCAGGCGGTTGGTTCGTCGGTTGCCACCGGCGGCTCGCCGGCTGACACCGATGGCTCGCCGGTGACTCAATATGCTATGGATGATGTTGAGCAACTCGGATTGTTGAAGATGGACTTTTTGGGGCTACGTTATCTTACAGTCATCGACCATACAGCAAAGGCTGTGGGTGTTGATATTGCGAGAATTGACGAGAATGACGAGAATGTTTATAAAATGCTGAGTAACGGCGGTACCTGCGGTATATTCCAGTGTGAGAGGGTGACGGGTTTTCTTGCACGAATGAAGCCGCGAAATATCGAGGACTTAGCCGCAAGCATTTCACTTAACCGCCCGGGGCCTATGCAGTCAATCCCCAAATATTTAGAGAATCGAGACATTCCACAAAAAATAATATATAAACACCCACTTTTAAAAGAAATTCTACAGGTGACTTTCGGGTGCATCGTCTATCAAGAACAGGTTATGGAAATTTGCCGCAAAATGGCAGGCTTTTCATACGGGCGTGCGGATTTGGTAAGACGTGCAATGTCAAAGAAAAAGCCTGAAATAATGGCGAAAGAAAGAGAATCTTTTATCAAAGGCGCGATGATGAATAACGCTGACGAAAAACTTGCCGACGAAATCTTTCAAGAGTTAAGCGGCTTTGCTTCGTATGCCTTTAACAAGTCGCACGCGGTTGCCTATGCCTATATTGCTTTTCAGACCGCCTATCTCAGGTGTTATCACTATGGCGAATATATGGCGCGATTGATGAGCGTTTTCAGCGATTATACAGACTCTCTTGTGAAATATAAAGTGGATATCGAAAGACAGGGCTTAAGATTGCTACCGCCGGATATAAACGCTCAAGCGGAATTTACCTCAGAGCCGCGCTTAGGCGGTATTCGCGTTGGATTAGCAGCAATCAAGGGCGTTGCTCACGCGTTTGTGAAAAGAATAACGCACGAACGAAAAGCAGGGCGGTTCTTGTCGCTCTATGATTTTGTAGAAAGAATGGAAAAAGATGTTCCGCGTGATTTTAACCGCCGCGCCGTTGACGCGCTAATCAAAGCAGGGGCATTTGATTCATTTTCACCGAACAGGCATACTATGCTTTCGATGTATGAAGACATTGCGGCGCGCTTTGGTTCGGCAAGGCATAATATTAAAGGGCAGTTGAGTCTTTTTGATGATGAGCCGACTCAAAAAATAGTATATGTGAACATTGACTCAAACGATGTGCAACTCTTGGCAAAAATAAGAGAGCTTTCAAAAGCGTTTTATGTCGCCAAAGCGAGTGATAAAATTAAGATTTGTTTTCGCGACACAAAAAAAGTAATGGATTTTTTACCGGGTAATGGTATAAATATCACAAATACTTTTATAAAAGAGCTAATAAAATTATGTGGAAATGAAAATATTAAGATAATTTAAATTAATATATTGACGTTTGGAGATAAAAGGTGTAAAATAGTATTGTGTGCTTATTTTCTATTTCTCTATATTCTATCAGGAGGGCTTTGTTATGATTCCGACGATTAAAAGAATAGGTGTGTTAACCAGTGGCGGTGATGCGCCCGGAATGAATGCGGTGATTCGTGCTGTTACCAGGACGGCGATTAAACATGGTATATCCGTTATCGGTGTCAGACGGGGATTTAACGGGCTGATTCATGAGGATATGTCAGAGCTTAATATCAGAAGTGTGTCTGATATTATTCAGCGTGGGGGAACTGTGCTTTACACCGCGCGCTGTAACGAGTTTCGCTATGAAGAAGGGCTTCAAAGAGGAAAAGAAGCCTGTCAAAGCTGGGGAATAGAAGGTTTGGTTGTAATAGGCGGCGATGGCTCTTTCCGCGGTGCGGCTGACTTATCGGCGCGCGGTATACCATGTGTCGGGATTCCCGGCACTATAGATAATGACATTGCCATGACAGAATATACTATAGGTTATGACACCGCCATGAACACGGCTATGGAACTTGTGGACAAACTCCGCGATACCACACAATCCCACGACCGTTGTTCTGTGGTTGAAGTAATGGGGAGAAACGCGGGATATATCGCGTTGAACACGGGAATAGCTTGCGGTGCCACATATATAGTCGTGAAAGAAGTTAACTTTTCTATAGATGACATCATAGCGCGAATTCTAAACACCCAAACAACAGGAAAACATCATTTTATCATTGTTGTTGCCGAGGGAATGGGTAACTGCGAAGACATAGCCAAGAAAATTGAACACGCAACTAAAATAGAAGCAAGAGCCACTATTTTAGGGCATGTTCAACGCGGCGGCTCGCCCACCGTGCAAGACAGAGTAATCGGCAGCCATATGGGGCATTACGCCGTTGAACTTTTAGCACAAGGCATAGGCAACCGTGTCGTCGGAATGAAAAAGGGAGAAATGATTGACGTTGACATTCAAGAGGCCCTAAGAATGAAAAAAACATTCAGTCAAGAACTATACAGAGTGGCAAGTAATATTAGTTTCTAATGAAGGAGAAAGTATGTTTCACGCGTCTATGAAAGAATTGAAGAGTGTAAAGTGTATAGTTATAACCGGTATGCTTATAGCTTGCTATGTGGTTTTAAAAAATTATTTGGGAATTAATACACCTTTTTTTAAAATAAATATTGCTTTTATACCTCTTGCCGCAATAGGTATGCTTTTCGGGCCCTTTGTTTCAATGTTCGCCGGGGCCGCTTGTGACCTTATAGCAGGAATTACCGGCCCCTTTGCCGGCAATCTAAATCCTATTTTTACGTTAATTGAAATGTCTTTCGGGTTAGTTTACGGGTTGTTTTTATACAAATCCTCGAAGGATTGGATGATTGTTGCGGCACATGCTGTTGTTGTGTTTGTCGGGAGAATGTTATTCACCACGACTGCATTATATTTTTTGACTACAATCGAGGAAAGAGGGGATTTTATGCCGCTTTTTTATGCACGATTAATTAAAAATTTAATAGAATTTCCGTTCGCTGTTATACTGTTGTTCGCGGTATTGATTCCGCTGAAAGTGGGCTATAATAAGATTATATTGAAAGAGGCGGGTTCATGAAAAAAATAGGTTTCATCGGTGCCGGAAATATGGGGTTAGCTTTAATCAAATCCCTTGTGGCGGCAGACAGCGCGGATTATAAAATTTACGTCTATGATATTGATGTTTCTAAAAAGGCTGTTATTGAGGGAATGTCAAGCAATGTAATATTTACACAAAGTGCTAAGGAAGTCGTCTGTTCGTGTGAGTATGTCTTTCTAATGGTAAAACCCCAACAGTTAGGCGAATTGTTAGACGAAACAGCTGATTCTATATCGAGCGACTCTGTGCTTGTCTCGGTCTGCGCCGGAATAACTGTTGACTTTATACGCGAAAGACTGAACAATCAAAAAGCGAAAATAGTTTTGGCTATGCCGAACACTCCGCTCATGCTAAGGTGTGGGGCGACCGCTTTAGCTTTTGATGAGATGACTTCGGTTGAAGAATTTAACGCCGTGCGTGCGATTTTTGAAACCTCGGGAATTACCGCGACAATTCCGCTTAGTCAGATGAATCATATAATCTGTATAAACGGAAGCTCTCCTGCTTTTATTTATCTGTTTGCGCAAGGGTTTTTAGAGTACGCTCAAGCAAATGAAATTGAGCAACAGGCCGCAAAAAAACTTTTCGCCCAAAGTCTTATCGGGGCGGCGAACATGCTTATAAGTTCGGGGCTGACAGTCGAACAGCTTATCGAACAAGTTTCAAGCAAAGGGGGGACTACCATCGCTGGGCTTGAAAAATTGCGTGAGAATGGTCTCGAAACAGCCGTGACACGCGCTTGCACTGCTTGCACCGAAAGGGCGATAGAACTATCTGCCGGGCAGGTGTAAAAGCCACAAGACATTCCAAAAATAAAACAAAAATAAAACAAAAATAATAAGCGACAAAAAAATATTGGAAAAACACTTGATTTTTTAAGAAAAGTATGTTATCATGTATTAATGTGTTTTTATATTAATCGCACTTTAGTGCAGAAAGGGTATATTTTAAATGGAAGCGTTAAAAATTATTGAACAAAGCAGTATTAAAGCTCAGCCGCCTAAATTTGAAATCGGTGATACCGTTAAGGTTCACGTGAAAATTCAAGAGGGGGCGAAAGCGAGAATCCAACTTTTTGAGGGTACGGTCATTGCTAAAAAACATGGTGGTGTAAACGAAAACTTCACTGTTCGCCGCGTTTCGCACGGTGTCGGCGTTGAGAGGGTGTTCCCCTTACATTCGCCGTCGGTTGAGAAGGTTGAGATAGTGCGCGAAGGTAAAGTCAGAAGGGCAAAACTTTATTATCTGAGAAACAGAGTAGGGAAGGCCGCTAAGGTTAAATCTAAATATAATTAGATTTAAGAGTTAGTTGTAATGGGAAATACAAGAAAGAAATCACTCCTCTATGATATTTATGAATGGGTTGAAACTCTTTTTCTTCCCTTCGTTTTTATTGTGCTTATAATGACATTTACCGCAAGGGTGTCAAGGGTTGACGGAAGGTCAATGGAGCCTACGCTTCATGACAACGATTATCTCATTATAAGTAATCTCTTTTATGAGCCTGATTATAATGACATAATTGTGCTTCAAGCGGTGAGCCTGCACAACGAGATGTTTGAAACGGGAAAGCCCATTGTAAAACGGGTTGTGGGCTTACCCGGTGACAGGATTTATGTAGATTCTATCGGCGGTATTGTCTATCGAAATAACCAACCCCTTGAGACTGTCGAGAGGGGCGGGGTGATTTATGAAGACGGGCATATGATAAACGACTATACTTTTTCGGGTGAGCTTGAAGTGGTTGTGGTTCCTGAGGATTCGGTTTATGTGTTGGGTGACAACCGCATGAACTCTCTTGACAGCCGTTCGCCCACAGTCGGAACGGTAAATAAGAACTATATTGTCGGAAAGGCGATTTACCGCATCTTGCCGTTTTCGTATCTTGGAGATTTGTATTAAAAATGAGTAGTATACAATGGTACCCTGGGCATATGACAAAGACTCGCCGCATGATTGAGTCTGATATAAAGCTGTGTGATGCGGTTGTAGAAATTACCGATGCGCGCTGTCCACAATCCTCAAGAAACCCTATTCTTGACGAGTTGACGGGAAGTAAGCCGCGGGTAATCCTTATGAACAAAGCAGATTATGCCGATGCTCAAGTTACCGCTGAGTGGAAAAAATATTACGAGAGTGTCGGAATGTCTGTGCTTGCTTGTGACTGTCGAAGCGGAAAGGGTTTGAAAAATTTCTTACCGCTTTTGAAACGCGAATTGTCCGCGCAGTTGCAAAGACGGCGCGAAAAAGGCATGTCGGGAATGAAGCTTAGAATCATGGTGACGGGAATCCCGAATGTCGGGAAGTCGTCGTTTATAAACCGCATGGCGAACGCCAAAAAGACCGCAGTCGGCGACCGCCCGGGAGTAACACGCGGAAAACAATGGGTGGACATTGATAAAGAAATAGAGCTGTTAGACATGCCGGGTATTCTTTGGCACAAGTTTGAAGATGAAAATGTTGCCTTAAAACTTGCTTTCACGGGGGCAATCAAAGATGAAGTAATGGACACCGTGACTCTTGCCACTAAATTAGCAGAAGAACTCCTGCTAAAATATCCTCAGCCGTTTACAGAACGCTTTAAGCTTAAAGAGAAAGAGAATATTTTATCTGCTATCTCTAAAGTAAGGGGCATGTTGATGTCAGGTGGAAAGCCTGATATTGAGAGGGCGGCGGTGGCGTTGATTGACGAGTTTAGGGGCGGCAAAATAGGGAGAATAAGCTTAGAAACTCCAAGTGAGTTAAGGAGTACGTTTTGAGTGAATTATTTTTATTTGACAGCAAGAAGAGAGAAGAATTCGCTTTAATTTGTGGGATTGACGAGGCAGGGAGAGGCCCGCTTGCAGGTGATGTCTTTGCCACCGGTGTAATATTGCCCGGGAATTGCTGTGGAACGGAATTGGTAGGTCTTAACGACAGCAAAAAGCTTACCCCTAAAAAAAGAGCCCTTCTTTATGAGCAAATCAAAAACATTGCTGTTGAGGTTCATGTCGCAACCGCAACGATTGAAGAAATAGAACAGCTTAATATATTAGGGGCAACCATGTTGGCAATGAAAAGGGTTTGCGAACGCTTTGCTCTTAACAAAAAGTGCCACTTTCTGATTGACGGAAACCGCGCACCTGAAATTTCTGAGGGGACGCTTAGTGAAAATTCATCACCTACACAGGGGGATAAATCTGCCACCGTCGGCTCGACGGTTGAAGCTATTGTCAAGGGCGATGGCGTGAGTGCGTGCATTGCGGCGGCTTCGATTATCGCTAAGGTTGAGCGTGATTTGTATATGGAAAAACTCGCACTTGAATATCCACAGTATGGGTTTGAAAAGCACAAAGGCTACGGCACGGCACTGCATTATCAAATGTTGAGAGAACACGGCCCTACGCCTGTGCATAGAAAGAGCTTTTTATGAACAACAAGAAAGAACGCGGTGAAGCCGGTGAAAATTTAGTGTGTGAGTATTTAGAACAAAACGGGGCTACAGTGCTTAAACGCAATTACCGTCAAAAGTGCGGTGAAATTGATATAATAGCCAAACACAATGAAACTTTGATGTTTGTCGAGGTAAAAACCCGCAAAAAGGGAAGCATGATAAGAGGTATTCAAGCAATTGACTATAAAAAGCAAAACAAAATAGTAAAAACAGCAGAAATTTATTTAATGAATGAATGTAGTGTCGAAATGCCTTTGAGGTTTGACGTTGCTGAGGTCGAAGTCAGCGGAACAAACAGCAAAATCACCTATTATCCCGATGCGTTCGATGGAACGACAAAAGGGTTTGGGGTGTTTGGCAATTGACGAAGGGTTGGTGTGTTGAAAGATGAAATATACGAGTACTCGTGATGGTAGTGTGTCGGTGAGTAGTGCGCTTGCTATTGCGAAGGGTCTTTCGGACGATGGCGGTTTGTTTGTTCCCGAGAGTATTCCTAAGATTACAAAAGACAATCTTAAGGCTTATGTCGGCATGAAATATTCTGATTTGGCGTTTGAGATTTTTAAGTTATATCTTACCGATTTTACCGATGAAGAAATAGCCCATGCGGTGAATAATGCGTATGGCGACAATTTTGACGATGGAATTATACGGCTGTCACAGATAGATAACGGGCCGGTTTCATTAGAGCTTTGGCATGGGCCGACTTGTGCTTTTAAAGATATGGCTTTGCAGGTTTTGCCGTATTTGATGACTATTTCAGCCGAAAAGGTCCTGGGGGCAGCTTCTGCCTTGGGGGCAGCTTCTGCCTTGGGGGCAGCGGCTTCTGCCGGTGGCGGCAAAGAAACGCTTATTCTTGTTGCGACTTCAGGTGACACCGGGAAAGCCGCGCTTGAAGGATTTAAAGATGTCCCCGGCACGCGGATAATGGTGTTCTATCCCGAAAACGGGGTGAGCGAAATGCAAAAACGCCAAATGGTTACACAAGAAGGCTCTAACGTGGGGGTTTGCGCCGTTAACGGTAACTTTGACGATTGCCAAAATGCCGTTAAAGATATTTTTACCGATGCTAAGATAAAAAGCGCGCTTGCGCAAAAAAATATAGTTTTATCCAGCGCGAACTCGATTAACTGGGGAAGGTTGTTGCCCCAAATTGTGTATTACATTTATGCGTATGTTCAGCTCTCACAGAAAGGACATTCCAAAATAAATATTGCCGTTCCCACCGGAAATTTTGGGAACATCTTGGCGGCGTATTTTGCAAAAGAGATGGGACTGCCGGTCGGCAAATTGATTTGCGCTTCAAATTCTAATAATGTCTTGACTGATTTTATCAACAGCGGCGTGTATAATCGAAACCGTGAGTTTGTTTCCACCGTTTCGCCGTCTATGGATATTTTAATTTCAAGTAACTTAGAACGGCTTTTGTATCTGTTAAGCGACAGAGATGACAAGAAAATTGCACAGTGGTTTGGTGAGCTTAAAAATAAAGGCGAATACCGCGTGCCCGATGCTCTGAAAAATAAAATTAACGATTTATTTTATGGCGGTTTTTGTGACGAGACAATGACTATGAAAACCGTGAAGTCGGTTTTTGACGAACACCGCGAACTTTTAGACACCCATACGGCGGTTGCTTTTAAAGTGTATGAAGATTACGTTTTGAAAACGGGCGACAAAACGCTGACTGTTATTGCATCAACTGCGAACCCATATAAGTTTGTTAACGCTGTTTTCACGTCTTTAGAAATAGATGAACATAGCGTAAATAAAGCAGACGAATTTGAAAAGGCTGAAATAATTGAGCGGTTAACCGGCGTTAAAATGCCCGGCGCACTGAGACAGACTAAAGACAAAGAGATTAGATTCAATCAAACGTTTGAAAAGCACGAGTTAGCCAACGCGGTTATGGAGTTTATATAGATGGCTCTTTTTGCGATTGGAGACCTTCATTTATCTTTTGGTTGTGATAAGCCGATGGATAAATTTTACGGGTGGTCTAATTATATTGAACGCCTTCTTGTTAACTGGAACGCGCTCGTGAATGACGATGACACTGTGGTTATTGTCGGCGATGTTTCGTGGGGAATGACTTTGCATCAAGCATATGAAGATTTTTTGTTTATAAACGATGAATTAAAAGGCAAGAAGATTATAATAAAAGGTAATCATGATTATTGGTGGACTACCGCCGCTAAGATGAACAGTTTTCTCCAACAAAATCAGTTAGACAACATACAAATATTAAGCAACAATTCATATCAAGTTGACGGTGTTATGATTTGCGGTTCAAGAGGTTGGATTAATGAAACGCAAGAAGAATTTGACAAAAAAATATTGGCGCGAGAAGCGGGGCGGCTCGAAATGTCGCTCAAAGATGCTCTGAAACATAAAAAGGACGAAGAACTGCTTGTTTTCTTACACTATCCGCCGATTTATGCGCAAGAGAAAAACTATTACATCTTAGAGGTTCTTGAAAAATATAATATAAAGCATTGTTATTACGCTCATATTCACGGTGTGGGGGCGCACAAAGCCTTTACAGGAGAAAGCGGGGGAATAACTTTTCACGCTGTTTCGGCAGACTTAATTGAGTTCACCCCCAAATATATTAATATTAAATAAGCCGTATGGCGGGAAGGTGTCAAAAAATGGAAATCATTTCAAACAAGGTAGCTCAGGTTAACACAGTTGAAGCGGAATTTAAAGCAGATGCCGCAGAGCTTGAAGAACAACTTCAAGCCGCGTTTTTGAAGAAAAAGGCGAAATTTCAAGTCCCCGGGTTCAGAAAAGGCAAGGCATCGCGCAAAATGATTGAAAACCAATACGGCGAGAATATTTTTTATGAAGATGCCGTTAACAATCTCTATCCGAAAATGGTTGATTGGGTGGTTAAACAGTTAGAATTAGAAGTTGTTGATATTAAAGACATAGAAGTTGTTTCGCTTGACAAAAAAGACGGCATTGTGGTTAAGGCGTGCTTTATTACCGAGCCTGAGATAAATATAAGCGGTTATCGCGGTTTAAAAGTGCCTGTTGAGTCCAATACTGTTACCGATTCTGATATTTCCGCTAAGCTTGAAGGGCTTAGGAAAAAAGGCGCGCGGATAATTGATGCAGGTGAACGAAAAACCAAAACAACAGATACCATAACATTTGATTTTGAGGGATTTTGTGACGGCGTTCCCTTCGATGGCGGTTCGGCAGAGAACTTTACTCTTGAAATAGGTAGCAGAAGGTTTATACCCGGCTTTGAAGAGCAGTTAGTTGACAGAGCACTCGGTGATGAATTTGATGTAAATGTCACATTCCCCGCTGATTACAATCCCGAAGAATTAGCAAGCAAAGATGCTGTATTTAAATGCCGCATAAACGGCATAAAAGAAACTCAACTGCCAGAGTTAGACGATGAGTTTGTGAAAGACATAAGCGAGTTTAATACCATTGATGAGTTAAAAGAAGACTTAAAAACACAAATCGCCGAAGAAAAAGAACAAGCGCGGAAAATCGCTATAGACAACACTTTGGCAAATCTTCTCTCGACTATGGTTGAGGGGGACATTCCCGAGGTTATGTTTGAACGCAAGATTGACGATTTAATCAACGATTGGGCGTACCAAAACCTGAGAAAAGAGCTATCACTTGAAGATTATTTGAAACATTCGGGCGTGACAATTGAGAAATTTAGGGAAATGTTTTCACAGTCAGCGGAAGGTCGCGTTAAATTGCAACTTGCGTTGAAAAAAATTGCTTCTCTTGAAGGGTTGGATATTACCGATAGCGTGTTAGATGAAGAATTTGTGAAACTTGCCGAACTTCACAAAATGCCGCTTGAAGAAGTAAGAAAAGTTATATCGCCCGGGACATTCAAAAAAGACCTGTTAAACGACAGAGCTTTCGACATAGTGAGAGAAGCCGCTGAAATAGAGATTCAGACTTGAAAAGAGGAGGAGACCAATTATGCAACTTAGTTTAGTGCCAACCGTAATAGAGCAAACGGGCAGGGGCGAGAGAGCCTATGACATTTATTCGAGATTGTTGAATGACAGGATTGTTATGCTTCACGAAGAGGTGAACCATGTGACTTCCAGTCTTATAGTGGCGCAATTGTTATTCCTTGAAGGGCAGGACTCTGATAAAGACATATATCTTTATATAAACAGCCCGGGTGGCTCTGTCACCGATGGAATGGCAATTTTCGATACTATGAATTACATTAAGTGCGATGTTTCCACTATTTGTATGGGAATGGCGGCTTCAATGGGGGCGTTTTTGTTGGCGGCAGGGGCTAAGGGGAAAAGATATTGCCTGCCAAATTCAGAGGTCATGATACATCAACCGTCGGCAGGGGCAAAAGGGCAGGTCACTGATATTGAAATTCACACTAAGAGACTGCTTTATATCAAGAACCGAATGAACGAAATCTTTGCCGAAAACACAGGGCAACCAATTGAAGTAATTAAAAGAGACACCGAACGCGACAATTTTTTAACTGCCGAGGAAGCAGTTAGTTACGGTTTGGTGGATAAAATTATGATTAAGAAACAACTCTCTGACGATAAATAGAGTAGTATAGTAAGTATAGTATAGTTGAGGTTATATTATGTTAAAGTGCAGTTTTTGCGGCAAATCTGAAAGTCAAGTAGAAAGAATGTTGTTTGGCGACAACGGGTATATCTGCAACGAATGTGTGTGGGCTTCTTTCAATATGTTGGTTGATGACGGTTATCTTTTTGATTATGATGAAGATGACAAAAAAGAGCTGATTAACCCAAAATCGGGCGGTGATAAGTCCGATAGTTTTGAGTTAGTCACTCCCGTTGATATTAAGAAAATATTAGACCAATATATAATAGGGCAGGACAAAGCCAAAAGAACCCTTTGCGTTTCGGTTTATAATCACTATAAACGCACATTGTTTAAAGCCAACAACAAAAAAACCAAACAGAGCGATGAAGAGGTAGAGCTTCAAAAGAGCAATGTCTTGCTGTTAGGCCCCACCGGTGTCGGAAAAACAATGCTCGCCCAAACGTTAGCGAATATTTTGCATGTGCCTTTTGCTATTGCTGATGCGACAACGCTGACTCAAGCGGGCTATGTCGGTGAAGACGTGGAAAATGTTTTGCTGAGACTTATTCAAGCGGCCGATTACGACATTGAAGCGGCAGAGCAGGGAATTATTTATATCGATGAAATTGATAAGGTATCAAGACGTTCCGAAAACACCTCAATCACTCGTGACGTGAGCGGTGAGGGGGTTCAGCAGGCGTTGTTAAAAATCATTGAGGGTACAGTGTCGAATGTTCCTCCGCAAGGGGGGAGAAAACACCCCCATCAAGACTTCATTCAAATCGATACCAAAAATATACTGTTTATTTGCGGCGGCGCGTTTGACGGACTTGAAAGGATTATCAACTCGCGGCTACATTCAAGTGTTATGGGGTTTGGGGCGGCAATTAAGTCTGAAAAAGAGAAGAAAGATGCGGCTGTGTTGCATGATGTTGAGCCTGAAGATTTAGTGAAATATGGGCTTATTCCCGAAATAGTCGGGCGTTTACCGGTTAATGCGGTGTTAGATGAGTTAGATGTCGATGCACTTGTGAGGATTTTAAAAGAGCCGAAAAACGCGCTGATTAAACAATATGAATATCTCTTTCAATTAGATGGAATAGAGTTTTGCGTTGAAGATGAGGCTTTGGTTAAAATAGCCGAGAAAACCATTTCACGCAAGACGGGAGCAAGGGGATTGCGCACTGTGTTAGAGGCATTGCTTTCTGACACTATGTTTGAGGTTCCGGGAGACGAAACAGTTAAAAAAGTAACCGTCACCGCAGCATGCGTTGACGGCAGCACAAAACCATTGGTGACACACGGAGAGAAGAAAAAAGAGCCGTTGAAGAAAAAAATTGGCAGAAAAAACGTAAGCTAAGACCGAAAAAGGCGGCTCGCCGGTTGACATTTACTTGGTAAAGGGATATAGCCCTAATGGGGAGACACTGTTGCCTTTTACTATGTTTATGTATATATTTTTTTAAAAAGGAGTGTACGCTATGTTACTGAAACACGAGAAGGATGCGGTAATCGAGGCTAACCGCACCCACGAAAACGACACCGGTTCGCCGGAGGTTCAAATCGCGATTCTGACAAGAAGAATTAACGATTTAACCGAGCACTTGAAAATCCACAAACACGACCATCATTCCAGACGGGGTCTGCTGAAAATGGTAGGGCATCGCCGAAATTTGCTGAACTATCTTATGAAAAAGGATATTGAACGCTATCGTGCCATCATTGCCAAACTTGGAATTCGTAAATAATAATGGAGGGACATTATGTTCAAAAATCATAAGATATTTAAAACGACATTTGCCGGGCGCGAGCTTACAGTTGAAACAGGCAAGACCTGTGAACTGTCTAACGGCTCTTGTTGGGTCACTTACGGAGAAACTGTTGTAATGACAAACGTTGCCGCAAGTGAAAAACCCCGTGAGGGAATCGACTTTTTTCCTTTGGCTGTTGATTTTGAAGAAAGACTTTATTCAGCAGGGAAAATCCCGGGCGGCTTTTTGAAAAGGGAAGGGCGGCCAAGCGAAAAGGCTGTCTTGACTTCACGCGTTGTTGACCGCCCAATCAGACCGCTGTTTCCTAAAGACATGCGCAATGATGTTGTTGTTGTAATGACAGTGCTTGCCGTTGACCCTGATTGTTCGCCGGAAATCGCCGGAATGCTCGGTGCATCAATTGCGTTGAGCATATCAGACATTCCATGGAACGGACCGATTGGCGGAATTTCCGTTGGGTTGGTTGACGGTGAAATTATATTAATGCCAAACGCACAACAACGCTTAAAGTCCGACTTAAATTTGACTGTTGCTTCGAGCAAAGAGAAAGTTGTCATGATTGAAGCGGGCGCGAACGAAGTGCCTGACGATGTTATGTTGCAGGCAATAAACAAAGGGCATGAAGAAATCGCAAGAGTGATTATTCCTTTCATCAATGACATTACCGCCCAAATCGGAAAGAAGAAAAGTGAATTTCAAGCTGTTGCGGTAAATCCCGATATGTATTCGCAAATATCAGACTTTGCGATTGAGAAGATTAGACACGCGTTAGACACCGATGACAAGAATATTCGTGAGGAACGTCTGAACCCTGTTAAAGATGAAATTCATGAGAAATTTTCAACGACTTACCCCGAACAAGCCGCCATGATAGATGAGTGTATTTACAAAATGCAAAAGCAGGTTGTGAGACAGTGGCTGTTAGACGGAAAGAGGGTTGACGGCAGGAAGTTAGATGAAATACGACCGCTTTCGTCAGAGGTTGGGCTGTTGCCGCGTGTTCACGGCTCGGGGCTGTTTACGAGAGGGCAAACCCAAGTGCTTACGGTAACAACCTTAGGCCCGGTTAGTGATTCACAGCGAATTGACGGTTTAGACGAAGAAGAATCAAAACGTTATATGCATCATTATAATTTCCCTTCTTATTCTGTTGGCGAAGCGCGCGCGAGTCGCGGCCCGGGCAGAAGGGAAATAGGGCATGGTGCGTTGGCTGAACGTGCGTTAGAACCGGTTATTCCGTCTGTTGAGGAGTTCCCTTATGCAATCAGATTAGTGTCAGAGATTTTGTCGTCAAACGGCTCTACTTCTCAAGGGGCGATTTGCGGTTCAACGTTGGCACTTATGGATGCGGGGGTTCCGATTAAAGCGCCTGTTGCGGGAATTTCTTGCGGTCTTATAACCGAGGGTGAGCGTTGGATGACCATGATTGACATTCAAGGTGTAGAAGACTTTTTCGGCGACATGGACTTCAAGGTGGGCGGAACTCACAAGGGGATTACCGCCATTCAGATGGACTTGAAAATTGACGGATTAACTCCCGAAATAATCAAAGAAGCCATCGAAACCACCCACAAAGCGCGAATTTATATTTTAGATGAAGTCATGTTGAAAGCGATTGAAAAGCCGCGTTCTTCAGTGAACAAATACGCGCCGAAGATGATGAACACTAAAGTTCCCGTGGATAAAATACGCGAGGTGATTGGTTCGGGCGGAAAGGTTATTCAAAAACTTTGCGCTGATTATGATGTTAAAATTGACCTTGATGATGATGGGAATGTCTACATCTGTGGCAGTGACCTCGAAAAGGCGCAGGCGTGCATTGAAACAATTCAAGCCATTGTTATGGTACCCGAAATAGGTTCAATCTACAAAGGAAAGGTTGTTCGCGTTACCGGATTCGGGGCATTCGTTGAGTTTGCACCGGGTAAAGAGGGTATGGTTCACATTTCAGAGCTTGAAAACCGACGTATAGAAAAGGTAGAAGACATCTGTAACTTAGGCGACCAAATTATAGTTAAAATCATAAAAATAGACAACCAAGGCAAAATAGGACTCTCAAGAAAAGAAGCATTAGCAGATATTGAGAAAAAGAAGAAAGAGGCAAACGCGTAGAGATATATGCCGCCCAACACTTTTTGCTGTTGGGCGGTGGTTGTGTAGAAAGGATTTACTTAAAATTATGGGAAGAGCAGGAAGAAGCGGCGGCGGTAGCAGTGGCGGTCGTTCCGGCGGTGCCGGTAGAAGTGGAGGGCGCGTTGGCGGTGTTGGACGTTCAGGTGGTTCAAGTAGCTCGGGGCGTTCGGGTAGTTCCGGTAGTTCTGGGCGTTCGAGTAGCTCGGGGCGTTCGGGTAGCTCCGGTAGTTGGGGCAGTTTCGGCTTGGGTTACGCTTTAGGGCATAGCCGTCGCCGTCATCGCCATCACAGCAGTTATGGCTATGGAGGGGGTGGTTCACCACGCGGTTCACATTCCGGCGGTTGTGGAGTGGGGGCTGTTTTGGTGGTTGTCATAGTGGTAATTTTCTTGTTTTTCTTGTTTTCACCCGATGACTCAATTACCCGTTCGACTGTTGCCAGAGAGCCTTTGCCACCCAATGCGGCGGCTCAAACCGGCAAATTGTATACCGATGATTTACACTGGATAGGAAACGAAACCGTCTTGACTAACGGCTTAGAAAACTTTCATAAAAGAACGGGAGTTCGCCCACACCTTTATATAACCGGTGACATTTATGGCGACCCCGACCCCACACCCGATGAGGTTCAAGAGTTCGCGCGAGAAAAATACAACGAGTTGTTCAACGACCAGGCGCATTTGATGTTCGTGTTCTTTGAAAGTGAAGCCTCAAGTGTCACCTATATTATGCAGTATCATGTCGGCTCTCAAGCGGCGACGGTGTTAGATGTGGAAGCAATGGATATTTTGATGGACTATGTAGAGCGTAATTATTACAGCGGTTATATGAATGAATCAGAGCTGTTCGGCAACGCATTTGACAGTTCCTCACAACGAATTATGGAAGTCTATCAATCGCCGTGGGTTAATGTATGGATTTTTGCCTTGAGTTTTGGCGGTGGGTTAGCGATTATATTTTTATTGTTCAGTTGGTGGAAGCGTGCTAAGGCGCAAAAAAATCTCGAAGCCGAACAGACCGAGCGAATTTTAGGGCAAAATCTTGAAACTTTTGAGAGCAAAGGCGCAGATGACGAAGCCTCGAAATTGGCTAAAGAATATGAAGATAAATAAAAAAATATAAGAATTTAAGGGGGAAAACAACCATGGGAATTTTAAGCAGGTTCAAAAACATTATGGCGGCTAACATCAACGCTTTGCTTGACAAGGCGGAAGACCCGGCAAAAATGATTGACCAAACTCTTCGCCAATTGGCAAACGACTTAGCGGACGTGAAAAAAGAGACCGCAAGTGTCATGGCAGAAGAAACGAGAAGTCGCCGCGAGGCTGATGCTAACTTAGCCGAGGTGAAGAAAAACATAGAGTTGGCGCGCAAAGCCTTAACGGCAGGGAACGAAGACCACGCCAGGGTATTTCTTAACAAGAAAAACGAGCTTGAAGCCAAGGGGCTTGAGCTTCAAAAGTTAGCGGAAATAGCCCAAGGTAACGCCGTTCAAATGAGACAGATGCATGATAAGTTGGTGAAGGACATAAACGCGCTTAAATCACGCCAAGCGACCATTAAATCTAACATTGCCATCGCGAAAGCCACAGAAAAGGTAAACAAAATGGGGGCGGCAGGCTCTAAATCAGAAGGGGCTTTGCAGGCTTTTGACCGCTTTGAAAAACAAGCGCAAGAAAGACTCGACCGCGCTCACGCGCTCACCGCATTAAACGAGGTTCCACGTGACGAAGCACAGGCCTTGGCAGAACTCTACAAAGACGGCGGCGGCGCGGCATTAGACGACGAATTAGCCGCACTGAAAGCAGAAATGGGATTAGCCCCGGCAGTGTCGGTGGAGGATGAGATTGCGGCGTTGAAGAACAGTTGACGGACAGTTGACAGTGGACAGTTGAGAGTTGACAGTTATTGTAGGGGACGGGCTTGCCCGTCCCGAGTTTAGTGCGAATTAAACACTTGACAATTATGAAAGTTGGTAGAAACAATGAAAAAGGCAATTGCATTTTTAATTACAACCGCGCTCTTATTGAGCATTGGGGCTTGTGACGGTCAAATCGATTCTATACTCACAAATTTGAATGCCGGGGAGATTCAAACCGACTCTACTACAGAGATGCAGGTTGACATGCAAAGTCAAAACGATGATTCTGATGATTTTTTTTGGCACGATGTCCCCATTGCACCTGAAAATGATTTTAAATACGGCTCAAATGGTGACGGCGGAGTTGAGATTTTGGGCTATAACGGCAACGCGCTCAAAGTCCGCATACCAGACACAATAGAGGGTATGCCCATTACAAGAATAGGAGAAAATGCTTTTCATGAAAATAGCCGCATTGCCTATGTTTACATACCAAAGAGTGTTACGAGCATAGGTAATACGGCGTTTTTTGGTTGCGCCGGATTGACGAATATCACAATTCCCGATGGTGTGACAAGCATAGGTGATTATGCATTTTCCGGTTGCACAGGTTTGACTGAGATAAAAATCCACGACCGTGTAATAAGTATAGGCAACTGGGCGTTTATCGATTGCGCCGGATTGACGAATATCACAATTCCCGACAGTGTGATAAGTATAGGTGCCGGAGCGTTTCACAATTGTATGGATTTAACAATTTATGGTTCAAGTGGAAGTTATGCAGAGAAATACACTCTTGAAGAGGGGGTCGAGTTTGTGGTGAGCATGTGAGAACCCCCATCCTGTCCAGTTAAGTATAACCTACTCACAGTCGACAGTTGATAGTTATTAGATTTCATCGAAAACCGTCATAATGCATAAAAATATTCCACCATATATAACAAATCGCTGAAAATCGCTGAAAATCTTGATAAACACTTGATTTCTTGGGGAAAATATGCTATTGTATATAGTAGGTGAAAAAAATTTCGGGTGATATTTTACTCCGTGCAGACAGCGACTATCAAGGCGTTTTGAAGTTTCACGCGAACAGCGAAACTCTGAAAAAGAAGCCCAAAGGCGGTGAGTTGACCGCCGATGAAAAAGCCGAAAATAGACGAATCTCATTTGAATTATTCAGTTGTCATTAGTTATATTTCTGGGTGTGGCGCAGATTGGTAGCGCGCTACCTTGGGGTGGTAGAGGCCGCAGGTTCAAATCCTGTCACTCAGATGTCAAAAAACCGCTTAACCATGAGGTTTAAGCGGTTTTTGATTTTTTTATAACGTGGATAAAATAGGGTAAAATATCCCAAAATACGCAAAGCATGGGTGTCAAAATGGGTGTCAATTTCACACCTCAAACCCATCAGAAAATCGAAACCCACAAAACCATTCAGCCCCTAAAGCCTTCCCCATTTTTTCAAGCTCATCCTTCCGAAAGGTATCCCTCTTCACCTTCAAATTAAAATTCGATGGACTCATACCGATAAGCCGGGCTAATTCAGCCTGGCTTATTCCTTTATATTTTGCGGCAAGATTAATTTTTTGCTCAATAGTCATAACACACGCTCCTCTCTATTTTTTACAGCATACCACGTTTTTCTTGTCTTGTCAAGGTTTTATCGAGCGTTTGAACGATTTCGTCAAGTTATACAAATATAATGTTAAATATTTGTATAATATTTAGTGGTGATAAAGCTTGACAATATAAAACTTATATTGTATACTATTAATAGATAAGCAAATAAAATCAATCAAAAGGAGGAAAACACCATGATGCAATCCGAATTACAAGAAAGGCTTGAAGGCTTGAAGGCTTGAAGCCTTGAACGCCAAAGACAGAAAAAACGCAAAGCCGATTTGCATGACCGATGGCTTGTGGTAAAAGCACGGAAAGAAAGCTACGAAAAGAAACGCCGAACGTATATCACTTAAAATCTCCCAATAAAAAAGAGGAATGTCTCTACATTCCTCTTTTTATATTCAAGAGTCTGTATAACCACCCGTGTAAATGTCAATAATCTCCATAAGAAAAAAATAAATGGAGGTTAATGCAATGAGAACAACAAATAATATTCAAACAGAACAAGAAATGGAGTTAGTAAAACTGCTGA
>Ga0099364_10001514_pt1 | contig 38054 bp, 39 predicted proteins | sample TergutTh196P3_FD_73070 | JGI IMG/M metagenome (GOLD analysis project Ga0099364, IMG submission 73070) | Microcerotermes parvus P3 segment gut microbial communities from Pointe-Noire, Republic of the Congo - Th196 P3 | ecosystem: Host-associated > Arthropoda: Insects > Digestive system > Gut ... | reverse complement strand
AAAGAAAAATCACGTACAAGCTTTATCCCAATGCGACTCAAAAAGCGGCATTGGAAGATGTGCTCGCCTTACACTGTAGGGTGTACAACACCTTACTTGAAGAGCATCGGCGCAGATACCAGGAGCAGCTCGGATATTTCAGTTTCAAGGCAATGTGTCAGGAGCTGACTCAATGGCGACATAAGTCAGAAGCGCTTAAATCCCTCAACGCACAATCACTTCAGGTCACGGCAAAAAGAGCAACGCTCGCTTTTGACGGGTTTTTCCGCAGACTCAGCAATGGAGAAGAACCGGGCTATCCGCGATTCAAGTCTGTCAAGAGATTCCCCGGATGGGGATACAAAACCTATGGTGATGGGTGGAAGCTTTATCACAAAACGGGCACAAAAGGACAGCAACAGCATGGCACAGTCCGACTGACTGGCATTGGCAATATCCGTATGAGAGGCCAGGGGCGGTTTGTGGGTGCCCCCAAAACCGCCGAAGTTATTCACAAGTCAGGCGAATGGTTTCTGTCTGTCACCTATAACGTTCCGTTCAGCGCCATTGCGCGTGTGCCGGGCGATAAAGCCATGGCATACGACTGGGGCATTGACAAGCTTCTCGTTGTCGCAACATCCGATGGGCAGGTAATAGAAATAGAAAACCCTCGCTGGCTGAAGATAAACCTTGAAAAGCTGAAGTTGCTTCAGCGAAAAATTTCGGATGAAGAACAGGTTGCGAAAGTCCAGGCAGGGCTTGATCCGTCAAAGCCTTTGGAGAAGGGGCAAAAGTTGCCCGAAACCCCGATGTTAAAGAAGCTCCGCGCTGAACTGAGAAAATTGCACAGCAAGATCGCGAGTCAGCGCAAGGATTTTTACCACAAACTTTCAACTCAGCTTGTCAGTGAGTATGGCCAGATCGGCACAGAGCATCTGACAGTCAAAAACATGGTCAAGGCACCCAAGGCGAAAGAAAATCCGGACGCTCCGGGTGAGTTTCTTCCGAATGGGGCTGCGGCCAAAGCTGGATTAAATCGCTCCATCCTGGATGGAGCACCTTCAATGTTACTCGGAATGATCAGGACCAAAGCGGGAGAGGCTGGGTCCTGGCTGTCTGTAGCAGACCCGAGACAACTCAAGCCCTCGCAGCGATGTCATCGCTGTGGCAGCATCGTTAAAAAGAGCCTGTCCGAACGGCGACATATCTGTCAATGTGACGGATTGTTCGGAAACGAGCTGGCATGCGACCGGGACGAAAACGCTGCAAAAACGATGCTGCGATGGATGCTTGAAGGAGAATTTTGGCTCAAAACAGTCAAAATGGCGGGGGACCCGCCGGAAACTCCATGCCTGACTGCGTAGCAGTTGGCTTGGAGTAGTTCATAACAAAAAACATGAGAGCTTCGGCGAATAACAGAACCCGCCTGGGTTCATTTTAACAATCAGGAACCTGAGCAGTCTGACATCAGGTGCTGAAGAACGGGTCAATCAGAATAATATCGCCAGATACTGCTGCCAGTTTGTTCGAACCCGGCACGGGAATTCTTGTGTCATCCAGAATGGAACGAAGCAGCGTCCTCATGAGCAGATGCGAAGCTTCCTTTTTTGCATACACCTCACTCTCCGCAAAAACCTCCAGATCCCTGAAATCCGGAAAAACAATGCGGAAAGCCCCATCAGTCTGCTCGATCACCGCCGGGTACGCTTGCAGCTTTGCAGCCAGATTTCTTTTTGCACCGGTCATCCTGACACCATCGAGCTTCTTAACCAGGTTTTCAGCCCGCAGATGGGTATAGCGCTTGAGCATGGTAAGCGATTTGTGCCCACTGATTGCAGCAACTTCCATCACGTCAAGACGATCCTTTTCAAATAACCTGGATATCGCCTCATGACGCAAATCATGAAAATGCAGGTCAACAATTTCCAGACGCCTGACCATCGTTTTCCAGGCCTGCTTTATGTTCTGGCTCGAATAGGTAAAGATCCGGCCAGCAAAGCCCCCCGTCAGCTCCCGCATCCTCAGAATGGCATCTCTGGCCACAATGGATAACGGCACATCTCTTTTTGCTCCATTTTTGGTTTCCGAAAGATGCGCCGTACGCCTGGTGATGTTGACATCCTCCCACCTCAGACCGATTATCTCTCCCTGCCGCATCGCCGTCTCCAGAGCAACCGTAATAATGGCAAACAGGTTCGGATTCCTGTATCTGGCGGCATACTCAAGAATCTTTTTCGACTCCGTTTTGCTGAGCCTTCTGTCCCTTGCCGCTGCCGGCTCCGGTTTGCGCGCTGACCGACAGGGATTGTCCTTGCAATACCCCCACTCAACACGACATATTTCAAAGAAATGATGCAAAAGCATGATTTCAGCACGTACCGTAGACGGAGAAAGCCTCCTCCTGGTATGCGCACTGATCAGACCAAGCCTGTGATCACGATAACGGGCAATGTGGGTGCTTCTGACCTTGAATACCGCCATTTCTCCCAGAAACGTACGACAGATCACATCAATCCGCGATTTTTCCTGCGTATAGCCCTTCTTTAAAACGGAAACGGTTTCCCGATAACGCTCAAACGCTTCTCTGACAGTGACTACCCTCTTCGTCATTTTTCGCTCTCCAGAGGATAAACAGAGTAAAGTGGCTCGATCATGATGATACTTTCAGGATCAAACCACTCAATATAAGAGTCCGGTACCGGTATTTTCTGACCTTCAAGCGCCGCCCTGACAAGCACTTCAGTCAGAAGAGCAGACGCTGCATATTCAGCCGCTTCAGGATCCTTCCCCTCTGTTTTCAGATATCCAAAATCCGGAAAATGAACCTGAACAAGACCATTGACCCTTTCAAACACCGCCGGATAAGGCTGCAGCTTGGCAAGCAACAGCAGCTTGGCCTTGTTCCGGTTGTTACCATCGAGTTTTTTTACCAGCCTGCTGGCACGAAGGTGCGTGTAACGCTTCAGCATCGAAAGGTTTTTGTGACCACTTATGGCCGCAACTTCCATCATGTCAAGCCGCCCGGTCTCAAACAGACGGGATATGGCTTCATGACGCAAATCATGAAAATTCAGGTCTGCAATCTCCAGCTTTTCACACATGACCCGCCAGGTTGTCTTGATACCAGCTGCCGTATAAGTAAAAATCCGGCCCCTTGGGCGACCACCTTTACTGCCGTTGCGCTCCCTCATGCGTAAAATTGCCTCTTTTGCTGCCATCGTCAACGGAACATCCCTTTTCGTACCATTTTTTGTTTGTGATACGTGAGCAACCCGCTTTTTAAGGTCAATATGCTCCCACTCAAGCCCGATGATTTCCCCCTGCCTCATGGCAGTCTCAAGCGCAAGCACAATGATGGAATAAAGATCCGGATTGCGATGCTGATGGGCATAATGGAGTATTTTCCTTTCTTCCCTGCCAGTCAGCCTGCGCTCACGCGCCTGCGCAGACCTGGGTTTTCTGACATCTTTGCACGGATTTTTTTTGCAGTAGCCCCACTCCATTTTGCAGATTTCAAAAAAGTTCTGTAGCAGATTCATCTCAAGTCGCACGCTTGAAGCAGATATCTTTTTTTTTGTTCTGTGACTGACTGCTGCAAGACGCTCGTCCCGGTATTGCGCTATGTGCTCACTCGTTACCTTGTTTACCACCATGGCACCAAGGAAAGAGCGGCTCAACTGATTGATTCGCCAGAATTCCTGCTGGTAACGTTTTTTGTTAACCGAGATTGTCCTGTTATACCGGTCTAGGGCATTTTTGACAGTCACACATTGCATTGCATACTCTCCTTCCAAGAGTTTGAAGATATCGTTAATTTGAACCGGGAGATTGCACAAGGAAATAAAAATTCAGAATTTCTTCATGCATTGAATAAGCTGCAGGCAGAGAAAAGGCTGGAACTTTACGTTCCAGTTTGGTGACTTTATGCAGGCACTACAGTATTCCAGGGTCGTCTGATCATCGCAATGACCGCAAACAGTATGAAACGGGATGTGCAGACACTCCTCTGGATGTTTCAAACAGGAACCCCGGGTGCATTATACCAATTCCAGATAAACCATGACGGTTAGTTCGCGAGCTGCTCCGCATGGTTATTGAAACATTACCTGTGTATTTTATCTGAAATTGCTGCCAGCCCTGAAATGAAAATGCGCAAAAAAGGGGAGAATTTCTTTACAGGCAGCAAATACGCCGTAAACTGGACGAAACTGTCTGCGGGAGTGCCCTGCGACCGGTGGCAACAGCACCTGGATGATTTCTGCAAGGCCCCTCTCCTCTGCTACAGGTCTGCATGTCGCAAGCTGCTGATGAGCACCCATGAGACTGAAAGCGCACATGTTTCTCACCAGAGCTCCCTGGATGTCCCTGTCTTCAACCAGGGGAAGGTTCAGCCCGGTCGCTGACTGTACGCACACCCAAAGCAAAAAAACCACGTTCCGCGAAGGAAGGTGGCTTTTTTGTTTCTTTGCAAAAAGCAGAAAAAAACGGGCGGATGAAAAGGTGACTGTTTTCCAGGCAGAAATCGGCTTTCGCTACAGACAAAGCCCATCTGGATAACAGTTTTCGATAAAACGAAGCGGTAACTCATCCAACAATAAAAACTGGCCTGACATCACCCCCAGGAACCAATGAGCACTCTTTCCCGAAAAGAATACCAGGTTCACGGCACACAGTTACCTTCGATTTTTATCGGGAACTGGTGCAGCCTTCAACTGATTGGGCATTCCGTCGGCCTGGCGAGCCAATGCTACCTGCATTTCGGCCATGTCTTTCATCATGGCAAACTGGATGGTTGCCATGTTCCATACAAGCGCGCAAACTGCCAGCACCGTAGTAGCAAAAAGGACAACGGCAGTTGCTTTGAAGCTGCGAATGGAACCCATGATTTCTTTGCGCAACTCATCATTGGCAGATAGCATTTCAGCACGAAGCCCTGAAATTTCAGTACGAATCCCTGAAATTTCAGTACGAATCCCTGAAATCTCCGCACGCACCTCGTTACGTAAATTTTCATGAGCCGACTGCACTTCGGCTCGAATTCCTGAAATCTCCGCACGTACCTCGTTACGTAAGTTTTCATGAGCCGACTGCATTTCGACTCGAATTCCTGAAATCTCCGCACGAATCCCAGAAATTTCGATGCGTATCTCCGTACGCATGCTATTTTGGTCGGAACGCAATGAACCTATATCATCACGTGTTTCTGCTCGCAGGTTTGCCTGAAAAGCATGAATCTGTGTAAGCGATTTTTCAACATCACCACGAAAACCCTCAAAGTTGACCGTCAACTGATCTACTTTCTGGCTGAAGGTGCATTGTATTTCATCAGAATCTGAAAAATTTGAACCCGGCATAAGCTTCGCCCCCATACTACGAATTACTTTCAACTACAACATGTTCTCCCGGATATGTATCCGGACAGTTTATTATAGCTGAAAATTCCTGTACCGATAGAAATGCCACTTTTAACAGAACCTGCTTGAGCGAATCCAGCAAAATCTGGGGACGATAAAGCCTGCCCTGATGCCTGGAAGCCCAACCCGAAACACTCCTGGCGTACTGATTTGTCGTGAAAGAACATAAATCTGCGAATAAACTGACTTCCGGGCAGTGAAGGTCATAAAAAAGAAACTGTCTCTCATGCCTGGGGACGACACTGAACGTCAACCATGTTAATGGAAAAGATCTCTGACTGAAAACACATCTGACAAATTCCACCAGGAAGACCCGCCAGTCAATACAATCCCTCTCTGATATTCATCCATTCCACTCTGGATGCAGACATCTTCAGGCCAATGAAAAATCCCGGTCGGGACCCGGATGCCAACAGACCCGTACCAATACTGACAGCGCGCAGTCAACCAGACTCAAGCCGAAAAAAACGTCAGAAACAGACCACTCAGTAACGAAAACGCAAAAACAAAAACAAGATACAGCACGTAGTTTCTGTTACCGAGCACAATTTTTGCCGCACTCAGATTCGTGATTTTGGTGGGAGGACCCGTTAACGTGAACGCAATGGCAGCACCCGGACTCATCCCCCTTTGAAGCCAGCCCAGAAGCAAAGGTATGGCCCCACCACCGCAAACATACAGCGGAATACCCATCAGGGATGCCATGGCAACACCAAAGGAATTTTGCCCCCCAAAAAAATCACTGAAAGCACTCGCAGGAACATACCGCAAAAAAAGGACTGCCAGTACCATACCCAGAAAAAACCACGGACCGGTCGCCCTTATGTTGCGCCCTATGTTCTTCAACCATCTCAGCCACAAACGGGGATCAGTATCACGATCCGTGCCAGGACCAAATCCGGAAAAATTGAAAAAACCCTTTTCCCTGAAAAAATGACGGACAAAAAGACCCGCAATAACACCACAAAGACAGCAGGCTGTCAGACGGGCAGCCAGCAGGAAAGGTCCCAACGCCGCGGAATAGATAATCTGCTGGGGATTCAACAGCATGGAACTCATCATGAGCGCTGCCAGCCAGTAATCCTTCATGCCTTTTTCAGACAGGGCAGCAGCAATGGGAATGGTGCCATGCAGACTGAGCGGAGAGACTATGCCTAAAACACTCGCAAAGAAGATGCCAGAAACACCCAGACGGCGTCGCTGCATCGTATGAAGAATGACGTGTACTCGACCCTTCCCGAAAACGGAAATGGTCGATCCAAGGATAATGCCCAAAACCCAGTAAGGCCCTATTTCCCGTAACTGCCACAGGAAATAAGGCCCCAGACTGCGTAGTTCACTGGCGACTGCTTCAATCATCAAGAGAGATCAGCTCGTACGTCTGGCTGCCAATTCCCAGTTTTTCCGCATGAGTAAGAATCAGAAGACCCTTGCGCGTCATAATGCGCTCTTTCAGAGCCCCGCTATGTGGGTCATCGGAATTGATAATCAGATCGACACTGGCCCTGTCCAGCGCAACAGGATCAAGCGACGCCAGAATACCAATATCACCCATTTCCACCGCAGCAGGATTACTCGCACAATCACAGTCCACCGACATGTTGTTCAGAACACTGATGTACAACATCTTCTCCGGTGTATACATCTGGATTATGCCAGCGGCTGCCTCTGCCATGGATTCAATGAATTCATCCTGGGTATTTTTTTCGCCAAACGGATTGTTCTTGCTTCTGCCCGCTGTGTGCACCCAGCTCTTGCCCGCAGAGGACGGAATCCCGATACCTATGTTTTTGAGTGCCCCGCCAAAGCCCCCCATAATGTGCCCCTTGAAATGCGACAGCACAATCATGAAATCATAGTTTTTCAGATGAGCACCGACAGGAACATAGGTCAGATGGGTGCCACCCGCAATCGGCAGATCAAACTCGCCTTCCGAATCAAGGACATCCATCTTTGCAACCGCCGTAAACCCATGGTCTTTTGCAGCCTTCATGTGACCTTCCGTCTTGTCACGCTTGCCACCATAAGCCGTATTGCTGTCGATGAATGTACCATTGACCGACTGGACCAGATCCCTGATCAGCGCCGGCTGCAGATGATTGGGATTACCCGGCTCGCCAACTGTCAGCTTGATGGCAATCCGGTTTCCCCTGGGCTCTCTACCCAGAGCCTTGTAAACTTTCATGAGACCAGCCGGACTGATATCTTTGGTCATGAACACCTTCGCAGGCCCGGCAGCTGCTGATGCCTGCGTTGCAGGTTTTGCTGACTGCGCCGGCTTTGCTGGCTCCTGGGCACAGCCCGTTCCTATAAAAGCAACAGCAAAAAGCGGCATTAAAAGTGTAACGAATCTCTTGAACATGCTTTGAATCCTTACATTGAAATGATTGTTTCAGGCCGTTGATAAAGCCCTTTTCCGGAGAAAAGAATTTTCAGATAAAAATCAAAACCTTACGACCCCGGACTTTGCGATTCCGGAATCTGTCAACAACCGGGCGATCCGGCAGGTACTACTACATCCGGACATGGTGTGCAATATCCATGCTCCCCGAACGAAAACCTTCCATGTCAAGAGTAATATACATGAAACCAAGACTTTTCAAAAGATCAATGACCGCATTTTTATGCTCAATCAGGAGCCGGAAATCATCCGGCATGACTTCAATTCGTATCAGACCATCATAATACCTCAGACGAACAACAGAAATACCCAGTGCCTGAATGCTGCTTTCACCAATATGCAGTTTCCGGATTACATCGGCTTTAAGCTCCGCCCCATACGCAAAACGGGTGGCCATGCAGGGTGCCGCCGGACGGGATGCCACCGGCAGACCGACCTTTTGCGCAAGACGCCTGATCTGATCCTTGCTTACGCCGAGTTCAGCCCAGGGTGACGCAATTCCAAGCTCGCTCAACGCCTGTATGCCAGGCCGGTATTCAAGCAGATCATCCGCATGGGTCCCATCCAGTATCCAGCGGATACCGTCCTTTTGTGCCAGATCCTTCAGATGCGAAAACAGCTTTTTTTTACACAGATAACAGCGGTCCGGCGGATTGAAACGGATACCATCGTCACCCAGCACATCTTTTCTGACAGGAATATGCTCGATGCCATAGTGCCTGGCCAGACTGTGGGCAAGTTCATGCTCGTCCTCAGGATGCAGCGCCGTTTCAAAAGTAACCGCACGCACGACTGCATTGCCCTGGCGCACTTCAGCCAGATAATGCAACAGTAAAGTACTGTCCACTCCACCTGAAAATGCCAGACAGATGCCATCACCTGTTTTTGCCCGCAGATAGTGCTTTACCCTGCTCTCTACCTCGTCAATATCCATCCTGCCTCCACTATCAATCCCCTGATTTTTGACTGTAATCAACTTAACCCGTACGACACCAGCAGATCCTGATCATCCAGAACAGTATGTATCGGACCTGAACGGATAATACGGCCTTCACTCAGCAAAATGGCACGTGAACAGGTTTTTCTGGCGAAATCAAGATCATGCGTGGCAATTATATAGCCCTGATTCAACTGAAGGAAGAGTCCCGTCAACTCCCGCTTTGCACGTGGATCCAGAAAAGCGGTAGGCTCGTCAAAAAGGATTATCCGGGGCTCCATGACCAGAACGCCGGCAAGGGCCACTTTCTGCTTTTCTCCTCCGGAAAGCCTGTGAGGTGGATAGTCCGCCAGATGACTGATGCCCAGAAGCGCCATCACCGCCTGCGTCCGGACAGATATCTCCTCTGCTGTCCATCCCATGTTTTGCGGGCCAAAGGCGATATCGTCCCGGACACGCGCACAAAAAAGCTGATCATCCGGATTCTGAAAAAGCAGCCCCACTTTCTGGCGGACATTTTTGATATTCCCGGGGGATATTGCTTCGCCATCCATGATTACACGCCCTGACGTGACCGGAGCCAGCCCCACAAGACAAAGCAGAAGGGACGACTTTCCCGCACCATTTGCTCCTAAAAGCGCAATGCGTTCATCTGCACCAATCTGGCACGTAATCCCCTCCAGGGCCATCCGGCCATCCGGATATTGCACACTGAGCTGCTCGATGTCGATCATGTCATTAATAACAAATTCCAGTATTGCGCCAAAAAAAACGGTCAGGACAGGTGCTGACAACAGCTTGCAGGTTTGACCATTTCCACTTCAGTCCGGGTTTTCGACGGGACAGTCCGATCTGAGTGTATTCCGTTCAGTCAGAACAGGCGGATTTTAAAGCAGAATCCGCAGAATAATACATAAACAGCAGGCAATGAACCAGCCAAAAAATTCGTTCCGGTTAAAATGCATTTTTTCAGAAGGCATGTTTGCTGCATCAAAAAGACGGCAGTTCATCGCATCAGCAACCGTTTTCGCCCGATGTATGCACCTGAGCAAAAAAGCGCCAATAAACTGGGGCCATATCCTGTAATTGAGCGCCCGGCTCCTGCTTCCACGCAACTGCGCCGCATTGGACATGCGCCCGGCCTGCTGAACCATGAGCCCCGCATAGCGCCATGTAAGTATCAGTTGCGCTGTAAACAGACCAGGAACACGTAAAAAAGCAAAAGCACCCGCTATTGCGTTGAAGGTGGTGGATGCAATCAGAAGCTGAACGGCTCCGACAGTCAGGACGGCCTTTATGAACAGCACAAGAAAAGAAGCAATGCCTCCTCTCATGCTGAAACCGGCAGTATAAAACACGGTCTTCGTATCAAAAAAGAGATTGGCCACACCAAAGAAAGCAACAAACGGAATGATCGGGAGAAGACGTCTGAAAAAAAGGCGCACCGGCAGGCCAATAAAACAGATCCCCATTACGGGAAAAACAAAAAACGGGATCATTCCGGGCCAGTCATATTTTGGCATTGAAATCACAGTGACAATGAAGCACAGGGTAAACAGTACTTTATAAACGGCAGCAGATTGCTGAAGCACTCCGGGTCTGGTTGCATACGCCTCCAGTTGATGCATGCTTTGCCGGGCGACCGTAAATTTATCCAGCTTCATTTTTCCGAACAGTCAGCATCCCCGAATGCAGCTTCAGGACAAAGGATTGCCAGGACTGCGCCGTTTTACAGCCAGTCCGAGCAGCAACAGGGCAAAGACCGTAATCAATGATCCGATAACGCCCGCCAGACTCGTTCCAAGATGTTCGTTCTCGAGTGCACCCACCTTGTAGTCAGGCATGACAGCGGTTTTTTCCTGCAGACTGGCAACAGATGCATGGAGTGCACCACTGGCTTCCAGTTCATGCTCACCAGATGTTTTCAGGATGGACCATTCAAGGCCATCGGGCCTGTCCGAAGCAATAATGGATAAGCCACCTCCTGTTACAAGGGTAATCACGCACAGAAATACCACCAGCGCCCTTGAACTGACCTTGTGCACTCTGACATTGAACAGATCGGGCTCCATCTGCCATACCACCAGCAGAACCAGCGCCGTCAGAACGCCTTCCATCAGGCCGATGGCAAAATGAATGGGCTGCATGAAAAGCAAAAAGGTAGCAAAGGGCAATTCCGTGATTTTCGATGCCATGGTCTGAAGCACAACACCAAACGCACCCAGCTGGGCAGCAACGAAACAGGCGACGATGGAAGCAAAAAACAGTTTTGGTCTTGTATGACCGTTTTTGAGTATGGGCCGGAAAAAAAGCGGGAAGGCAACAAAGCAGCTGACAAATGCCAGGTTGAAGATATTGCATCCAAGCGCCAGCAGCCCCCCATCTGCGAAGAGGACAGCCTGCAGGATCAGGACACAGCACAATGCAAGAAAGGCTGCATACGGCCCAATGAGCGCGGCCAGCAGAACACCCCCGGAAAGATGGCCACTTGAGCCGGTTCCGGGAATGACTATATTGACCATTTGGGCTGCAAAAACAAAAGCACCCATGATGGCCATCAAAGGAACGATCCTTTCGTCAAACTGGTGCTTTACCTGCCGGACAGCATAAGCGATGGAAACCGTTGATACGCACAAAAGAGCCGTACCAACCGCAGGAGAAACCAGTGCATCCGCCATATGCATGTAAACCACCCTCCCCTATTTTTGTGCAGAGTCAGCCGACCCTGATCTGGCAAGGCTTTTTATTTCATCCATCAGCATGCTGAAGCTTGCGCCACTTGCGTTAGCCAGTGCTTTCACACTCTCATATTCAGGATAGTAAAAGACTTCGTGACCAAAGAAGCATTTTTTGACATCAACAACTCCATAAGGGGTTTCAATGCTGATGACTTCGCGCTCGAGAAATGAACGTTCCAGTGCCTGGCGACGTATGCCAATGGTGGTTGTAGTCCGATAAATGATGGCTTCAAGGTCATTGATCCTGTCTTCTCTTGTTACAACGCTCAAAAGCCATCCGGGCCTGTTTTTTTTCATGAAAATGGGAGCATAATGGACATCCAGAGCACCGGCCCCGAGCAGCACTTCCATGGCATAGCCCAGCTGCTCTCCTGTTGAGTCGTCTATGCTGCTTGTCAGAACCCAGACCGGTTCGGTTCGCACGACAGCCGGAGAGGCGTGCTCTATCAGCATGCCGCGCAGCACGTTTGCGTGTTTCATGTCCCGTTTTCCGGCTCCGTAGCCGATTTTGCTGATGACGATGTTTTGCGGGAGCCTGTCTTCGGTTTTTATGGCAGCAACAATGGCGATACCGGTTGGAGTTACCAGTTCGTAAGGAGTGTCGGTGATATTCAGAGGAAGAGCGTATTTTGCGGCGATTTCCAGTGTCGCCGGTACCGGTACTGGCAGACGACCATGCTGGCTCATAACGAAACCGGAGCCATCAAAGAGTGCAGAGATGGCAACCCGTGCGATATCAAGATAATCAATACAGACCGCCACAGCCACTATGTCAATAATGGAGTCGATTGCGCCTACTTCATGAAAGTGCACTGCATCCATTGTTGTACCATGTACCTTCGCTTCTGCCTCTGCGAGTATGGTAAAAATTCTGATGGCGAGCTTTTTTGCCCGATCGGTCAGTCCGCTGGACTCAATGATGGCGCTGATGTCCGAAAGGTTTCGATGCTCATGGTGATGTGAGTGGGTATCGTCATGGTCATGATCATGATGATCGTGATGGTGATGACCGCCGTGATCATGGTCATGATGCGGGTGTGTACCGCCGTGGTCATGATGGTGATGATCGTGGTGGTGGTGGTGATCGTCGTGATCATGGTCATGATGGTGATGATGTGCTGACGGGGAAACAGGGTCATGCTCTCCATCAATAATGACTGCAAAATCACTGGCCATTATCCCGTTTTTGTCCTTTTTGCTGATTTCCCAGCGAACTCCCTCCAGTCCAAGACTTTCCAGGGCTTCATTCAGATAAACTGCATCTGCACCCAGATCCAGAAGACAGGCAACCGTCATGTCTCCACTGATACCGGACTTGCACTCAAGATATAGGAATTTACCCTGCATTTTTTTTCTCCACCAGACGATTGATCTGGGCCAGAAGATAACCTGCCCCAAAACCGTTATCAATGTTCACCGTCGCGATCCCGGCTGCACAGGAATTCAACATGGTAAGGAGCGCAGACAATCCCCCGAAAGAAGCACCATACCCGACCGATGTGGGAACAGCAATAACAGGAACTTCCACCAGACCCGTAAGCACACTCCCGAGCGCTCCTTCCATACCGGCAACAGCAGCAATGGCATTGGCCTGACGGATACTGTCGAGCTGTGCAAACAGACGGTGAATGCCGGCAACACCAATGTCGACATACCGCTCCACGCGTGCACCAAAAAATTCAGCCACTTTTGCAACTTCCTCGGCAACCGGCAGATCACTCGTCCCCGCAGAACAGACAGCCACCTTGCCATACGGCTCCGGTGCCTGTAATACCAGCGTCAGAATGCGTGCCACAGGACAATAAACCACTTCGGGAAACTGCCCTGTAACCGAATCAGCCTGCTCCTGCGTGATGCGACTGGCCAGAACATTGCTCCCCGCTTTTTCAAAACTTCTGAAAGTTTCAAGCAGCTGCGAGCCGGTTTTTCCAGGACCAAAAATGACTTCTCCAAAGCCCCTCCTCGATTGACGATGATGATCAAGCTTGGCAAAACCAATGTCTTCATACGGCAGGGTGACGAATCTTTTTTCCGCCTCTTCCGGACTGATGTTTCCGCTTGCTACTGCATCAAGAATAATTCTGATATTCATAAATCCCCCGCAGGACAGTACCTGGTTCGAGCTTTTTTGGTAAAGAGGAATTGTGCAACTGAAGGAGCATTCTTCAAAAAAAAGCAGCATGCATGCTTTCCGGACATCTGTCATCTCCGGCCCCCATGAAACCGGTCTGGCATTCTGTCGATGCTTATTTTATATGAAAACCCGCGTTTTCATGCAGATTTTCCTGGATTATGGTTTGCTGAGCGGTTAGAATGGTCGGGCTTCAACAATGCGCTGCAATATCCTTGCGGAGAATGTATGAAAATAAAAATCATCTCGCACGTCACGTCCGAGACATTATTCGAACTGGAAGAAGAAGGCAATACGCTGGCCAGGACCGTGCAGGCGGCGATTCTTGCAGGGATTGACCTCGGAGGTGCTGTCCTGAACGGACTCGTCTGGCCGGAAGCAGACCTGCAGAAGATAAACCTTGCCGGCTCAGTCCTGCAGGGAGCAAACCTCAGGCAGGCCGATCTGACCCGAATCAACCTTGCCGGCTCGAATCTGACAGGAGCCATCCTGCAAAAGGCCATTCTCAAGGAAGCCAATCTGCAACGAAGCCTGCTCGTCAGAGCAGACCTGAGCAAGGCGGACCTGCAAGGGGCCAGTCTCAGATGGTCCGATATCAGAGGAGCTTACCTTGCCTGGGCAAATCTGGCAGGAGCGGATATCTCGGCGACCATCCTGCAGGGTGCCAACCTGCAGGGAGCGGAACTTGCCGGAGTAAACCTGGCAGCAACCAACCTTGCAGCTGCAAGCCTTGCCGGAGCGAATCTTGTAGGGGCAAACCTCGCAGGTGCCATTTTACAGGGAGCGAACTTTCGCAAAGCACGTATGGAAGGAGCCAATCTGGAAGGAGCCATCATGCAGGGAACCGACTTTGATGGCGCCATATGGGATTCAAAAACATACCTGGGCGATGAGGTCACCCCAAAAGACGGCAACTGAACACCCACCGGGATCCGTGACCCCGGTGCATCGCTTCCAGAACCGGAGAGCGCTTCCGGCTATGTACTGCCCGTTTTTTCCATCCGCTGCAAAAAGGAAGTGAGATATTCACCAATCTGGACCAGACTGTGCTGAAGACGATGTTCATCGTCAACCAGATGAAGTGTACACAGATGCTCCTTGCTGAAGCGCACTACATTCTGGTACGGAATCAGGCTGTCATGCCAGCCATGCACGATTTCAATGGCGTTTCCTGGACATCCTACCTGATGAGGCGGATAATCATCCAGATAAACTGCCGGAGCCAGGAGGAAAACGCCTTTGACATCAATGGCAGCACTGGCAGTCAACGCAACCCACCCACCCATACTGGAGCCGACCAGATATGTCGCAGGGCGCTTTGCATGCGATTCTGCCAGCATCTGAACCCGCTTCCGGGGATCAAAAGTTACAGAATAATCAATACTGTCAACGTCATAACCCAATTCTCGAACAACATTGGCCAGATAGGTGATCTTGCTTCCCCAGGGGCCGCTTTCTTTTCCATGCAGGAAATGAACTAAAGGTTTCATCACGATCTCACAAAAAAAAGTGACTGGATTTTTACGATTTTAAAGACCCCACAGCCTGCTTACCTGCTCACCCCCATCAGAGTCAGACGAGGACCTCAGGCTAAAGTCCGGAGAAGAACTGCGTTCAGGAAATATCCATTGCCATCGCTACGTTGAATGAGACGAACAGGCCCGCTGTCAGCTGCACAAATCCGGTCGTTCGTCTGGAGACATTGTGCCAGGGAGTCCACGTGTGAAAGCGACCGCAAAGGACCTTCTGCCGCATATACGCACTGAAGGCATTTCAGTCTACTTCAGTACTGAGACAACTATTGCCGAACACGCAACAACAATGGTAATAACGACAAGGGCAAACCCGGCTACCCATTGAACAAAGCTGGTTTTTGTCTTCAACATTTCAGATTTGAATTCTGTTCTTAAACCGGCCATTTCAGATTTGAAATCTGTTCTTAAACCGGCCATTTCAGATTTGAATTCTGCTCTTGAATCGGCCATTTCAGATTTCAATTCTGTTCTTAAACCGGCCATTTCAGATTTCAGATCAGCCATTTCAGATTTCAATTCTGTTCTTAAACCGACCATTTCAGATTTCAAATCTGTTCTTAAGTCGGCCAGATCTGCCTTTGTGGCAAATGTCGGCAGTACCGCCTCAATTCTTGCCAGGCGAACATCCACACTACGAAACTCCCTGACAGTTTCGCCAACAAAGTTTTCAAGGTTAAAAGCAGACTCTTCCATACCAGAACATCCTGCAAAAATACATCCAGCTTCAATTATAGCACCGACAACAATCTTTGCGAAATGCCCTGAAAAAATTACGGAAGCGCAAAGTAAAACCACCCACTTTCCCAACCTGTCCGGATTGTCTGCTAGAATAGGAGCATTGGCCGGATGACCATATGCATACACATCCGCTCATTCCGATATGCCACAAAACATTTCCAACACTGACGAACTGGTCTTTTCCATGCGTACAATACTGTCAGCTCTTGCCTGCTCTTTCCTTTTGATGACGGTGCCGGCCCCGGCAATGGCCCAGCAGCCCGTAACAAAACTGCCAACAGTCAATATGCAGATCGGACTACACCTGATAAAAGTGGAATACGCCAGTACGGAAGACCAGCGCGCAACCGGACTGATGTTCAGAAAACACCTCGACGAAAACAGCGGCATGCTCTTTGACTACAACAGAACCGCCACCAGAGCGTGCATGTGGATGAAAAACACCTTTGTCCCACTTTCAGTCGCATTCATCGACCCTGACGGAATCATTCTCAATATCGAAGACATGGAACCACTCAGCCTGGCCACACACTGCTCCAGAGGACAAACCAGATATGCGCTGGAAATGAACCAGGGGTGGTTTGCCGCAAAAGGAATCGGCCCAGGCAGTAAAGCAGTCATCCTTCCATAACAACAGACTGACAGAGAACCGGACCGCTCTGGAGCACACAGCAAAAAAAACGGGAACACCCCGCACGGGACGTTCCCGACAAAAACGACAAAACCTGGCAAAATTACAGACTGCTACGACCCCTGCAAAGGCAATACCAGATCAGCCCGCTCCCGCCTGCAGTTTTTTGCGAAGCAGCTCATTGATCTGAAGCGGATTGCCCTTGCCTCTCGTTGCCTTCATTGTCTGCCCCACCAGCGCATTGAAAGCCTTCTCCCTGCCCGCCCTGAATTCCTCGACCGTCTTCGGATTGGCAGAAAGCACCTCATCAATGATGGCTTCAAGCTGACCCACATCAGAAATCTGCATCAGACCCTTTTCCTGGATAATGCTGTCAACATAATCCACCCTGTCTGACGGAGCCTCCCACATGGAAAAAAATATCTCGCGCGCAATGTTGTTGGAAATGGTGCCATCCGATATGCGCTTCAGCAACAGCGAAAGCTGCTCTTCACTGACAGGTGCACTGTCAATCCTGATACCGTCACGGTTCAGTGCATACGACATGTCACCCATCAACCAGTTCGCACTCTGCTTGGCAAGATCCATGCCCGTACTGGCAACCAGCTTTTCAAAATAGACCGCCATCGCCCTGGACTGCGTCAGAACACCGGCATCGTACCGGGATAATCCATAGTCGGAAACAAAGCGCTGCCGCTTGGACTCGGGCAACTCCGGCATAGCCGCCCTGATCCGCTCGATCTGGTCAGCAGAAATGACCAGTGGTGGCAAATCCGGATCCGGAAAATAACGATAATCATGGGAATCTTCCTTCGTCCGCATCTCGCGCGTCTCACGTCTGTCAGGATCATACAGCCGGGTAGCCTGCGTAACCTTGCCTCCACTCTCTATCAGATCAATCTGCCTTGCCACCTCAAAATGGATGGCATCTTCCAGATGACGGAATGAATTCAGATTCTTTATTTCAACACGGGTGCCAAATTCGGACTGACCATGCGGACGGACCGAAACATTGGCATCAAACCGGAAAGAACCCTCCTGCATGTTTCCATCACAGACATCCAGCCAGGTAACCAGCGCATGCAATGTTCTGGCATAGGCAACCGCTTCCGCCGCACTGCGCATATCCGGATCAGTCACCACCTCCAGCAGAGGGACACCCGCCCGGTTCAGATCAATGCCACTCAGATCCAGATAGTCCTCATGCAATGATTTGCCTGCATCCTCCTCCAGATGCGCACGCGTCAGATTGATGACCTTCAGTTCCTCCTGATTATCCTTTTCAACCAGAATGGATATGGTTCCACCCGATAAAACCGGATTCTCCAGCTGACTGATCTGGTAACCCTTGGGCAGATCCGGATAAAAATAATTCTTGCGCGCAAATACCGAAAAACGGGCAATATCCGCACCAACCGCCAGACCGAACTGGATGGCCTTCTCAACGGCAGCACGGTTGAGCACAGGCAATGCACCCGGTAACGCCAGATCCACAGCACTCGCCTGCGTATTCGGGCCGGCACCAAACTGGGTGGACGCTCCGCTAAAAATCTTCGTTCTGGTCGAAAGCTGAACATGTGTTTCAAGACCAATCACAACTTCATACTGCATAGCAATTCCTTTACCGGTTATTAGCAACTGTTTTTCAATCACCAGACCTGAAATCCGTTTCAGACACCTTCCGGCACCTGAAGATGCCAGTCCGTCACTTTCTGATACTGATGCGCAATATTCAACAGACGGGCCTCATCAAAATAATTCCCGACAAGCTGCAGACCAACAGGACGCGGGCGATGAGCATCACTCCGACTGAACCCGCACGGAATCGACATGCCGGGCAAACCCGCAAGATTGGTCGAAATCGTGTAAATGTCGCCCAGGTAACTGGCAACCGGGTCATCCGCTTTTGCACCAATATTCCAGGCAACCGTAGGAGCAACCGGGCCCATTATCACATCACAATGCCGGAATGCCTCCACAAAATCCTCCGCAATCAGACGACGGACCTTCTGGGCCTGAATGTAATAGGCATCATAATAGCCATGACTGAGAACAAAGGTACCTATCATGATGCGACGCTTGACCTCTTCACCAAAACCCTGCGAACGCGACTTGAGATACATATCCTGCAAATCAGCATACTCTTCTGCACGGAATCCATAACGGATACCGTCAAAACGGGAAAGATTGGAGGACGCCTCAGCCGAAGCAATAACATAGTAGGCAGGTATGCACATGGGCGTGTTTTTGAGAGAAATGTCAATCAGGGTAGCACCCAGTTTTTCGTACTCTTTCAGGGCCTCCCGCACGACCCGGGCAACATCGGGTGAGAGCCCGTCACTGAAGTATTCGTGCGGAACCCCGATCCGCAGGCCCGTTAGCGGCCTGTCCAGCGAAAGCGTATAGTCTTCAGGCTTTTTTTCAATACTGGTTGAATCACGCGGGTCAAATCCGGCCATGACTGTGAGAAGAAGCGCGCAGTCATGCGCTGTCTTTGCAATGACGCCAGCCTGATCCAGAGAAGATGCATAGGCAATAATACCGTGTCTTGATACGCTTCCATAAGTAGGCTTGATTCCGCTCACCCCACAAAATGAGGCCGGCTGACGAATGGACCCACCCGAATCCGTTGCTGTTGCAACCGGCGTGAGCCTGTCTGCAACAGCCGCAGCAGACCCACCGGACGAACCTCCAGAGACAGCCCGTCTGTCCCACGGGTTTTTTACCGGACCGAACCACGAATTTTCATTTGCCGAACCCATGGCAAATTCGTCACAGTTCAGCTTCCCCAGAGAGACCATACCGGCTTCTTTCAGTTTTTCAATGACAGCCGCATCAAAAGGACTGGTGTAACCGGCAAGCATCTTCGATGCTGCAGTCGTGCGCCAGTCCCTGGTTACAAACAGATCCTTGTGCGCAACAGGAATGCCCGTCAAGAGAGTCGCCTGGTTTCTGGCAAATTTTTCTTCAGCCGCTTTGGCTTCAACCAGCGTCAGCTCTTCATCAACATGTAAAAAAGCGTTGAGATCACTCTTTTTTATTTTTTCAAGAAACAGTAAAGCAAGTTCGGACGCGGAAATCTGCCCCGAATGGAGTAATGCCGACAACTCGGCTATGGTCTTGGTATGCATGACGTCGTTACCATGTTCATGGAGGTTAAAATCGGATAAGGAAAAGTTTCAGCCAGCCTGCAAAAGTCATTCAATCACCCTGGGAACAAGATACAGACCATCTTTTACGGCAGGTGCCGACTGCTGGTACTCGACATGATTGTCCGCCTCGGTTACCTGATCATCACGAAGACGCAGGGAAACTTCATCCTTGAAGAGTACAACAGGATAGCTCAGAGGCTCAACACCGGCAGTATCGATTGCGCGCATCTGTCCCACCAGAGAAAAAATGTCATTGAGCTGGTCCAGATTTTTCTGCAACAGGGAATCGTGAATTTCCAGTTGGGATAAACGGGCAATATGGAGAACGTCAGATAAGGAAAGTCGTGTCATTTTTCTGCAAATTATGAGTACAATAAAGTTAAAAACCGGAAAAATTGAAGAAAGTGCGCAAAAAGGCCCATTTCTCAACAAGAACCGCTACGAATTCCAGAGAATTATAAGGTAGAATATCGAGTTTGGGTTTGGTTTGTTTTCCAAACAACAAATATTGATATTGAACTCAGTGCACTCCCCCCCGAAACAGACAGTTTTGGGAACGGTTAAAAGTTAACGCGCAAACATATTGCGCATCGGGACTATTCATGTTTGGATTTTTACGCAGCTATTTTTCAAATGATTTGGCAATCGACCTGGGAACAGCAAATACGCTGATATATGTTCGTAACGTCGGGATTATTCTGGATGAGCCATCCGTTGTGGCAATACGTCAGGACGGAGGGCCGAATGTAAAAAGGAACATCCAGGCGGTTGGCCGTGAAGCCAAGCAGATGCTTGGCAAGGTACCAGGCAACATTGAGGCCATCCGCCCGATGAAGGATGGAGTTATCGCGGATTTCACCGTGACCGAACAGATGCTCAAGCAGTTTATCCGCATGGTGCATGAGTCCAGGTTTTTCCGGCCTTCGCCACGCATCATTATCTGCGTACCCTGTGGATCAACACAGGTCGAAAGGCGGGCCATCCGCGAATCCGCATTCGGCGCTGGTGCATCCAAGGTCTATCTGATCGAAGAACCCATGGCCGCTGCAATCGGTGCCGGTCTTCCGGTTTCGGAAGCAACCGGATCCATGGTGGTCGATATCGGAGGAGGTACCACCGAAGTCGGTATCATCTCCCTTGGAGGCATGGTATACAAAGGCTCCGTGCGTGTTGGCGGAGACCGTTTTGACGAGGCAATCGTCAATTACATACGCCGCAACTACGGCATGCTCGTCGGTGAACAGACGGCAGAACACATCAAAAAGCAGATCGGATCCGCCTTTCCCGGAACCGAAGTCAAGGAGATGGAAGTCAAGGGAAGAAATCTCTCCGAAGGGATCCCCCGCTCATTTACCATTTCCAGCAATGAAATTCTCGAGGCACTGACCGATCCACTGAACCAGATCGTGGCAGCAGTCAAAAATGCACTTGAGCAGACACCACCCGAACTCGGAGCAGATATCGCCGAAAAAGGCATGATGCTGACCGGCGGAGGCGCACTCTTGCATGATATAGATCGCCTTCTGATGGAAGAAACCGGACTGCCCGTCCTGATCGGAGAAGACCCGCTGACCTGCGTTGTTCGCGGATGCGGAATCGCTCTCGAAAGAATCGACCAGTTCGGCTCCATCTTTTCCTATGAATAATACCCGGAAACCTGGTATGGCACACAGGCCACACCAGGATCCGGGAAGATTTTGACAATGTTTGGCCATTCGACCTGATCATGCAAGAAGCACCTCCACCACTATTCAAGCAAGGAGTGCCCGCACGCGTCAGGGTTACCGTCTATATCGCACTGGCCATCATCATTCTGATGATTGATTCCAGACTGCAGCTCCTCGTACAGATTCGCCAGGGAGTTGGTCTTGCCCTGTATCCCTTCCAGCAGGTTGCCATGCTGCCCAGAAACATCATGTACGGAATGGGAGGCTATTTCGCATCCGTCAGTTCCCTGAAAGAAGAAGTTGCCACCCTGCGCGAAAGAGAACTGGAAAATGCCGTGGTACTCCAGCAGACCGAGCTGCTCATGAACGAAAATGCACATCTGAGACAGCTGCTGCTCCTGAGCGAGCGCATTTCAGCCGATTCAGTGCCTGCTGAAATAATCTATGATGCCAGAACTCCTTTTGCCCGCAAGGTTATTCTGAATCGGGGCACCAACGCCGGTGTCGCGCTCGGGCTGCCGGTTATTGACGAAAATGGGGTGGTCGGACAGGTTACCCGTGTCTTTCTGACCATGGCCGAAGTTACGCTCCTGACCGACAAGGATCAGGCCATACCGGTTCAGGTTGCCCGAAATGGAATACGCAGCATTGCCTATGGGCGGGGACAGCCCGGGCTGCTTGAGTTGCGTTTTATCGAAGCCAACGCGGATGTGCAGGTGGGCGACATCATAGTGACATCCGGTATTGACGGTCTGTATCCCCCGGGACTCGCTGTAGCCGAAGTGGTCAATGCCAGCGACCGGGCTTCCGGAGCGTTCAATCATATCGTCTGCAGACCCCTTGCGGGACTGGACAGAAATCGCCAGGTGCTTGTCCTGTCAAGCGGCGAAAAGTTTGACCCGCGCCCCGAAGAGGAAGTCAATGTAGCCGCAGACAAAAGACGCCCGATGGGGGCTGACGTGGCGGAAAGAAGGAGGGCCGTGGCAAGATGATCAGACAGCAGCCAGCAAAAACAATTCTTTTGCCAGCAAACCCGGTATTTATCGCAGGAACGCTGTTTGCTGCCTTTCTGCTTAATCTGCAACCATGGGGCAGGACTGTTGGTGTGCCGGATTTTGTCGCGTTGTGCCTGGTATTCTGGGGTATACATCAGCCAAGACGGGTCGGAATGGGCGTGGCATTTTTCATGGGAATTCTCATGGATGTCAATGACGCAACCATCCTGGGCGAGCATGCGCTCGCGTATACGGTGCTTTCCTACCTGGCTATCACCATTCACCGTCGCGTGCTGTGGTTTCCGTTAAGAAAGCAGATATTGCTCGTATTGCCTTTTCTGCTTCTGGCCCAGGTCATCCAGATGCTTGTCCAGTTCGTGATCAATGGACGGTACGCCAGCTGGATGCATCTTCTGGATGGCGGGGTTGCTGCGCTTTTGTGGCCCCTTCTGACTATCGTTCTGCTTGCGCCACAACGAAGGGCAATCGAAAAAGACCTGGATCGCCCGCTGTGACAAAGCACACCGCTGGAACCTGTTTGTCAGAAACTGCAGATTTTTGGCAACAGGCCCTGAAAATGCGTGGAATCGCCGGTAAATTTCTTTGTATTTTGCACTATCATTCGGGTGTGAGACACCTGAAACACCAACAATACTGATGTACACGAACTGCTTGCGGGGTCCTGATGACTGATGTGCACGAAACCGAACAGAGCCTGTCACTATTTCGCCGACGGCTGGCCGTTCTGATGGCTTTCGTCCTCGTCTGCTTTTCCATTCTGTTCATCCGTTTCGTCTGGCTGCAGATCGTGCATCATCAACGCTATTCGGTCCAGGCTGAAGTAAACCGGATATCCATTGTTCCTGTATCTCCCAACAGAGGGCTGATCATGGACAGAAACGGCGTCCTGCTCGCACGCAATTACTCTGCCTATACACTTGAAATGACCCCATCAAAAATCAACGGAAGTATTGATGATGTCATTAATGAACTCGCGCAGGTGGTGACAATCGATGCCCGCGATCGCAACCGCTTCAGAAAACGCCTTGAAGAATCCCGGCGCTTTGAAGGCATTCTGATCAGAAGCATGCTGACGGATGAGGAAGTTGCGCGCTTTATCGTACAGCGTTACCGTTTTCCGGGAATTGACATACAGGCCCGCCTCTTCAGACAGTATCCGCTGGGTGATATCGCATCCCATGTGATCGGTTATATCGGTCGCATAAGCCAGAAGGACCTGGACAGTCTGACTGAAGAAGACGAAGCCAATTATCGCGGAACAAATTACATCGGAAAAGAAGGAGTTGAAAGAAATCACGAACGTGAACTGCACGGCATAACCGGATACGAGAAGATGGAAGTATCCGCAGGTGGACGCGCCATGCGGACGCTTTCATACAGTCCCTTTACGCCAGGGAACAATCTGTATCTGACAATCGACATCGAACTCCAGAAACTCATTGAAGAAGCTTTTGGCAATCGCCGGGGCGCACTCGTTGCAATTGAACCACAAACCGGCGAGATTCTGGCCTATGTTTCCAAACCCACTTTCGATCCGAATCTGTTCGTCGAAGGAATCGACCAGAAAAGCTGGGATGAACTCAATAATTCACCAGATCATCCACTGATCAACCGGCCACTGCAGGGCACGTATCCACCTGCCTCCACCTACAAACCCTTTATGGCTCTGGCAGCACTCGAACTGGGTAAACGCACGCCAGAGGCCTCCATTGTCGACCCGGGTTTTTTCTACTTCGGAAATCACCGCTTTCGCGACCAGACCGCCCGTGGCCATGGCGTAGTCAACATGTACAAGTCCATTGTTCATTCGTGTGACACCTACTATTACATCCTGGCCAATGATATGGGAGTGGATACCATGCATGCGTTCATGCGTAACTTCGGATTCGGCCAGATCACCGGGATTGATCTGGCACACGAGAGAAGAGGCCTGCTTCCGTCAACAGAGTGGAAAAGAACGGCTTTCAGAACACCAGAGCAGCAGAAGTGGTATGCCGGCGAGACCATTTCCCTTGGGATAGGACAGGGCTATAACGCCTTTACCCCCCTGCAGCTGGCTTATGCAACCGCACTACTGGCCAACAATGGCACGACCAGAAGACCTCATCTGGTGCATGCCGTCGAGGATGGTACAACACGGGAGCGCCGTCCGGTAGTTGCCGAAGAACGCACTGTCAACGTGCAGCAGAAAAACCTGGACATTATCAAGCGCGCCATGGTGGGCGTGACAAAAGAAGGAACATCCGCCCGGGTATTTCTCAGAGCAGGATATGAGTCAGCAGGCAAGACGGGAACCGCGCAGGTGATCGCCATCAAGCAGGGAGAAAAGTATGATGCCAGCCGTATTGCTGAAAGACACAGGGATCACGCCCTGTATATTGCCTTTGCACCAGCTGATAATCCGACAATCGCACTTGCCGTGATTGTTGAAAATGGTGGTTTTGGATCCGTCTCGGCAGCCCCTATTGCAAAAGTTGCGATGGATTATCACCTGCTTGGCAAGCGCCCCGACAAGGCAGCGAAGGTCGCTGCCCCTGTAGCTCCAGTTGAAATGGAGGAAGAAATTGAATTTGGCGACGAGGAAATGCAACAGCGTGCTCCCGTTATCCTGGACGAACTGGCAAACGCCCGGGGCCATGATGCCCCGGCTTCAGGCGGTGAGGGTGTGCGATGAATTTCCCTGACAGAGCGGCTGTTTTCGGATTTATCAGAAGATATGTGGCAACACTGGACAGTTCCCTTTCCCTGATACTCTTTCTGATCATATCAGCAGGACTGATTGCCCTGTATTCTGCAGGAATTGACTTTCCCGGTCGGGTAGAAGACCAGCTGCGCAATATTCTGCTGAGCTTTGTCATCATGTGGATAGCAGCCAGCGTTCCCCCATCTCTTCTGCTCCGTCTGGCTCTTCCCGTATATGCTGTCGGCCTGTTACTTTTGCTGGCCGTTGCCACGTTTGGTGTGCTCAAAAAAGGAGCCCGGCGCTGGATAAATGTGGGCGTTGACATCCAGCCATCCGAAATCATGAAAATTTCCGTGCCCATGGTACTGGCGTGGTTTTTTCAGATCAGGGAAGGCAATCTGGGCTGGAGAGAGTTTGTGGTAGCAACAGTCCTTTTGGGCATACCCGCCGCCCTGATCATCAAACAGCCTGATCTGGGTACTGCCCTTCTGGTTTCGGCCAGCGGACTGTACGTGATTTTTCTGGCAGGTCTTTCATGGAAGGTCATTGCCGCACTATCCGTCGCAACGATGGCAAGCATGCCACTGGTATGGTCCTTTTTACACGATTATCAGCGCCAGCGCGTTCTGATGCTGATTGATCCGACTTCAGACCCGCTTGGAAAAGGTTTTCATATTATCCAGTCCACAATTGCGATCGGTTCAGGCGGACTCGCCGGAAAGGGCTGGCTGCAGGGGACGCAGTCCTATCTGCACTTTGTTCCGGAGCGAACGACCGACTTTATTTTTGCCGTTTATGCTGAAGAGTTTGGACTGATCGGCAATATTGTTTTACTGGTTTTATATCTGCTTCTTATCGGGCGCGGCATGACGATTGCCATGCAGGCACCTACCATTTTTACACGTCTTCTGGCCGGTGCCATTACCATGATGTTTTTTACCTATGCCTTTGTCAATATCGGAATGGTAAGTGGCATACTGCCTGTTGTCGGCATCCCCCTGCCCTTCATCAGTTATGGCGGAACCGCAATGGTGACCCTGGGACTCGGAGCAGGTATCCTGATGAGCATCCACCGGCACCGGAAACTGGTCTGAGTGCAAAAACCCCTTCAGTCTCACAGCGCATCCAGAAAGAAAAGGGATAAAAGCCGCTTTTTTCCCCGTTTGATATCCTGCCAGGATGCATTATGCTTGTGTCATGCCATCCCTGTATCGGGAGCCGTCAACGCAACCACAGCGAGGAAATATGCCCCATTGTGATTTCCAGGAAAAAAAGCCCCTGAAAAGGCAGCATCTCTTTTTCAGGCAATGTGCCATTCTGATTGTGCTGGGTTCTCTTTTGCTTGGCGGTTGCTCGACAGTGTACAGAACCGCAAAAAAAACCACCCAGAAGAAACCGACCAAACCGGCAGCAACCAGGACAACAAGTTCCGGATTACCGCCAGCCGGATCCGGTCACGGGGGATACTATCAGGATGATGGCCCCATGGAAAACACACCTGAAAACCTGCTTGCCACACCTGACGCCATCCCCCGTGTTGAACCCTATTCCCGCTCGGCAAACAGGCCGTATACCATTTTTGGCAAGACCTATGTCCCCTTTACGGATAACCGGCATTACAAGGAAGTCGGGCATGGCAGCTGGTATGGAAAGCAGTTTCACGGCAACCAGACCTCTACCGGTGAAATCTATGACATGTTCAAGATGACCGCCGCCCACAAGACAATGCCGATTCCGAGCTATGCGCGGGTGACCAATGTCGTGACCGGACAGCAGATCATTGTCAGGGTAAATGACAGAGGCCCCTTTGTTGCAGGGCGTATTATTGATCTGTCCTACACGGCTGCTCTGAAGCTGGGTTATCTGCAGCAAGGGAGTGCGCTTCTTGAAGTCGAGCATCTTCTGCCGGACGAAATCGAGCGCATCAATCTCGCCAGAAGCCGGGCTCCGGCACCGGTAAGGCAGAGTCCGCCCCAGCCTGTCGTGGTCAGGCAGGAAAAAACAGTGCCGGCAAGTATTTTCCCGACATCGTCATCAATAGGAACGATTCCGGTTTCAGGCAGCACTGCGCCGGCGCAGCGCGCTCCGGCTTTCTATCTGCAGCTGGGTGCGTATCGTCAGATGTCAAATGCGCAGACGAATCAGGCAGAATATTCGATGAGATGGGCCCATCTCGTACCAGGTGTTGAACTCGTTCTGACTGAAGATTTCTACCGCCTGTTTGCAGGGCCGTTTCACACCCTGGAAGAAGCCAATTACGCAGTCAGCCAGATTGAGCGTTCAGGTTTTAAACCCATGGTCGTACGTCGCTAGTGCAGTCTCTCCTGCACCCTGTCGGGTCAGACCACCGGAGTCAGGCACCTTGAACAATCAGAAAAGGGCTGGAGCCGGGCTACAGGCAGAATCCGGACATTTTGTGTTCCCGATCCGAAAAGCGCCTGCATGGCAGGCGCTTTTGGCAAAACAGTCGGGCAGATATGGACAAATCGGAAATATCGACGCATTTTCCGGCTTTTTCCAGAGCCAAAGCCGGGAGTTTAAGGGCATATTGCGCCTGTGGAAAACCGGAACCGGAAGGGTGCCCGCTTCCGGCTGGAACAGAATCAGTTGCCGTAGAGCTTCTGTTTGAGTTCGCGACGCTGCTGGGCTTCCAGAGAGAGCGTTGCAGTCGGGCGGGCGAGCAGTCGCGGAATACCTATGGCCTCTCCGGTTTCTTCACACCAGCCATATTCACCCGCATCAATATTGACAATGGACATTTGCACTTTTTTGAGGAGCTTGCGCTCGCGATCCCGCGTCCGCAACTCAAGAGCATGCTCTTCTTCAATGGTGGCGCGATCCGCAGGATCGGGTACCAGGGGAGTATCCCGCAGGTTTTCTGTTGTTTCTCCCGCATTTTTGATGAGAACTGCTTCGAGTTCCCTGAGCCGGTTTTTGAAAAACGCCAGCTGTGCAGGATTCATGTAATCCTTGTCTGACATTTTCAGAATCTGCTCTTCCGTAAGTAGCACATTGTTTGCCTGTGCAGGAGCTGTCTTTTTCGTTCTGCTTTTCACGATACTTGTCCTCTGTGCTCGTTTCAAGGTTTGATGTATAACGCGACAGTGTAACAGGACGGGCAAAAGACTTTGAATGGAACGAAGCTGAAAGTCGATTTAATTGTTCTGTGTCACATGGTTTTTCGCATTACTGGAGTATCCGGACGGAAAGACATTTTAACGGCTTTTGGCAAAGTATGGCAAGCGGGGCCATTTTCATCCCAATCCCGGACTGTCCATCAGCCAGATTCAGATACGGTTAATGTGGCAGAAACAGCGCAAAACGCACTTCAACAGAGATGCGAAACACCCGGGCCTGCTTTGGAACAGTAGCGCAGAAGATGCTGCAGTTTCACTGATTTTACAGAGGAAAAGCCTGAAAAAAGCTGGATCAGTGCCATAAAAGATTTATAGTACAATGAGTTGTTCCCGCAACAGCTGATTGCAGTGGATTAGTTTTCCGTATGCCGGTTGGTGACCCGATAATCAGAGTAACTGAATGGAGGTTAAAGCATGGATGAGCTCCGTGGAGCCAGGAGTCTGGATGAGGTAATTGAATATTGTGGAGAGGCCCTGCGGAAAGAGTTCGGCAGAACGGCCAGCACTATCAAGCTGAACCTGCTTGTCTGTCGACTTCTGTCAAAGATAAATCCGGACTTTGAGGTGCGACCTGTAATCACGCGTGCTGCGGTCTTCTCTGCTCCGGCTCCCATGCTGTTTCACTCTGATCCTGCTGGAGAAGATTCCGGGAATGCTGTCGAAATGGAAGGGTTTAGTGTACGCGAAATTTTTACGTCCGTGCCGGAAGAAATGCTCGGTACACTTGATGAAAACACAGGACGTTTTCTGGGACATCCATGCATTCTGCTATGGGCAAAAATTACCAGTCGGCTTTATTTTCTGGATCCGGCACAAATCTCGCTTGCGTCAACAGAGAATGGAATTGAATTTGATCACCTGGCGATAATTGAAGTCGACAAAGATCAGAAAGAAGTTGTGATAGAGTCTGATAAGGGCGGTATGCTGCTGTACTGGCTGCATCCCGAAATTGCTGTCCCGAAACTTCCGGCAGAAACCCTGTCGAAAATAGACCGCTGTCTGACAAAGTTGCTGGATAAACTGTCCCCCACGAACAACAGGAGCATGTTCCGGCTCATAAAAAAATAACAGGAATATCCTATTTTTTTTTCGCTCTGGGGTGCGTGGCATCATAAATTCTGGCCAGATGCTGATAATCCAGTGCCGTGTAAACCTGGGTTGATGCGATGGAAGCATGACCGAGCATTTCCTGCACTGCGCGCAGATCACCCGATGACTGCAGTACATGGGATGCAAAGGAGTGACGAAGCACATGGGGGTGCACTTTTAAAGGAAGCTCCAGTGCCCTGGCATGCTCTTTCAGCCGGATCTGAATGGTACGCGCTGAAATCCGGGTTCCGCGCTGATTGATGAAAAGCGCTCTTTGCCCGTCAATCTGGTCGGCCCTGACAAGCTTTTCCCTGACTGAAAGCCACGCAGCAATTGCACCCGCTGCTGCATGACCAACGGGGACAATCCGCTTTTTGTTACCCTTGCCGGTAACCGTCATTTCCAGATCCTGCAGATTGATCCAGCTGTCTGACTCATAATCCCCATCCTGAATATGCCTGAAATCAAGCCCTGCCAGCTCGGACACACGGAGTCCGCTTGAGTACAAAAGCTCGAACATGGCCTGATTGCATAATGGAGTCGCAAGCTCTTCAGGTGAACCCGGCAAAGGAGCCGGACGGGTCGCAACAAGCTGCACTGCGTCATCAACAGACAGTGCCTTGGGCAGGGGTTTTGTCTGACGGGGTGCCCGGATCTGGTCTATCGGGTTGGAAGGCAGGGAAAACTTTTCTGCAAGCCACTGGTAAAAGCCGCGCCAGGCAGACAGTTTTCGCGCAATCGAACGCGGACTTATGCCGCCCGCATGCAGCTTTGATACAAAGCGTCGTATCTGATGCTGGGTCAGCCCCTTCAGGGAAAGGCCTTCTGCCAATCCCAGAAGCAGCTGCAGATCCCTGCGATAGTTGCTCACGGTGTGGGAAGAAAACTTTCTCTGCACCTCCAGAATCTCAAGGTAGGTATCAATTTCCCCCTGGTCCGCCGGAAGTGCTCCAGCTGCTGTAATACGATCCGGCATCAGTCGTCATCCATCAGGCACGCCAGGGCCGAGCCGGCTGTTTTTGCAATTTCCGCCAGATAATCTGTCGCCATATCGGCACGAAACCGGGTCTCGACGGGTGAACCCAGAACCAGAAGACCAAAGGTCCTGACTCCCGTCCTGAGCGGGGCCAGTACGACGGATTCTATCTGCGCTGCTTCTCCAAACCACCGGCTGGCTTCAAAGTCATTGTTTTTGCCACAATAGGGAACCTGCAATCCCTGGGAAAATATCATTATGGCGTCAGAAACATCCTTTGCAAACCACTCCTCTTTATAGGGCTCAGCGAGATGCCAGAGCCGCACCGTCACGAAGGGTACAGAAAAAATACCTTTCAGTTCATCCACCAGTGTATTTACGCGCTCAATTTCGCTGTTCGCCTGCAAAAGAGCACGTGACCAGACCTGCATGCGATGCATCAATACATCGTTGTCACGTGCGATGCGCACCAGTTCTGCAATCCGCTGGTCCAGTCCCTTGTTTTTTTCACGAAGCAGTTCGATCTGTCTTTCCTGCAGGGAAACCGTCTTTCCCAGTAGCGGACTGCTTAACTGCACTTCCGCCAGCAGTTCGGCATATTCATTAAAAAACTGGGGATTGTCCAGTAAAAAATCAGCAACTGCGTTGGGGTCCAGGCTTTGTTTCATCAATACCTCGCAAGGAGACCCCCGGTTTTGACCGTGGGGAGGAATTGCGTTAATAAAATATTCAAAGCTTTTGTCCGGATGCTTAGCGGATGCCGTTTCCCAACCGCAATACGCCCGGTTTTTGCGTGTGTTGAGCATAGGCCCCAGATTGTGTCGCCACAGGACTTCCCCATTTGCACGAGGGAAGCATTCAGGTCCATGCTCTGCCTTTCAAAATTCCGGAAAAACACGAAATCCGGGTAATTTCATTGTGCACCGTTGATTCTATCCGCAGTTGAACGAAGATGAAGCTGTAATAAAAAGGGTAAAAATACTTTTTTTCCGGGTAAAGGATTCGCTGGTAACCAACTTGCTATATTCCACATGCTGATATACTGGGAAAAGAACCGGAAGTTTACCCTCAACTGGAGTTTTTTCCTGTATGAAAACCTATGCCATTGGTGATGTCCAGGGATGTTATTTCCCGCTCAGAAATCTGATCAGCATGATCGAAAAAAAAACGCCCGATGCGCGCTACCTTTTTGCGGGCGATCTGGTCGAACGGGGACCCCATTCCCTTGAGACACTGCGCTTTGTACGCGATCTGGGCGACAGGGCGATAACCGTTCTGGGCAATCACGACCTGCATTTGCTGGCGATGGCTGCAGGGGTCAAAAAAAAACGCTCTCCAGGCATGCTGGGGCAGGTACTGAATGCCCCTGATCGCGATGAACTGATCGAATGGCTGCGCCATCGCCCGCTTGCGCACGAAGAAAATGGATATCTGCTCGTACATGCCGGGGTTTTGCCCCAATGGACAAGGTCGCGGGCCCGGACTCTGGCAAAAGAAGTCGAAACTGTCCTGCAAGGCCCTGACTGGGTCGACTTTCTGCGCGAAATGTATGGTAACGAACCGGATACCTGGCATGATGAACTGACAGGAATGGACCGGCTTCGCTGTATTGTAAACGCGCTTACACGCATGCGATTCTGCACGGAAGCGGGTGAAATGGAATTCAGGGTCAAGGAAGGACCGGAATGGGCTCCTCCCGGTTACGTGCCCTGGTTCAGGGTGAAAAAGCGTAAAACGAAAAATGACACGGTTATTTTTGGACACTGGTCCATGCTGGGGCTGTATCTGCGCCCCAATCTGATTGGCCTTGACAGCGGATGCATCTGGGGCAAGGACCTCACTGCGGTGTGCCTTGAAGATCGGACGATACTGCAGTCGGACTGTCGGTGCTTTTATACGCTTCATGTCTAGACAGTGCCTCTAAAATGGCATCATACGCCACCTGGGTCAGTTCGCGTCTTTGCATGCCCGCAGTAGAAATGGTCGGTAAAATAATCAGCTTGGCGTGGATGGTATCCGATCTGAGTACGCGCAGAATGCTCTGGACGAGGCCAAGTTTTTCAGTCGTTTCAATGGCAAAATGAAACTGGTTGCTTTCGTCGACATAATGCAGTACGCACGGCTGAATGCTGGCACCGGCATTGATGGCCGCTTCAAACAGATTGGAGTGAAAGGGAAGGAGCCGGTTCTGGGTCCCGCCTGAAGTGCCTTCCGGAAAAAAAACAAAGTGTTCACCCTGGCCAAGACTGGTGACCAGAACATTGAAAGCATTGCGCAGGTCACGGGCACTGCTTCGATTCAGATAGACCGTACCCGCCTTCGTGGCCAGCCAGCCGACAAGAGGCCAGGAACGAATCGATTCCTTTGCGATAAAGCGACTGGGCTGGGCAACATTGATCAGGAAAATATCAAGCCAGGACAGGTGATTTGAAACAATCAGCGAATGGGAGGCCAGCAGATGTTCGTCAATGACGGAGACCTTGATGCCGATCCTTTTGAAGAGCTTCTTCGACCAGGTCTGGATATAGCGCCTTTGTCTTTCGCCATCCCATCTCGGATAGAAAAAGATGCCCACGAACACACCTGCCAGGGCAAGCAGTATCATCTTGAGAGCCCGGTAGTAGGCTTTAATCATCAGTCTCTCCCAGGGAGACCCCGGGCCTGGGTCCGGGGAAGAACAGCGTTAAAAAAAACATCCATATCCATGGTATCCCGGATGATCCGGTTATGCCAGCTGCAGGTGCTGTCAGTTCTGCCTCAGGCAATCCGCTCCTGTGAAAGGAAACTTCACCTCTCAGAGTTCCGCTCCACAGGATTCACGGACTGTTTGCCTGGTCACCGCAAGAACGGCTCTCTGGCAAAAGCAATTCGCCCTTCAACCACAGTCATCATCACCATACCAGTCAACTCTTTACCTGTAAAGGGTGTATGCCTGCCCTGACTTGCAAAACGGGTGGGATCAACAATCCATCTGGCCATCGGATCAAAAATACAGATATCTGCTGGCATACCTGGCGTTAAGGCACCGCAATTTATCCGCAGAATACGGGCTGGCTCACTGGTAATTTTTGCAATGGCGTGCAAATACTCAGCCCCATCAGGGTGAGACTTCTGCTGAGCCCACCTGAGCGTAAGCGGAAGCAGCAGCTCCAGGCCGGTCGCACCGGGTGCCGCCTCACCAAAAGGCAGCAACTTTTCGTCATCATCAACAGGCGTATGATCCGAGCAGATGGCATCAATGGTACCATCAGTCAGCCCTGCGGAAATGGCATCCCTGTCAATCGTTGCACGAAAAGGCGGTAACACCTTTGCGTTGGAATCAAAAAAGTCGATATCGTTTTCCGTTAAATGAACGTGATGTGCGCTGACATCACAGGTAATGGGCAAGCCTTCCTTTTTTGCCTGCCGGACAAGTTCCACTCCCTTTGCAGAAGACAGGCGACACAGATGCAGACGTGCTCCTGTATGGCGAACCAGTTCAAAAAGCTGGTACAGCGCAACTGTTTCGGTAATGTAGGGAACACCGGACAGCCCCAGTCTCGTTGCAACTGGCCCTGAATGGGCGATCCCGCTCCGTCCAAGCCAGGCATCCTGGGGGTGCAGCCACACGCAATAATCATATGTTTTTGCATACTGCAGTGCATGCATCAGCCGCTCCGTATTGCGGATGGGTTCGGACGCCTGCGAGAACCCGATACATCCTGCTTCTGTCAGTTCCGTCATTTCGGTCAGAACCTCGCCTTTCAGGCCTACGGTCAATGCTCCCAGAGGATATACATGTGCCTGATTGAGTGACCTGGCGCGATATTTCAGCATTTCAACCAGACCGGGCTCGTCAAGGACAGGGTCCGTATCCGGTGGGCAGACAAGCGAGGTCACCCCTCCATGCATGGCTGCATTCATTTCCGATTCAAGCGTTGCCCTGTATTCATATCCCGGCTCACGCAGCCGTGCGGCCAGGTCAACAAATCCGGGGGAAACCATGAGTGAGTCCGCATCAATCGTGCGATCAGCCGTAAAATCAGCTACACGCGAACCCGGGTCAGTGACAGCCAGAATTTTTCCATCAGCAACAAAAATGTCTTTCAGTGCATCAATATTGTTTGCCGGATCGACCAGACGTCCATTCTGAACAAGAAGCTTCATCAAATCCTCGCAAGGAGACCTCGTCCGTCATGGCGGGGAGGATTGCGTTAAAAAATTTTCGTAACGAGCGTTGCGCTCAACGGTCCGGATGCGCTGCGGATGTTGTTACACAACCGGAATACGCCCGGTTTTTGCTCTTGCGAGCATTACAGGGCATTGCCGTCTTAAACACGCTCTATCGGGCGTCTTCCCCTGCAATGTTGTAAACCAGCACTTTGTCCGGATCCGTTTTGTGCCTGGCCCTGACCTGTCCGTGACATCACCAGCCGCAAAACAGTTCAATCCCCGCACTGTACCACGAGAACGGTCAACTCACTAAAATTTTCCCTCACGAACAGCAGTTTTCGCCCTGTCTCCGGCTGCAGATATTTCAATGGAGGCCTTGCTCATCATGAATCCGGCAGGCAGTCCGAATCCGATGAGCCCTGTACAAAAACTGTCTCTTCGCTATTTTGAGTGGGTTGCATAAAATTTCCCGTTCCAGGCGTGCAATTTAATGACTGGCAAAATGAAATATTAAATTCATTGAAAAAGGGAAATAACTTGCCCAACATAAAAACATTAAAAATATCGTGCAAAAACAAAACTTTACTTTAAATTGAGTTATAATAGCACTATAGTTGTTCAGAACTATTTTAAGAGGAAAAAAAGGTGAAAGATACAGTTAGACCCTATCTGCTTATTAGCGAAGAAGAAACAGCAAGGCGAAAAAAGGAGATAGATTTTGCTCGCGGAAGTTGCAGGCTTGAAGGTATTGTTCTTAGTGAGGAACAGGAAGCACTGAATGCAAGATATATTAATGCCGAACTTACTTCTGAACAGCTTTCTCTTGAAAGCATGAAAGTTATTTACGGGCGGTTGGGTCGTAATTACGAAACCGAGTTAGCCACAAGAAATGAATAAACAGATAATCAAAGATCAAATTGATGCTGCTTCACATGTCCGCATTCGCGAACTGGAAAGGAATCCGACACTTGTACCTGGCAATTTTGACAAGAAACATCTGTTAAGAATTCATGGATATATCTTTCAGGATGCCTCAGACATTGATGCTGACTTCTCAAAGACAGAAATCAAACCCGGGCAATTACGCTCTTCCAGCCCAACCGCCTGGATGAAAGAAAGGAAGCTCGAAGATGAAGGCACGCCAACCTTGACAACCACAACCGCGCTGCCTGTGTGCAATAACCATTCTCTGGTTGCCACCGCAAATCACGTTTGTCAACGGCATACTGAAGAAGCACTTTAATTGATGAAGCATTATCCAATAACTGTAACACGTGCCAAAGAGCAATGCATTCTGCCCGCTGATGGAGGTGATTGAAGATGAAAACGATTAGCACAATCGAGCAGGAGGTCAATCGAATCCGTCTTGCTATCTACGGGAAGATAAAGGACATGACCCCCGCCCAGGTCACCGAGTATTATCGTAAGAGCGGTGAAGCCACCGCCAGAAAATACGGCTTCAAAATAATAGAAAGCGCAAATGGAACCCATAAGCAGGAAAAGCAAACTTGACATCCTCTGCGGCCTTCAGGCCGGGGAAGCCCCGAAACAGTACCTGAAGTGGGTGGATGTATGTTTTTTCCAGTAACCACTACACAAGGTTATGGAGCAGGGCTGCTTTCATTTTCCTGGCGTGACTTCTTCACTGAAGGGCATTCCCATAGAGGGTTTTGGTGCTGGTAATCGCCCCTGGAGTGAGGTAGAACTGCCTGATGGCAGATGCCGGACGGGCGCGGTGGTGGCACAATCGGAGTCAACCTCAGCGACCGGAGGGACATCAGACATGCCGTCTGTACCCCGCAGTTTTTTTACGCAGGTTTGCGCAGATTGCAGCACACGATTTCTCCAGAGAAAATCAGGTGTCGCAAACTATCTGCATCAAGCCCGTCGAATTCCGGACTGACGCACCCGTCTGTCATACCCGGCCTGTGACAGAAACCGGTCAGCCACCACTGATTTGACCAGGTAACGCCTGCTTTTCTGTTAAAGCTGATCTGTACAGATCTTTATCATCATTTCCAAAAAAGGAAGAGAACTGCTATGAGAAAAACTCTTATCACACTGGCAATACTTGGCGCGACAGCGGGCTTCGCTCACGCGCAGACTGACGTGAACATTTACGGTATCGTTGACGGAGGCTATGTCTGGCAAACGGGGCGTGACCTGGGTATGGCTGCCAACAACGAAAGTCGCATCGGATTTCGTGGATCAGAAAACCTGGGAAGTGATGTCAAAGTCACTTTTGAGCTGGAAAGGCGCTTTGCCATTAACACGGGCGAAGCGACCGCAAGATACAATTCCAGCGACTTTCTGAGTACCGTACCTGTAAGGGATCAGGCAGCCCGCGACTGGCAGGGCGCTGCAAATATGGGTCTGTCCAGTCATACATGGGGAACCGTGCGCCTGGGTCGCGTCAACAACCCCAGCATTGAAAGCTATCGCAGAATTGACCCGTTCAACAATTACAGTGTTGGTGCATCCCTGACTGCTGAGGGCAATGCGTTTTATTCCGAACAGCTCGCCAACACCTTGCGCTATGACAGTCCGGGCTGGAGCGGGTTTTCATTCGGTCTTTCCCTGACGCTCGGACAGGACGACCATGACAACGTTTTCTACCAGAGATTCGGCAATCATGGCTGGAACATGCTTGTCCAGTATGACAGGGGGCCTCTGCTTCTTCTGGGCAACTTCCATCGACCGGCTGATTCAGATAACTCCACTGTCTGGAACCTGGGCGCTGCCTACCAGTTTGGCAATGTAAGGGTGTCCCTTGGTTACCAGGATACACGCGTAAAAAATGCCATTGCCAGATGGATAACGGCTGATACCGGGTTTGGAGGCAGATTCAGAAACAGGGATGCAAGGCAGCGGGAAGCCATCGCCGGGCTGCAGTGGGATATCGGGCCCGGTCAGTTGAATGCTTCGTTCAACCATGCAATACTTGCGCACAAATATTCGCTGGGCTACACCTACAACCTCTCCAGACGCACAGCCCTTTATGGCGTCGTCGCCTACCTGGATGCAAAGGACAGCGCAGCTGGCTGGCTCTATAGCGGTGGCCTTGATAACCGCGGAGCAGAACGCGACTCCATCACCAGCGTACAGATTGGCATGACCCACAGATTCTGAGCGGATCTGCGACCCGACCCGGGTAAGGGACATCTCCAACAGGCCCACTCCGATCGGGACACTGTTCATTCCGGCAGAGTCTGGGCAGATCGCTTGACTGGCATTGCAAACACAAAAAAAAGATATCGACAAAAACATAAGAAACCATTTGAAGAAGCTCAAAAAAACGCCATGAAATCTCTTGAAATTTTTACTGGCGCAGGTGGGTTGGCCAAAGGAATGGAAATTGCCGGCTTTCAGCATGAATCTTTAATTGAATGGAATAAACACGCCTGCGCAACACTAAGAAAAAACTTCAATCCAGAGATTGTTTTTGAAGCCGATATTGCCACCTTCAGCTTATGCATGCTCAACGATATCGGGGTGGTTGCCGGAGGGCCTCCCTGCCAGCCTTTTTCTTTGGGCGGAAAACACAAGTCACACAACGATAGCAGGGATATGTTCCGTTACGGAAGACCTACAAAAAACTACAAATGTTGCAATTTTTCAGCTTCCTTCCTCCTTCGTTACTACACTTTTCGCGTCCGGTTTCGCCGAGGCTACCGCCGT
>Ga0099364_10001513_pt1 | contig 38054 bp, 35 predicted proteins | sample TergutTh196P3_FD_73070 | JGI IMG/M metagenome (GOLD analysis project Ga0099364, IMG submission 73070) | Microcerotermes parvus P3 segment gut microbial communities from Pointe-Noire, Republic of the Congo - Th196 P3 | ecosystem: Host-associated > Arthropoda: Insects > Digestive system > Gut ... | reverse complement strand
CCGGGACGAGTGGCGGGGGGGCCCCCCCCCCCCGCCCCCCCGCCGCATCCCCAACATCCCCCCGAATTCCCCTCCTTGGAGGGGTGCCGCCAACGGCGGCGGGGTGGTTCCCCCCGTAGATGTCGCAAAAAAGCGGCGCACCGTTCAAGGTGTGCCGCTTGCTGGGTTTTAGGGTGCTGGTGGACCCGAGGGGATTCGAACCCCTGACCTCTGCATTGCGAACGCAGCGCTCTACCAACTGAGCTACGGGCCCATGCTTGTCATTATAGCAGAATGAACGCATTTGTAAAGAGGTTTTTCCGCGTTTCCCCCACCGGAGGGCGGGGGAAACCATCTACCCGTCCGATTTCATCTTTTCCACCAGCTTGGCAATGGACGCGTCGGCGTCGTCATACGGGACTTGGCAGGTGCCGACCTGACGGTGGCCGCCGCCGTTGTATTTGAGCAGCAGCGAACCGACGTCGGTTTGGGAGGTGCGGTTGAGGATGCTGTGGCCGACGGCGATGGCGACGTTTTGCTTGGCGCGCCCGTCCACAATCCAGAGCGATATATTTTGTTCGGGGAACAAGCTGTACACCATAAAGCGGTTGCCGGTGTAAATCGTCTCCACGCCGCGCAAATCGCTGATGATGACATTTCCGTCGGTGCGGGTGTATTGGAGAATCATCGCCTTAAACTGTTCGTTCTGCTCCATATACAGCTCAATGCGCTCCGCCACGTCCGAGCACGCCAGAATGTCCTCAATGCCTTTCACGCGGCAATCGTCAATCAGCTTCTCCATCAGCTCATAATTTGAAATGCGGAATTGGCGGAACCGCCCTAGCCCGGTGCGCGGATCCATAATATAACCGAGCAGCACCCAGCCCGCCGGGTTGAGGATTTCGTCCGCCGTCAGCTTGGCCGCGTCAACCTTATCCACCGCGGCGACCATTTCCTCCATATGCGGCAGTCTGGCCTTCCCCCCGTAGTATTCGTATATAACGCGGGCGGCGCTGTCCTCAAGGCGGCTGGCCCCCTCGAACTCAATGTCTCCCAGACGCTCATGCTCGCTGGTGTGATGATCGAACCACAGAGCGCAGCCTTTGACGTATGGGATGTTGGCCAAGACGTCATTTGAATCAACTTCCACAAGCCCATCTTGAATGTCCTTGGGGTGGACAAATTTCCATCGGTCTATGACGCCCAGCTCCTTGAGCAGCGCGCCGCAGGCCAATCCGTCAAAATCAGACCGGGTGAGAAGCCTCTTGGCGCTCATTCATCTTCCTCCTCCAAGAGCTTGGTGTCTTTGATGACCTTTTCCTGCACATTGGGCGGGGCGTCCTCATAGCGCTCAAATTTAAGCGAAAAGGCGCCGCGACCCTGTGTCATCGAGCGCAAGTCAATCGCATAGGTGTTCATTTCCGCCATCGGGACTTCCGCCTCGACCGCTTGACCGCCGTCCTCGGCGGGGTTCATACCCATCACGCGCCCGCGGCGCTTGTTCAAGTCGCCGATGATATCGCCCATATAGGTGTCGGGAATGAAGACCTTCAGCGCGCCGACCGGCTCAAGCAGAACGGGAGAGGCAAGCGGCAGACCCGTTTTATACGCCACTCTGGTCGCCAGCTTGAACGCCATTTCCGACGAGTCTACGTCATGGTATTTCCCGTCGGTCAGCGTGGCTTTGAGTCCGACCACCGGATAGCCCGCGAGTACGCCCCGCCCGACACATTCGCGCAGACCTTTTTCCACGGCGGGGAAGTATTGCTTGGGCACGCTGCCGCCGACCACCGTTTCCTCAAAGACGACGTCCTCGGCGTCGCACGGCTCAAAGTCCATGATGACCAGCCCGAACTGCCCGTGGCCGCCCGATTGTTTCTTATGCTTGCCTTCGACGCCGGTGACTTTCTTGCGGATTTTTTCGCGGTAAGCCACCCTCGGCGCTTCCGTCTCGACCTCGACGCCAAAACGGGTTTTGAGCTTCTGACAGAGGACATCAAGGTGAATATCCCCCTGCCCGGTGACGATATATTGCCTGATTTCGGCATTGTTGTTGGTGGTATAGGTGAGGTCTTCCTCGGCCATGCGGATGAGGCCGGTGGCGATTTTTTCCTCACCGCCTTTGGTTTTCGGCGCGAACGCCAGCGCGTAGCACGGCTCGGGGAAGCTGATGCCCTTGAGCGCGGCTCCGCCGAGCGTGTCGCCCGTTTTGGTGTCGGCCAGCTTGGATACGGCGCCGATGTCTCCGCATTTCAGCTCGGCTGCTTCGGTGTTTTTCTTCCCTTTGCAGGAGAGCAGCCGCCCCAGCTTTTCCGGCTGTCCCGTGCGGGCGTTCTGCAGGCTCATGTCCGCTTTAACGGAGCCGGAAATGACCTTGAAGAAGCTGATTTTGCCGAATTGGTCAATCAGCGTTTTGAAGACGAACAGCACCGGCGGGCCGGCGGGGTCTTGCTTATACGGTTTGCCGTCCGCCAAAACCTCGTCGCCCGTTTCGCCGGGGGCGGGCGCGTAATCGGCGGCGCCTTGCAGGAGCTGTTCGGTTCCCAGCCCGGTCATGGCGCAACCACAGAAAACGGGGGTGACGGAACCCGTCCGCACGCCCTCGCGGATGCCCTTCAGAAACTCCTCGGCTGTAAACGGTTCTCCGCCGAAGAATTTTTCCATCAATTCCTCATCGGTCTCCGCCACATTTTCCCGCAGGATTTCCAAATATTCCTCCACCGTGCCGGTCATGTCGGCAGGCACGGGCATTTCGGCCGTCTTGCCGCCGGTGACGGTGTATGCCTTGCCGGTGACGATATTGATGATTCCGGTCACCTTATCGCCCTTGGAGGCGGGGATGACCACGGGGCAGACGGAAAGGCCGAATTTCTCGCGAAGCTGCGCGTATGTTCCGGCGAAGTCCGCGTTCTCCTCGTCCACCTTGGAGACATAGACGAAGCGCGACTTGCCGGCGCTGTGCTTCCAGCCCTTTTCGGCGCCCACGCCGACGCCGCCTTTGGCGCTGACGACGATGACGGCCGTGTCGGTTACGCGGAGGCTTTGCAGCGCTTCGCCGAAAAAGTCAAAGTAGCCCGGCGTATCAAAAACGTTGAGCTTGCACCCGCCGAAACTGACTGGGACGGGCGTCGCGGAGATGCTGATTCCGCGGCGGATTTCCTCGGGGTCGAAGTCGCAGACGGTGTTGCCGTCGGCCACCTTTCCCAGACGGTCGGTGCCGCCCGTAGTGAAAAGTATGCTCTCCGCCAAGGAGGTTTTTCCCTCGCCGCCATGCCCCAGCAGGCAGATGTTGCGGATGCTCATATGGTACCCTCTCCAATCTGTTTCGTTCAAGATAATATTATATACGACAGCGGCGTAATTGACAAGTGTTTTTTTGCGCCGCCGCGCCCTAAGTCACCAGAGCCATCGTGTCCATCGCGATGACCAGCTCTTCGTTGGTCGGAACGACCATAATCTTGTTCGGGCTGGCGTCGGTTGAAATAAAGCCTTCGCCTTTGAACGTCCTGTTCTTCTCCTCGTCCAGCTCCAAACCCATATACCCAAGCCCCTCGCTCACCATGCGGCGCACAACGACATGGTTTTCGCCGATGCCCGCCGTGAAGACCAGCGCGTCGCAGCCGCCCATCGCGGCGGCGTATCCGCCGACCGTCTTTTTGACATTATACGTGAAGATATCCAGCGCGTCCTGCGCTCTGTCATTGCCGTCCAGCGCGGCGCCGAGCAGGTCGCGGAAATCGCTCGAAACGCCCGATATGCCTAGAACGCCCGATTTTTTGTTGAGCATCCCCACCACCTGCGTAACGGCGAGGTTGTCCTTGACCATCAGATACTGGATAATCGCCGGGTCGATGCTGCCGCTGCGCGTCCCCATCGGCACGCCCTCCAGCGGGGTAAATCCCATCGAGGTATCGACCGACGCGCCGCCGTTGACCGCCGCCAGCGACGAGCCGTTGCCCATATGGCAGGTGATGATTTTTAGTTCTTCCAGCGGGCGGCCCAACAGCTCCGCGGCACGTTCGGCCACGTAGCGGTGGGAGGTGCCGTGGAACCCGTAACGGCGAACCTTGAGACGTTCGTAGCAGTCATATGGGATGGCGTACAGGTATGCCTTTCTGGGCATGGTTTGATGAAACGCGGTATCGAAGACCGCCACCTGCGGCACGCCCGGCATCACCTCGGCGCAGGCGCGGATACCAATTAAGTTGGGCGGGTTGTGCAGCGGCGCGAGCGGCACACAGGCCTCAATGGCGGCGATGACCTCGTCTGTAATCCGCACGCTGGCGTTGAACGCTTCGCCGCCGTGAACCACGCGATGGCCGATGGCCCCGATTTCATCCATCCCTGCGATTACGCCGGTCTCTTTTCCCGTCAGAAGCCCGATAACGGCGCGCAGCGCCTCGGCGTGGGTTTCCATCGGTTCAAAGCTCTCGTAGAGGCTATGCCCCTCGGCGGTGTGCTTGATATGCCCGTCCAGCCCGATTCGCTCACAGATGCCCTTGGCCATGACGGACTGGCGGGACATATCAAAGAGCTGGTATTTCAAAGATGAGCTGCCGGCGTTGATGACCAATATACGCATACCGTATTCCCCGCTTTACTGTTTAATTTTCTTGATAAACCCGGCGAGCGCGTCGCGCATATCCGGGCGTCCGATTTCCTGCAAGCTGTATTCCACCCTCGTGTTGGGCTTGTCAATCTTGATGACCCGTCCCAAATCAATCGGCGTGGCTATCACCACGGAGTCACACTCGGCCCGCGCGATGGTGGCGGCCAAATCACGCATCTGTTCGTCGCCGTAACCCATAGCGGGCAGCAGACAGCCGATGCCGGGATAGAGACGGTAGGTTTCCGCCAGTCTGCCCACGGCAAACGGTCTCGGGTCGATGATTTCAGCCGCGCCGAAGCGCTTTGCCGCAACGATGCCCGCGCCGATTTTCATCTCGCCGTGGGTGAGCGTGGGGCCGTCCTCCACCACCAGCACCCGCTTGCCGCGTATGACGTCCGGACTTTCCACGCTGATGGTGGACGCGGCGTCCACCACCGCGGCGCGGGGATTGATTTTCGCGATGTTTCGCCTGACCGTCTGGATATCCTCAAAATCCGCGCTGTCGATTTTATTGATGACCGCCACATCCGCCAGACGCAGCGTAACCTCGCCCGGATAATAGGCAAGCTCGTGTCCCGGACGGTGCGGGTCTACGACGGTAATCATCAGGTCGGGGCGGTAGAAGGGGAAGTCATTGTTCCCGCCGTCCCATAAAATCACATCACAGCCGTTCGGGTCGTTTTCCGCCGCCCGCAGGATGGCCTCGTAGTCCACGCCAGCGTAAATGACGCTGCCCCGCGCGATATGCGGCTCGTATTCCTCCATTTCCTCGATGGTGCAGCGGTGCTTGGCAAGATCCTCAATCGAGGCGAAGCGCTGCACCTTTTGCGCCTCAAGGTCGCCGTACGGCATGGGGTGGCGGACGGCGATCACCTTCAGGCCGTTTTCCATCAAAATCTCCGCCACGCGGCGCGACGTCTGGCTTTTGCCGCAGCCTGTGCGGACGGCGCCCACCGCTACGACGGGCTTGACGCTCTTGAGCATGGTGTTTTTATATCCCAGCAGGGAAAAATCCGCCCCAGCGGCGTTTACGGCGGCGCCCAAGCCCATCACGGCGGCATACGGGACATCGCTGTAGGAAAAGACGCACTCGTCAACGTCAAGCTCTTTGATCAGCCGCTCCAATTCGTCTTGGGCGTAGATGGGAATCCCGTCGGGATATAAGTCTCCGGCGAGCGCGGCGGGGTATTTGCGGCCGGCAATGTCCGGTATCTGCGCGGCGGTGAACGCCGCGACGCTGTAAGCGGGGTTGCTCCTGTAGAACGTATTGAAGTTGTGAAAATCCCTGCCGGCCGCGCCGATGATGAGAATTTTACGCTGTGACATATGCCTCTCCCTTTCAAAATAATTTGCAAAAAAGTTACATCTGGTATATCATGACACTAAATCAGTTTTTTGTCAAGTCGTTTCGTTTGAAAGCGTATATCTTAAACACCAGAGAGGAACGGTCATTCCATGACAGTCTGCGCCGTCATCGCCGAATACAATCCCATGCACCGGGGGCATCTGTACCATCTTGAGCAAACCAAGGCGCTTCTGGGGCGGGACGCCCGCCTGATTGCCGTGATGAGCAGCCATACCGTCCAGCGCGGCGAGTTTCCCATACTGACCAAGACCGCCCGTACGCGAATGGTGCTGGAAGCGGGGTTTGACCTTGTTTTTGAACTGCCCGCCCCGCACGCCTGCGCCACGGCGGAACGCTTCGCCCGCGCCGCCGTCGGCATCGTTGCGCGGCTCGGCGCGGTAACACATCTATCCTTCGGTTCGGAGACGGGAGATATGGCGGAGCTGCAAGACCTCAGCTTTCTGTCGCCGGAGAATATCCCCAGAGGGATGCCCAACAATGTCTTGGCCATAGAATATCTGCGGGCGCTGCGCGAAATGGCCCCCGGCGTCGTTCCGGTAGCCGTGAAGCGGCGCGGAGGCCCCCATGACGGGCCGCGCGGGTCGGCGTCCGCCATCCGCAAACGCATCCTCCAAACCGGGCGGGTTCCGCTTGGCGTACCGTTTGCCCATATCTGGCGGGAGGAGCTGAAAGCCGGGCGGGCGCCTATATCTATCGTTAGACAAGAGGGCGCGATGCTGTCTGTCCTGCGGCGGATGACGGCGGCGGACTTTTGGGCGCTGCCCGACGTGGGCGGCGGAGGGCTTGCCCAGCGGCTGTTCCATGCCGCCGGTCAGGCCGGGTCGCTGGAAGAGCTGTACCGCCAAGCCAAGACCAAGCGGTATACGCTGGCGCGGATACGCCGCTGTTTTCTCGCGGCGTTTCTGGGCTTGAGCGAAGAGGCGGCAACGGCGCCGCCCCATCTGCGGCTGCTCGGCGTGGGAGAACGGGGCGCGGACGTCCTCAAGCACATCCACACCCCCGTCATCAGCCGCCCGGCGGCGCACAAAGACGCCCTCGCCGCCGAATCCGCCGTGACCGACCAGCTATCGCTCTGTATGCCCAAACCGGAGGCCGCCGGTCTGGAATGGCGGAGCGGCGTAGTAACCCCCCCACCGTTCCCGGCAGGGGGGCCGCACTTTGTCAAAACCCCTTATTAGCTTTCGTCTTCACGCTCATTCTCCGGCAGGATTTTCTCCAGCTCCCGAATAATCGTTTCCACATCCTTCGTTTTCCGCGCAATGCTCAAAACCATCTTGATAATTGACTTAAACTGAAAGTCTGTCATTACATCCTCTCCCCGCACTGTTTCGGCAATCGCCACGCTCATATCGCCACCGCCTTCCTTTTCTACCCCCATCATACCACACCGCGCCCGCCCGCGTCAAGCCCCCAAAATTCCCTCTTGACATATTTCGCCAGCCTGTGTTACAATCATACCGGAACTGTCGCTTGGCGGCTCGGTCACTCTTCCGAAAGGGGGGTGATGTCCATGATTACATACGATTCATTATTTCAACTGGGCCTGTTAATCGTGGCTATTGTTACTCTCTGCTTGAAAAAGCGGGAGAAATAATCCGAGACGCCGTATAGTACGGCGTCTCTTTTCCTTTAACTAGGACTGAGCCGCCCATCGAAAGCGGCAGTTCCTTCATATTTATTCTAGCACACCTTCCGCCCACTGTCAAGCCCAAAACGTAAAAAATAATCCGAGACGCCGTATAGTACGGCGCCTCAAAATGTCTTTTTCGGACTGAGCCGCCCAACGAAAGCGGCAGTTCCTTCACCTTCATCCTACCACACCTTCCGCACCATGTCAACCTCCCGCACAAAAAATTCCCCCCCGCCGAGGTCGGCGGGGGGGCTTGGTGGTCGTTATGGGGTAACGGGGGGGTTAGTCTTCGACATACTCCAGCACGATTTCAAGCGCGGCGGTAAGTTTTTCTACAACACCTTTTTTCACTGTAATCGTTACTATAATGCTTCCGCTTTCAGAATCGTCTTCCGTTTCGTCGCCGGGGTCAAAGGTTCCCCAATCAAAGGTTAAGGTAGTTTCACCCTTCAACGCATTGGCCTTAGCTTCAATGGCAGTCTTCGCATCATCTACGTCCCATGCCGTGCCTTCCGGAATCGCGTCCGGCTTCAAGGCAGTTGTCGTCAGAGCGGCTATAACGCCGTCTACGATGGCAATGTCGGGGTCGGGGTCGGGCTCTGTGGCTCCCGATACCGCCGTGATGGTGACGGTCACTGTGTAATCAGTTCCAGTGAAACGAATAAGGAGTTCGATGCTTTCGCCCGCAGTCGTCAGTTCCTCCTCTAAATACGCGCTTGATCCGATATTAATCTGAACCGGATGGCCACCGGAAGTTGTGTACTCAGGGCTCTCCAACGGAACGTTGTCGTCTCCGGCAACGACCTTCTCAATCGATGCAATCCCTGTCGCGGCTAAGGTACCGGAACCAAGGTTGACGAAGAAGGTCACGGCAGCCTTGTTAGCGAGATTGTAGTTGGCTTCGGTGGGAGATATCGACGGGTTGCGATTTGCAATGCCGCCGGAGAAGTCAATCGTTTCGGGGGCGGTCATGTCTTCGTTGTCGGCAAGCAGCAGGACGCCGGTTGTGCTGTATGTTCCCCATACGCTTGCGCTGGGAGGCGTCGTCGCGGTGCCGGCCACGCGGATTTCCGTCGCGGTGGCAAAGGCCGCTCTCGGCAGGCCCTTGGCCCATTTGGTGCCGTTCCAGTGTTCCAGCAGGGCGCCCTGCGCCGGGACTAAGCCGCCCTTCGCGTTCTGCGCGAAGTACAGTTCCGCCGCGTCGCCAATCAGTTCAGCATCAACAGCTTCCTGCAACTCAAAGTAGACGGTACGGCTGGCGGGTTTCTTGTTTTCGGTGGCCGTGACACGAATCGCATAGTCCCCGCCCATTACCAAGAAACCTTTTTCTACGCTTTGATCCTCGGTAAATTCGGCTACCATCTTAAAGTCTTTCACGCTTGTAACCCATTCGCCGCCTTTGTCGCCTTTCGCTGAGTCCCAAATCTCCCACTTGACATTCGCTTTCACAATACCCTTTGCGTAGTCAATTTTAACGGCAGGGCTTTTGGTGAAAGCGGGGACTTTGGCGTTGACGGCGGGGCTTCCCGGGGTCATGCCAGTATCTGCGGTCAGTCCGTCGGCCTCGATAGCCTTAACGCGGAACTGATAGGTTTGCGCTCCGGCGCGTACGGGTGCGGAGGTTTCGCTTGCGCCGACTTCACAGGGCTCCCACCAGCCGCGGTTGAGCGGGCGGAACTCAAGGTCTTTCAGGTCGTCCTTAAAGAAGGCTACCATATCGTCGTCTTCTCCGCGGAACCCGGCAATCTCAACCTTGTTCGGCTTGGTGGCGCGCGCCTCTACATAAATTCTCTGCACACCGTCCACCGCGCCGTTTCCGGGAGCCGTTCCCGTGTTAATAATCTCGAAAGCGCCTTTCACTTTCAGGACTTTGCTGACGTCAATAACCGCGACGTCGTTATCGTCGTTATCCTTCGCGTTGTAATCTGCGGCTGCGACGGTGTTCCATTTGCCTTTGAAGTCGTTGCCTTTGCAGAAACGCCAGTAGGTCACGTCCGCGTCGGGCTTGTTGATAATCAGTTTTTCCGTTCCGATGTCCAGTCCGCCGTTGTCTGTCTGAGCCGGTACGGCCTTGACATTGATTTTGAAATCGTCTTCTTTTGATTCTGCTACTTCCGGATCAGTAGTAGCTTTCTTCCAAACCTCAAAGGTGATTGACGTGTCCACTGCCGCGACCACGAGATTGGCGGCGGTGAAGGTCGTCGTGCCGACAGCGAGAGCCTTGACTTCGTGTGTGTCGGGCAACTCAATCACCAATCCACCTGCGGCAACCGCTCCTTTGAAAACGTCCGCACCGGCGGAGGTTATCGCGGCATCGTATTGGTCGCCATCCAGTTCCGTTCCTTTGACTTCGATTTTTGTGACATAGGCAGGCTTGGCTGCCAGAGCCGGCAACGTTACCAGTCCCAAGACCATGACCATGCTCAAGAGAATTGCTAATGTTTTCTTTAAGTTACGCATTTTAATTTGCCTCCATTCATTACGTGCAAGGAGAATCCTTCCTCCCCGCGTTTTTTTAATTTTAGGGGTAGGGACGACCGCCTCGGCCGTCCGCGCCGTCTACAGACGGCAGGGATGTGAGTAACGAGTTTCCCCGAACGGGGCGAACCGTGTTCGCCCCGACGGGAGAGACAGAAACAGATAACAGATATCAGATAACAGATAATAACTGTCAACTATACACTATCAACTGTCAACTATCGCTATCGTTACTGCAGGAGCTGCAGGACGGTTTGCGGAGATTGGTTGGCTTGGGCCAGCATCGCGGTCGCGGCTTGGTTGAGGATGTTGTTCTTGGTGAACGCCATCATTTCCTTCGCCATATCTACGTCGCGGATACGGGCTTCGGCGGCCTGCATGTTCTCGGCAACGGTATCTACGTTGGCAATGGTGTACTCGAGGCGGTTCTGCACGGCGCCGAGTTCACTGCGGAGGAAGGAGACACGGGCCAGACCTGTGTATTCGCTGGGGCCTGCGAGGGCTTCACCGTCCGGGGCGAGGTTGCCGTCGAGGATGTTGGCCAGCACTTGCCAGTTGCGCTCTTCGTCAGCCGGAGCGGCCAATTCGCCGCGCTCTTCGGCTGCGTTGACGTTACCCGTGGAGTCGTCTTCACGGAGGGCTTCATCGAAGCCGTTTTCATAGTCCGCGCCTTTGAAGGAGCCGAGTCCGCCCCAGAGGTCTTCGCCGCCGAGCAAGTCCACGCGGCTCACGCCGAGGATGGAAACGGTGATGACGTCGCCGAGGTTGGTGTTCGCGCCGACTTGCAGGTTGATGACGGTGGGCGCATCCACGTCGGCCATGATGTTGGGGATGTTGTCCTCACGGATGTTGATGCCGCCGAACTCTTCCTGATCGTCGCCGCCGTACATGCCGCTGAGTATGTACTTGCCGTTGAAGTTGGTGGTCGAAGCGATTCTCTCGAGCTCTTCCGCGAGGGATTCCAGCTCGGACAGCATGGCGTCGCGGTCTTCTCTGGCGGGGACGCCGTTGGCGCCTTGGATGGCGAGTTCACGCATACGCTGGAGAATGTTCTGGGATTCTTGCAGCGCGCCTTCGGCCGCTTGAATCAGGGAGATGCCGTCCTGCGCGTTGGCGCTGGCGCGGCCAAGGCCGCGAATCTGGGCGCGCATTTTTTCGCTGATGGTGAGGCCGGCGGCGTCGTCGGCCGCGCGGTTGATGCGGTAGCCGGAGCTGAGTTTCTCTGTGGATTTGGATTGGTTGAGCTGGTTGATGCCGAGTTGGCGATGAGTGTTGATCGCCATGATGTTGTGTTGAATACGCATTGTTTTTTCCTCCTTGAATTTTGGGATCCCGCTTCTTGCGGAATCACTCATTATTTTTGTTCGGAAAGAGCCTTTCTGCGGGAGACTCGATGGCGCCTCATGAGTCGCCGGTGCTTGAGGCTCTTACCTCACTGCCCCTATTATCGTTCCGCTCCCCTTCGCACTTTAGCGTTTTGCGAAAAAAGTTTCCGAACAAAACCGCCGCAAACGCGACCCCTGACCATAGGCATCACCTCTTATATATAAGGTATGCTCTCATTATACACCCCCTCCCAAAGTTTGTCAACGCTTTTATGCGCGTCCCTGCACGGGCCCCCATGCCATGCGGCGGACGCCATATATGGCGTCCCTACACACACCCGCCAGACGAATGAAAAAAGCCCCTTGACAGGGGGGCGGGGTGTGTGGTATGATGGGGGTACGGGGAAGACCGTGATGAACGGTGCGCCCGGTGCTGAGTCTAAGTAGCCGACACATTGGCGATGGGGCGGCTACTTTTTCTTGTTGTCTTTCAAGGTGAGAACCAATGTCGCAAATGCCAACATCAGAATCATTGCTTCAAAGACCGTCAAGAGCCTCACCCCCTTTCGGATGGTGTGGCGTAAACCGTTGCCCCAGCTTCCCCTCCGCGCGGGGAATGTACCCTTGGTTAAAATTGTAACACAGGCAGAAAGTTTTGTCAAGGAGGCTGACCTTATGAAGAAATTATTATCCCTTACGCTGGCGTTTTGCCTTGCGCTGGCGCTGTTGCCGGCGGCGGCGGACATTGACGGCGCGTCCGAGTGGGCGCGGGAGGGCGTTGCCGAAGCCATCGCCAAGGGCTTTGTGCCGCCCGATATACAGGGAGGCTATGCCGAAGCGATCACCCGCGCGGAGTTTTGCCGCATGGCGGTCAAATGGATAGAAATCGCGCTGGAGCAGGACATTGACGCCATTCTGACTGAGCGAGCCCTTGCCCGCGACCCCGCCGCGTTCACCGACACCGACGATTCAGACATTCTGGCCGCCTATGCTCTCGGCGTCACCCAAGGCGTTGGAGACGGGCGGTTCAACCCCGACGGCGTGTTTGACCGCGAGCAGGCGGCAACCATGATCCGCAACGTGTGCGCCGTGCTTGGCGCGGATACGGACGACCCGCCGGACGCGGGCTTTTCGGATATGGCCAACGTTTCCGGCTGGGCGCAAAGCTCCGTCAACTTTGCCGGCGCCACCGGCATTATGAAAGGCACAGGCGGCAGCCTCTTCTCCCCGCAGGAGCCATACTCCCGGGAGCAAAGCATCGTAACCTTCAACAACATCCACCCGGACGACTTACCCAAAGCCCCGGACATCCCCGAACCGCCGGCGCCGCCGGAGCCTTCGGAGGGCATGACCGCCGCCAATCTGGTTGCGAGCATCCGAATGGGCTGGAATTTGGGCAACACCTTTGACGCTTTCGGCGGCAGAGACGGCTGGAGCTGGCTGGGCGGCGGCTCTTACGCCAACATGTCGGCCACCGATATGGAACGGGCATGGGTCAACCATGTGACCACCAGAGCCAACATCGACGCGCTCAGAAGCGCGGGGTTCAACGCCATCCGCATCCCCGTGACATGGTTTAAGGCCTGCGACGCGGACTACAACATCCGCGCCGACTGGATGTCGCGGGTGAAGGAAGTGGTGGATTACGCCGTCGCGAACGATATGGTTATTCTGCTGAATACCCATCACGACGAGGAGATATTCAAGCTGCTTGACGCGCAGATGACCGAGACGAAAAAAGCCTTTGAAAAAATCTGGACGCAGATTGCCGAAGCGTTCAAAGACTATGACCACAATCTCATCTTCGAGAGCCTGAACGAACCGAGAACCAAAGGCACTCCGGCGGAATGGAACGGCGGCACGGCGGAGGAGCGCGCCAATCTCAACGCGCTGAACCAGCTTTTTGTGGATACGGTAAGAAGAACCGGGGGCAGCAACGCCGGGCGCGTATTGCTCATCCCGACATACGGGGCGAGCGCGGGCGCGGCGGCGATGCGCGGGCTGGTCATCCCGAAAGACACGGCTGAGGACAGAATTGCCGTCTCCATCCACGCCTATGTGCCTTGGAACTTCGCGCTCGGAACGGACGGCGGCACGGCGTCTTGGAGCAGAGACAACCCGTCCGACACGCGGCAGATACACGAGCCCCTTGATTTGGCCTATGAGCTGTTTGTCAGCAAAGGGATTCCCGTCGTCATGGGCGAGATGGGCGCGCTCAACAAAGATAACCTCGCGGCAAGGGTCGCGTGGGCGGAATATTACACGGCGTACGCCAAGTCGAAGGGCATCCCCTGCTTCTGGTGGGACAACGGGGCTTCCGGGGTCTCCACGCCGGGGATTGAAACCTTCGGTCTCCTTGACAGAAGGACAAACCAAATCATCTCCCCCGAAATCGTAGCCGCCATGCTGCGCGGCACGGAATAGGCCAACCCCACACGCGAGCAAAGACCCGCCATGCGGCGGGTCTTTCGGTATGGCTTTATTTTGTTCCGAAGATTCTGTCTCCCGCGTCGCCCAGTCCGGGGACGATGTAGCCGTGGTCATTGAGACATTCATCCACCGCGCAGGTGATGACCTCCACATCGGGGTGTTCCGTTTCCAAGGCCTCCACGCCCGGCGGGGCCGCGAGGATGCAGAGCAGCTTGACGGAGCGCGCGCCCGCTTTTTTAAGGGTTTCCACCGCCGCCGCCGCGGAACCGCCCGTGGCCAGCATGGGGTCGAGAACAAAGCAGTCGCGTTCGGAAATGTCGGCGGGCAGCTTGCAGTAATACGCCACAGGCAGCAGGGTTTCAGGGTCACGGTAGAGACCGATATGCCCCACCTTGGCGGACGGAATCAAGTTCAGCATCCCTTCCACCATGCCCAGCCCGGCGCGCAGAATGGGAATCAGCGCCAGCTTTTTCCCGGCAACGGCTTTGCTTTTCGCCGGGGCGACGGGAGTGACGACGTCAACCTCCGCCAACGGTAAATTGCGGGTGGCCTCGAAGCACATCAGCATGGAAACCTCGCTCACAACGTCCCGGAAATTTTTCACGCCGGTGTCCTTGTCGCGCAGGATGGTCAGCTTGTGCTGAATGAGCGGATGCTCGAGCAGGGTGAGCGGCATACGGACGGCCTCCTTATTCTGCTTTTGTATATTCCTCTTTGCCGGGGAGAACTTGATTCAGGATGATGCCGACAATGGCCGCCAGCGCCATGCCTTCTATATTGAAGTCAACCGAGCCGATGGCGAACGGCACCGCCGCGCCGCCGATGCCCAGCACCAGAATGACGGCGGCGATAATCAGGTTGCGGGCCTTGTGGAAATTCACCTTATTGTCAACCAGCGTACGCGCGCCGATGGAGGCAATCATGCCGAACAGGACAATGGAGATGCCGCCGATGATGGCGGTGGGGATGGTGGAAATCAGCGCGCCCAGCTTGGGGCAAAGACCCAAGAGAATGGCAAATACGGCGGCGATGCGCATGATGGTGGGGTCGAATTTGCGGGTGAGCGCCAAAACGCCGGTGTTTTCCGAGTAGGTCGTGTTGGCGGGGCCGCCGAACATCGCCGAGAGCGCGGTGCCGATACCGTCGCCGAGCAGGGTGCGGTGCAAGCCGGGCTTTTTCACAAAGTCGCGGTTGGTGATGGCGCCGATGGCCATGACGTCGCCGATATGCTCGACCATAGTGCAGACGGCGACCGGAGCGACCAGCATGATGGCCCGGGCTTCAAATTTCGCCAAGGTAAACTCCGGCAGGCCAAACCACGCGGCGTCTTTCACCGCGGCGAAGTCAATCAGTTCCACGATGCCGGAGAGGGTGAGCAGCGCCGCGATTGCATAGCTGACAATGATGCCAATCAGAACCGGCAGGGCTTTGGCAAAGCCTTTGAAAAAGACACTGACAATAAGGACGATGACAAAGCTCATCAGAGCCAGCAGCCAAGAGGTACCGTTGATTGCCTCCCCACCGCCCGTGCTTGCCATGTCGATGGCAACCGGCGCGAGGCCCAGACCGATGACCATGATGACACAGCCTGTGACGATGGGCGGGAACCAGCCGACAATCTTCTTCGCGCCCAGAAAGTACACCAAGACGGCCAGCAGGATGTAAAGAAGGCCGGCGACCACAATGCCGCCCAGCGCGGATTCCAGACCGTAGGCGGAGGCCGCGGCGATAATCGGGGCGATGAACGCGAATGACGAGCCGAGGAATATGGGGACGCCGCCCTTTGTGAGCAGATGGAAAAGCAGGGTACACACGCCTGCCATGAACAGGGCCACCGAGGGATTCATGCCGAAATCGGACAGGATGATGGGCACCAGAATGGTTGCGCCGAACATGGTGAAGGTATGCTGTAGTCCCAGTGTAATGGTTTTGCCGAGGCCTGTGCCGGTATCGCGGAGATCGTTATCCCAAAGTTTCACGCGTCATTCCTCCCTATATTTTGGTTATCCATCCAATACTACCGCAACGGAGCGCGGATGTCAAGCGTGAAACGACAATTTCCTCCCTTTCCCGCGCGCGATTTTTTCAAACCTCTTGACACCGACCCTTTTTCTATGGTATACTCAATCCGCGAGCAAAGGGGTATAGCTCAGCCGGTAGAGCGGCGGTCTCCAAAACCGTAGGTCGAGGGTTCGATCCCTTCTGCCCCTGCCAAACCGTGTGAAAAACAAACTCTTGGGTATGCAACGAAATAACCATCTTGTACAGTGTACCAGATGGTTATTTTGTCGTTGTGCAGTTCGATTTTCTTGATGAAGGTGTCAACAAGTTTTTCTCGAAAGAAGAAGTCTTTGACATCGCCCTTGGTGAAACGCTCTAAAAAGAACTTTACTTTATCGACGGTCAGTAGTGGGTACTTGCTTTTTTCTCTGATAATCTCCCGTTCTATGTCCCGTTGCTCTGCTTCTACCCGTTCCAGTTCTTCAAGCAGGGTATTTATGGCCTTGCCCGCTTTGAGAGCCTTTAATAGGTTCTGTTCTTCCCGCTTGGCCTTTTTCAGCCGACTTTCAAGCGCGGTTACTGCGCTTTTGTCCTCGCGTTCCCGTATGCACAGCTCCACGATTCTATTGGCTATATCGTCTATGCATTCCGGGGTCAGGAGTTCAAGGGTTTTTTCGATTGCAAAATCTTCAAAATTCTGTTTCCTGTTTGACTTCAACCCGCATTTATATGGCTTGCCTGATTCGTCTCTATGATTCCCCGCACTACAACGGTAATAAAAATGCTTCCTGTTGTGGGTCTTGCTCGTGCCGGATACGCCTATAACGGTTCTTTCGCAATAGCCGCAACGTGTTATACCGCTCAAAAGATATTTTTCATCAACTGCCTTGGCTCTCGCCGGGGCTTTTTTCTTTTTTGCCATCATGTTTTGAACTTGGTCAAAGAGTTCGGGCGACACAATGGCAGGGATTATGCCCGGAGTTTCTGTGCCTTTATATGTATAACTGCCTTTGTACCGAGGGTTTTTCAAAATATTGTAAACGTTATTTTGCTGAAAATCCTTGCCGTATACGCTTTTCACATGGTTGTCGTTCAAGTATTTTAGAATCTCCTGCGGCGTTGAGCCTTTGGCGTACATTTCAAAGACTTTCAAGGCAATGGGAGCAGTTTCGGGGTCGGGGACAAACTTTTTATCTACGACTTTGAGGCCGAATGTCCTGTTACCGCCGACACACAAGAATTGTGAAGCATTGGAATCCATGCCGCGCCGTACATTTTGGGATAGGTTCTTGCTGAAATGCTCCGCCATGCCCTCTAAAACGGATTCAAGGATTATACCTTCCGGCCCTTCCGAGATATTTTCCATTGCGGATAAAACCTTAATGCCGTTCTTTTTGAGCTTTGCTTTATAATGTGCGCTGTCGTATCGGTCACGGCTGAACCTATCCAATTTGTAAACTATGACATACTGGAATTGTTTAGCGCGGCTGTCGGCAATCATGCGCTGAAAATCGGGACGATTATCATTCGTTCCCGTTTTAGCGTCGTCTTGGTAGTATTCAATAATATTGTAGCCGTTCCTTTCGGCGTACTCGCCGCACACCTTAAACTGTTGTTCGGGTGACTGTTCATTTTGCCCGATGGTTGAATAGCGGGCGTAGGCTACTGCGTTTTTTGTTTGGTTCATGGCTTTTCCTCCGTTCGTGGGTTTATGTTGTTCATCTGATTTTATACAGGGTCGGTGTCATCGTCTTGCAGACCGGAAAGGTACTCGCCATTCCGATACGATTCGGCAATTTTTAATATCAATGACTTTTCAGCATGGTATAGCCTGTCACAACAATCATCTGAGAACCTTTCAAACACTTTCATTATACGATACCTGATTATGTCGGCATCGTATGTGTATGGTTCAAAAAGATACTGCCTACCGATACCCGGTGTTCCAAGCCTAGAATCATCATAAGCCTTTTTTCCAAGCGATTCAACAGCCTTTGCTCTGGCATATTTATACAACAATGGTTCGATGTCGCGCCAAAAAGGAACATTTGCAATGAAAAAGTTAATTAGCTTTAAGGTTGTTTCTGTCCTCAAAGGCAATCCCTCATCATAGTGATTTGCGTTAGCGTTATACTCGTATAGCTCCTTGCCCTCTGCCAAAAGCTCTAGCGGCTTCATAGATTTATCATCAAGGCCAAACGCCTCTGAGCCGATTGTATAAATTTCATCAGCCTCTCGGGTTTTATAGAATCCAAGTAAATACGCGAGAGATACTTTCAGCTTTTCGGCAACAACTGTAAGTTTCTCAATATTGGCACTTGGAAATCCGTTTTTAGTGCCTTTTAACCATCCGCATATTGTAGATTCAGAAATATCACACATACTTGCCAACGCACTCTGCGATATATCTTGCTCCCGTATCAAGTCCCAAATTCTTTTTGCCCAAATTGGTGCTAATGGGTTAAGCTCTTCTTTTCTGTTAAGGTCATAATTGCCCCTGTTCATGCTTTACCTCCTTTTTATTAGTGCTTTCCGAATATTTCATCGGAATATTCGGAAAGTGTTCTTTTGCCCGAGTGTCCCTTTTAATCCGCTTGCAGGTGTGTTATCATTAGTGTAAACCAAATATTTCAACGAACAATTTATTTTATTATAATATAAATATTTGAAGAAGTCAAGAGGGTTCAAAAAAATTTTTAGGAAGGATTTACGGCCATGCCCAAGGAACAAAAAAATGATACCTATGCCTCTGTCTATGCGTCCTTTGCTTGGCTTGTCCATAAGGAGGTGGAAAGGTACATCAATGAACATCTCACGGAGTTTACCGAGGAAGAAATGAAGGGGGGTGACAGCACACATGAAGAACCCAGCAATGGCAAGCAAGCACAGACGAATCCAAATTAAGGGAAGGAGAACGCAACCGCATGAGCATCGACATTGAAAAAGTTATCTCTACCATACTCAGAGATACGGCAAAACCCGTAAACAAAAATGACCTTTTAGAATTCATCAGCAACAATACTAAGGAATTACAAGAGGTCAGCAGTCTGGTGTTTCTTCCGTCTGCTACTGGCTACATACTTGATGAAGATGGCAAAGACCTTTACGCGGGGGGAGGAGGTGATTAAATGAGTATTCCACATGAATTGACCGACTTCCCGAACTGGGTTAATTACGGCGTTGACCCGGAGAATCCAAAGAAGCCGTACAGTCCCGCAACCATGCAACCCGCAAAGGCACGAGACCCGACCACATGGGGCAACTTCGAGCTTGCCCTACAACGTGTCACCGAGGGCAAGGCGTTAGGTATCGGCTTTGAGTTTGACGGAACCGGCATTATCGGGGTAGACCTTGATAAATGCCGGAATCCAGACACAGGCGAGGTAGCACCTTGGGCGGTACAGATTGTACAGGAACTCGACAGCTTCACGGAAATCTCAATGTCGGGTACTGGCCTGCATATCATCATCAAGGGGCAAAAGCCGGGGGAGCATTGCAGGAATCCGAAAACAGGCGAAGCCATAGAAATATACTCCGAGGGTCGGTATTTTGCATTGACAGGTAATAATTATCACGCCGCGCCCATAGCTGAACGCACCGCCGAACTCACGGCCATATATAATAGGCTCTGGCCTACACATGAGTCTGCGCCAGAACCTACGGCCTCGGCCTCCGATTATCCCGCCGACTACTTCTTAAACATCGGGCTTGAAAAAGACGAAAAGCTCAAAGCCTACTGGCACGGCGCCCGTCCTCACGGTAACGAAAGCCAAGACGACGCTGGTTTTATGGCAAAACTGATGTACTATTGCAACAACGACATCGACATGGCTATAAGAGCCCTCCGCGTCAGCCCATACGCACAGCAAAAGGACGAGGCGCACAAACGGAAACTTGACCGTCCCGACTACTTACAAAACACAGCGGCGGCCATGAGGTGTGACATAACAGCCGCACAGAAACATGAACAGCGACAACAAGAACGCGCAGAGCGTCAGGCCGCAACGGAGGACAAGCCGCGCAGGAGCTTAAACATCATTTCCGCGCCCGACCTGCAAAAAGCTGTCTTGCCCCCGATTAAATTCTTAATTGACGATTTTCTATCAATGGGGGCAACCATACTCGGCGGCTCTCCGAAATCTGGAAAAAGTTGGTTCGTGTATTATATGGGGCTGATGATTGCATTAGGTGAACCGTTTATGAGGTGGCAAACCAAACAGGCCGGGGTTTTATACCTTAGTTTTGAAGACCGACTACAACGGTTACAGGAGCGCATGAACAAGCTCCTAAACAACGCCCCGGCTCCGCCTTGGTTTTATGTCAGCACAGAAATAGTAACCCTTGAAGATGGCCTGTTGGATTTACTTGACGAACACATCAAGCAATGCCCGGAAACCAAGCTGATTATCATTGACATCTTTCAGAAAATCCGCGGAGCAACTCAGCGAGGCGAACGTTGGTACGAGCATGACTACCGCGAGGCCGGAATGATAAAAGAATTTGCCGATAGGAAAGATATATGCGTCATGTTCGTCACCCATACCAATAAATTCCGGGACAAGGAAGACCCATTTAATGAACTAACTGGCACAACCGGGATTTCGGGAGTAATGGATACCATGTTTGTCCTAAAGAGGCCGCGAGGCTCTAAACAGGCCGTACTCTACACGACCGGGCGCGATGTTGATGGTGGGGAGTTTGTAATACGACTGAACGATGATACTTGTCAATGGGAATTTGTCTGTGACGCTGACGAGCAAGCCGAACAAGAGGCCGAATTTGCATATCAGACAAGCCCCATTGTTAAGACCATCAGAGCGCTACTTGACGAATCCCCGGACAGGCGATGGACGGGCTTCGCAAAAAATCTGCTTGAAGCCGGGGAAAGGTTCTTACAAATACCGATTGCCCCATCCCCACAGGCCATAGGCAAGGAGCTAACGAAGCTCAAAGACCTATTGTTTGAACAAGACAGAATCATGTACACAATTTCCCCACACGGGAACGCCGGGAGCAAGCACCATTTTTATTATGCTCCCGAGCCTATCATCGAAGCTATCACCGGGGACACACCCCAAGATGACAGCGACGGCGAAGCCGTCTAAACACTAACACTGAAAGGCCATTGTTTTTATTATTTTCATTGTTTTATTTCAGCACTACAATCGGGTTGTCTGTACGTTAGCAGTTTTATACAAACAATTTATTTAATGAAAACAATGGTTCTTTTAGTGAGTATGTAGAAAGGAAACAAAAAAATGAATGTTGTACTATTAGTTATCTGCTTCAAGGGAAAGTTCTTCATAAAATCCAGTATGTACCATGCACTCATACGCAAGCGTCATAGCGTCAATGTCTGCCTGTGATATGCCTAATCTGAACCCTTTGGCAATCCTTAGCGCCGTTTTGTATTCGCCCTCAATAACTAACCCACGGACAACATCACTCTTGGTAGCAACCATGCAATCACCTCCTGCAAATAGGCTTGATTATACCCGCTCCCGCTCCTGCGCTATGAAAGAGTAGAAGGTGTTGGTTTTCAATCCCAACACCTTCATTGCGGCGGTCGCTGTAATTTCCTTGTTGACCCATTGCGTGTAAATCTCGTCCCACCTTTCCGGCTTCTGCACTTTCGGTCTGCCTGTGATTTTGCCCTCGGCCTTTGCCAACGCTATCCCCTCGGCCTGACGCTGTTTTATGTGTCTGCGTTCCTTTTCGGCAACATAGCTTAGAATCTGTAAAACCAAGTCGGCAATAAATCTTGTGTCAAGGCTTTCAGGGTGCTTGCTGGTATCAAGTAGCGGCATATCCAAGACCCGAATGTTTGCTTTCAAGGTCTGCGTGATGTACCGCCATTGCTCCAATATATCATTGTAGTTGCGCCCCATGCGGTCAATGCTCGTTACAACGATGATGTCGCCCTCCCTTACCCTTCCGAGCAGATTGTTGTACTGCTCCCGGTTGAAGTCCTTACCACTGCGTTTCTCGATGTAAATGTTCCTCTCGTCAACACCCTCGGCCTTTAGGGCTTCAACTTGCCGCCCCTCGTTCTGTTCTTTGCTTGATACTCTCGCGTATCCGAATACTATGTTTTTCATCTTGACTACCGCCTTTCCAAATATTACTATATTTATATTATAAGGTATCTATTTGAAAAGAACAAGATGTTTTTCAAATATATTTAGAAATATTTTGCAACTTTTATCAATACTTATTCAAGCCTGTTTTCACCCTGTTTTGTACCCTTTGATAAAGTGTACTTTTATAAAGGGTCAAAAAAACAAGCCCTGCACATCGGCAAGGCTTGTCTTATTATGGTATAGCTTGCTCTGTTACCGTCCCAGCAGTTCGTTGTGTTTAATATTGTTAAACGTAATTATGCTCTGCTCCCGGCTGTACATATCGCCGGGGTTGAAGTTCACGCCGTCGCCGTTCATAATCTCCTTGGCTCTGACAAAGTTTATACCGGGTTGCGCCCACCCTGCCGCTTTATCCATGTCGCCGAAGTCGGCAGTCGGCGGGTTGCTTACATCTGTGCCGATGGCTCGGCAAGTATTCATTATCATTGTCGCCGCTTCCTGCCGTGTAAACTGACCGTCCGGGTTGAACGTGCCGGGCTTGTCTGCTGTCGGGCTAACAGACCCGGCGGTGATACCAAGACGATACGCCGCCAGTATGTTTTGGTCGGTGGTATCACCGAACGAAAGCCCCGCTCTTTCGGGGATGCCGCGCTCGGCCACGATTTCGGCAATGGGTTTACCCAGCGCATACTCTACCCACTTTACCGCCATGCGACAGAACTCCGCGCGTGTTATGACATTCGTATATTTTGTCTGTAATTGATTCGGCACAAAACCTTTGCCAATCGCGGCGGTGATACCTTCACGCGCCCAACTGGACGCGGTGTCGATGGGGTTAGGTGGAAATCCGACCTTGAAAGGTATGTTGTTGTCTTTGGCATAGGTTTCCGCGTAAGACCCTGCTTTACCGTAGATTGTCAGCCCCGGAATAGGATAAATTGTATATGCTCCATCAGACCAAATTGTTATATGAAAAACATGACCGCCAATATTTGTAACACTTTCGGGAATCACAACACTTGTTAAGTTGTCGCAGTTCGAAAACGCTAAATCACCAATACTTGTAACGCCGTCCGGGATGACGATGTGAGATAGACTTGACCTTGCGAACGCGTAATCCTCAATGCTTTTGAGACTGTTGGGGAGAGATACGCTTGTCAGGCTTGTACAGGCAAGAAACATGCTATTGCCAATACTTGTAACGCCATCTTGAATGGTGACAGTTTCTAAATTTTCGCAAACCGAAAACGCGGCGCGGTCAATCTGCTTAACACTACCGGGGACGACGATGCTCGTTATACTTAAACCAGTGAAAGCGCCCTCGCCAATATGCGTAACACCGTTGCCTATCGTTACGGTTGATAAATTTGTGTACCCAGAAAATGTATAATCACCAATGCTTCCTTTATGTATCTTCACGTCTACTACAAACTCGTTTCGCAGTGAAATATAATACGGATTAAACACCTCATTATCCCTATCCCAATACGCACCCATCAAATGCGATTTTGAAATTTCCTCCAGCGATATATCAAAATATACACCGCGAGCAGACCGCTTTTCAGGGTGATTTTCATATCTGTTTTGGGAATCCCAAGTAGGATCCATGATAATCCATCTGTTATCGGCATATGCCTCAACCCAAGAATGGCCTACATCCGTAATACTGTTTATAGCGCCCACTACATGCAGCGCCGGTATCCCGGATGCGCGAAGCAAAGCCAAAGTCAAATCTGCGTAGTGGCCACATACACCGCGTCTGTATTTCAATACATGCGCCAATGAACTATACAGAACGTCACCGACAGGGCCGCCGTACCATATATTTTCAGCAACCCAATAATGTATAGCCTTCGCCTTGTCATAGTCGCTTGATATACCTTCGACAATAGACCTCGCAAGGTCAACGATTTCGTCAATATATTCAAATTCCATATTTGACAACATCTCAAGGACTTTCGGTTTGACCGGAGACTCGTTGTACTGCTTCAAATTGCGTTCGTAATTATCGTACGCCGCCGACACCGTAACCGGAAACAACGTCAGCACCATCACCAACGCCAACGCAAGGGATAGAATTTTCTTTTTCATTGTAGAACACACTCCATTTCGTATTTTCGACTTAACCATCATACCCCGTTCGGTCGGTCATGTCAATTCATTATACCACAGCTTAATTCTGAAATCAAGACTTTTGTACAACGTCATTAAAGACATTTGCACACTTAACGAATGTCTGATACGGCAATATAATTTTATGTATCACGACAAGAGAAAGGGTGTGCCGTATGTTGTTTGACCGTGCTTTCAGAAAAAGAGAAACCAAAATACGCCGCAATTATGAGATTGAAGACAGTCTATACTCAAAATTGGAAGAACTTTCAAAGGTCTATGACGCTTCGGTTACAGACTTAATCAATGAATGTCTGTCTGAGTTGATTCAGACTGAAAATATCCAGTTATACAAAAAGGCCAGTAACGAGCTTTCGGTGACGCATACCCTACTGATCCGAGAAAGCAATCTGTCAGGCTTGGAGAAGTTAAAAGAAAAATACGGAGTAAGCATCTTCAAACTTGTAAATATTGCTATCAGGAACGCATTAAACGACTTGTAAACTCTAAAACCTTCAATATGACCGTAGAGGCCAAAACCGTTTGCCCTGCGTCCAGTCCTCGATGATACCGTCAGCGCAGGACACATCAAACCGTGATGACCTTAACCGAAGGAGCAAACGCCTATGATAAAAGCTGTCACCACAGCGACACGAATACCTGCGGATTTTGAAGATAAATATGTATTTTCTTCAAGTGAGCTATTAGGCTTGCTTCTGTTGCTCCGAGAACTCCGAGATTATCAAATTACTTTAACCGAGATTTTTGACGGCGGCTTGCAACTAACTATCGGAAACAGCATTTACCAAATATTCCAATCAGCCGATGAGGAAAGGAACTACCAATAATGAAACGATTGATAATACAAGCTACCCCGCCGACTGATGTTGCTGTCGCTGATGATGCCGCCAATAAAGTTGCTGATAATAAATATAGATTTTCCGCTACTGACCTTGTTGACATACTCAATCAGATTGACGAAGTAAAAGACAATGCCGCTATTAAGATTGAGGACGGCATTTTAATTCTTGGTGTCGGCGATTCACGATATGAGATTTCAGAAATTCGAGAAAAACGCTATCCACGCCGCAGGCTACGCAAGTTAGAAACATAACCACAATTAACAACTCCGCTAAAAGGCTACTACTATCCGTAGTAGTTTTTTATTGATTTTTAAGGTGGTGGTTGACTAAAAATTTTTGCAACCCTGATTTCCGTGTATAGCCATGTATTCATCGTCATTACAACCGCCTTTGCACACAGCAGTAGCCACGCAGCTTAATTTGATTGCTGCCTATATATATAGTTACAGACATTAAAGGCTCTATATGGTCAGGGTGGGCAATACGGTTGAATGTTTATCGATTTTGAGGTATAATTGATTTTAAGGGAGGGGTTCAAAAGTTATGGAGAAAGAAAAACGTAGAGTTCTAAATTATGCGGAAAGCACACCCGAAGAGCGAAAGCAATTTTATGAAAGCATTGTACTGAGTGACAAGCAATGCAGACAATTTGCTCTTGAAATCTACGACACCATCATATGCGACATCAAGGCTATGCGAGAAAAAGAAAAAACGGTAGGCGATGTGGAAAAATAAAAATCTGCAAAGCCTTGAAATTCGCTTACGCATATGCTATGCTGTTTATCATGGGGTGGTCGAAATACAGCGTTACCGCGAATCCGAACGGAAAGTAGACGATGTATGTAGGGTTTGTATTCGACATTGATTGGTCTGCCAAACCGGGTGAAAAACAAACGGGGTAAGCAACGAAATAACCATCTTGTACAGTGTACCAGATGGTTATTTTGTCGTTTAGAAGTCAAAGATGGATGAAAAATCCAACTGTTGGAACGGTTGAACTTTTCAACGGTTTCTGATATAATCATTCTGCGGCTATGGGCGAAGAAGAATCTGGTAAAACAACTTGAAAGTGTTAATACAATATAAATGAAGACTACATATGAGGTGAAAAAATGCCATTATCTAAAGAGCGTACAATATTCGTGCCTGGAAACAACAGAAATAACTATCAACTTGATAATCATCCGTTATATAGTGTTGATTTAAGTTTTAAGGGTGAAGATACACAGCATACTACTCACGCGATACATCCTTATGTAGCCGCGATTAATCCGCCTCTTGTTGCCGCCCTAATCGACAGTTTTGTTCCCCCAAATGGCACTATATTAGACCCTTTTTGTGGTGGCGGGGGGGTGTTAGTTGAAAGCATGTTAAAGGGTAAAAATGCAGAGGGAGGAGATATTAATCCTTTAGCAGTACATATATCAAATGCTAAAACAAGATATATTCCCAAACGGATAATTGATAAGTATTATAGCTTCATAATGAACCGAATCGGCACTCAAGAGGGCCCTAATATACCAGTTATTCCTAGCGCAGTAAAATATTGGTTCAAAGATTATATGCTTTCACCGCTTGTTCAATTAAAAAACAGCCTTGCTCGCCTATCCGAGAATATTGATATCAACGACGATATTTATAAAGATGATATTGTTAATCTATTCAAAGTTATATTGTCGGCAACTGTCCGGGATGTCATGTTAACATATCGGGGAGAAGTGCGGTTAAGAAAGCTGCAAGGCAGTGACTATGATCGATTTAATCCAGATGTAATTGAAACATATAAAAAACGTGCGATTCTTACTATGGAAAGGGTATCGCAGTTGCCTAATAATGTTACCTCTATGTCATCCATACTAGATGTCAAAAATATGCCATTTAGGAATAATCAATTCACCACTATCATTTGTTCTCCGCCATATGGAGATGACAAAAATGGTGTAGGTTATTTTCAATTTTCTAAAAAGATGCTGTATTTTTTAGGATATGACGACACCAATATTAAGCAATATAAAAATCTCTTTTTAGGTGAATTAAAGGATAATAAAATCGTCCCGCCATCGAACAATCTTAGAGAGTCTTTAAACAATGTTCTTAATAGAAATGAGACTCATTATAAAGAAGGCGTGGCGTTTTATAATGATTACTACTACGCACTAATAGAAATGTGTCGGGTTGTACAACATAGAATTATTATAGTAATAGGCAATCGAGTTCTTTCCAGAACACATTTTGACAATCCGGCAATTACGATTGAATTGCTTGATTCATTAGGAATAGTGCTTGAACATCACTTTGAAAGAACGTTACCTAAAAAGAGAATTGCAAATTTGGGTGGTGACGGTGGCGGTGGGAATACAGAACACATACTTGTATTTAGAAAATAAAACAACCGCGTTGACATTATTATATCAACGCGGCGTTCTCTTTTAATTGTCACTAATAAAACAAATCACAAAAAGCATCTTTAGATCCATCTGGCTGTATGACATATATCTTTTTGCCAGAATTAGTCTTTTTTGCACTTGGTACAGTTCGCAGATTAAGTGAGAAACAAGCATCAAAGCTTCCGTGTTCTTCAATATACTTTCTCTTGTCAGACGGTGAAGTTGAGCTTCCTAATTCTCCTTTGTTTATGTAAGCCCTTTTATTGTTTTCTGAGAGAGGAAACGATTTAACATCCAATGTAAAAAGATACGAGCAATAACCATTGCTCATCATAGCTCTACTTGCAGGAATATCATCAGTAACCCTTTCAGCTAAACTGGCTTTAGCGTGTATGCCTCCAATAATTTCTCCGTTTTCAAGGCATAACTTTTTCCCATTATAATTTTGTATTATAGCAATATCTAGCTTGCTATTTCCTACATGGCCATAGATATTCATTGATTTTAATGCTTGTATTTTCTCTCCGTCTGTGATTAACGGTATTAACCTGACAGATGTGTTTTGAAGGAGGTTATTATAGTAATCCGTTAAGAACACCTCAAAAGCATCTCCACTAGCTCGCTTCCAACTTTGGCCAACATCTGAAATAATTCTGTAGCCACCTAATTCAGCCAAATACACCCTATATACAATATGATGCCATAAATCGCTAGGGTTTGCTGTTGGCGCGAGCCGAACGGCAGTAAAAAAGGCATTCTTAATAATATCACGATTCTTCATTTTTCTATTCGCCATGTCATTTATCATCTGCGCATGGACAGCGGTGTAGTCATTGTTTGTAAAGTGTTCTATCTCTATATTAACGCCATTTATGTTTAGCAGCATAGAATATCTCCCCCTTAAGGCTTTTCTGATATTCTACACTAAAATCGAGAATTATTCAAGCTATAAGGCGTAAAATAAAAAAGAGTTAGCCCCCTTGCAAGGCGAATGACTCCCACAGCGCAACGAAAAAGCGGCGCACCATTTAAGTGTGCCGCTTCCTCTGCAAGGTCAAGCCAGTCGTTTCCGAAAAATCGTGTAAAAAACGTGTAGGCCGTTTTTGAATCACGCAAAACCCTTGCAACCGCTGGGTTTTATGGGTGGTCGAGGTGACAGGATTTGAACCTGCGGCCTCTGCGTCCCGAACGCAGCGCTCTACCAAGCTGAGCCACACCTCGAAATCAGCGGACTGACCCGCGGGCGAAAAAGAAACAGGCGCGTATGAATACAACCCGTTGCAGTATACCACCATAAGCCCGGCTTGTCAATCCTTTGTGTAAATTCTTTGCTTTTCCGCGTGGGCCAAGACCTTTTCCCAGAGGGGTGACGCCAGCCTGTCTGTCCGGGACAAGCCATGAGACAATGGGCTTGCGTAACCCCTAGGCGTCGGTCACCGACAAGCGGTAATATGTGTTTCCAAGCATCGTATATCTTTCAAACACACCGATTACGTCAATTCTCACGCCGTCCGCCGGGTAATCCTCAGGGTAGGCGTAATCGCCGCTCCGCTTAAACTCAAGCCCTTCCAAACAGCAGGCGGATTCATCCCCGATGACCACAAAATGATAATATGAATCCGTTTGCGCGTAGTATGAAGCGTAATACTGGCCGCTTACCTTAATCGTCTTGCCCAAGTAGTCGTCGGGATTTTCTAAAATCTTGACGACTTGCGAATACGCCAGCAAGTCGTTCAATTCACTTAAATCCAAATCAACGCCGTCTGAGCCGGTTTTGCGCCCGCCGTTATCAGAGCAGCCCGCCGCAAACGCGGCGACCGCGCAAAGAAGGAGCAGCATTGGCAAATACTTCTTCATAGTGTTTCAGCCCCTCCTCAAGGCAAATCCGGCCGTGCTGAACACGGCAAATCCCGCAATATCCACGGCTACGATGGTAGAACCCACGGGTGTTTCTGCGATAATGGAAATCAATATGCCGAGGGCGGTGCAAACCACCGACACGATAACCGCGCAGATGGTCACGGACTTAAAACTCTTGAATACCCGCATGGCTGACAAGGCCGGAAATATCACCAGCGCGGAAATCAGCAGCGCGCCGACCAGATTCATGGCCAGCACAATGACCACAGCGATAACCACGGCAAAAATCAGGTTGTATATCTTTGCGCGCACCCCGGTAGCCGTTGAAAAATCCTCATCAAAAGTGACGCCGAATATCTTGTGATAAAACAGCAGAAATACCGAAATTACCAGCACCGACAAAACAACGCACAGCCAAACGTCTGCCATGGAAAGCGTCAGAATCGCCGTGGAGCCGAACAGCGTGGCGCAAACGTCGCCGGATAAATTCGCCGATTTTGAAAACAGGTTCATAATGAGGTAGCCGACGCCGAGCGTGCCCACGGAAATCATAGCGATGGCCGCGTCGCCTTTTATCTTTGTGTTCTGCCCTGTCCGCAGCAGCAGGATGGCGCATATGATTGTCACCGGCAAGACTAGAAGAAAATTGTTGCTCAAGCTCAGCGCCGCGGCGATGGCCATAGCGCCAAACGCGACGTGGGACAACCCGTCCCCGATGAATGAAAACCGCTTCAATACCAGCGTCACACCCAAAAGCGAGGAGCAAAGCGCAATCAGAACACCGACAATCATGGCGTAGCGCACAAAATCGTACTGGAAGTACAGCGTAAGTTTCTCCATAATCTCCGTCATGCCTGTTCACCTTCCCCTTCAGCGCGCGGGCAGGCGTCCTGCTCATGGCCGCAATCCGCCCCTGACATTCGCGGCGGCGGCGCGCCGCCCGCGTATATACGCCCCGTCTCGCTTTCCAAATAATCCGGCGTCGTCCCGAAAAACAAGGCAGATTGACTGCCTATATGCAGGATATGCGACGCGTATTTGACCGAAGCGGCAATGTCGTGTGAAATCATAACAATCGTTATACCGCCTTGGTTCAAGTCCGTAATCAGCCCGTACATTTCAGCCGCCGCCTTTGGGTCAAGCCCGGCCGCCGGCTCGTCAAGCAGCAGGATTTTTCGGGCGGCGCACAACGCCCTCGCTAAAAGAACCCGTTGCTGCTGCCCGCCGGACAACTCCCGGTAACAGCGTTTTGCAAGATCCGCTATGCCAAATCTCTCCATGTTTTCTTCCGCCATCCGTTTCTCCGCCTTGCTATAGAACGGTCGAAAACCGCAGCGGTTCAAACAGCCGGAACGGACGACCTCCCTGACCGACGCGGGAAAATCCTTTTGCACAATGGTCTGCTGCGGCAGATAGCCAATCTCCGTTGACGATAAGCCGCCGCCTGTCAGAATCTGTCCCGACATGGGCGCTTTCAGCTTTAATAAGGTTTTCATCAAGGTGCTTTTGCCGGAGCCGTTCTCTCCGACAATGCACAGATAATCCCCGGCGTTTACGGCGAAGGAAAGGTCGGAAACCACCGTTTTCCCTTCATACCCGAGGGCCAGATTCTGACAGGTTAATTGCAGCATATGGCAGCTCCTTTACTTCAATGCTTCTTTCAGTACATCCAAATTGCTTTCCATGATTGATAGATAGGTCGTTCCGTCCCGCACGTCGCTTGCCGTTACCGACTGCATGGCGTCCAGCACAAGGATTTGCTGATTCCTTTCCTGTGTGTTGCGTATGACGGTATTGGCGATGGACTTATCGGCGCTCTCCGTCACCATTACGGTGTGCAAGCCCAGCTCGTTCACCTTCCCCGCGAGAGACCCGATGGTGGCAAAGCTGGCTTCCGTTTCAGCGGAGCAGCCGGAAAACGCGGCGTAATAACTCAGGCCGTAATCATCTAACAGATACCGGAACGGAAATCGGTCGGCAAACAACAGCGTCTGAAGGGGAGCCGCGTTGACGGCCGAGCTGTATGCCATATCCAAAGCCGCCAATGCCCCGATGTACGCCGTCATGTTGCTTCTGTATTCTTCTCCGTACCCGGCGTCTAGGGACGCAAGGGCATTGGCGATGACGTTGCAGAATAATTCGGCGTGTCTTAAAGAAAGCCACACATGCTCGTCCTCGTGTTCCTCATGCTCTTCATCGCCGTTCCCTTCATCATGGTGATGCTGATGGCCGTGCTGGTCATTCCCCTCATCGCCGAGGACGGATTCATCCATCTTTACCCCGTCCCCAAGTATCTCCATTAGATTGATTACGATCATATCGGGGTTCTGCGCGTTTTTCAAAACCTCCGTGACCCATCTGTCCGATTCGCCGCCCACATAGATGAACAGGTCGCAGTTGGAAATTTTGACAATATCATCAACTGAGGGCTGGTAACTATGCAGGTCAACGCGGTTGCCCAGAAGCAGAGCCGTCTCATGCTTGGCGGCGCTGTCTCCGAGGATTTGACGAACCCAATCATACTGCGGGAAAATCGTGCAGACGATATGAAGGCTGACGTCCGGCACCGTCTCAGCGTCGGCGGGACTGGCTTCCGGGCTGGGGCTGACGCCTGAGCCGGGACTTGCCGTGTCGGACGGTACGCTGCCGGCGTCATCCGGGCTGGTATTCACCGCGCAGCCGGACAACAACACGGTCAGCAGCAGCGCGAGTGATATTGATGAAAATCGCTTCATAACAGAAAAGACTCCTTATTTTGATTTTGGACAAAAATGAACAAGGCGATACTATGATGCTCCCAGCCGCAGACTGAACGCGCGCACAATACCCCCGGAGACAATTTCAGTTATTCATTCGGGCTTTCAGCCCCACAAGCGATTGTACGTAACGCAGAAAAAAGGGCGAACAGAACACCGATTTAATGAACAGCGCGCTGGCCAATATAAGCGCTGACTTTATATAGGCTATTTTGACCGTGTTGTGGGAAAGAACGCACAGCAAGCAGCCCTCGTCCGACCCTTCCTGCTCGTCGTGATTGTGGGGAATCATCGCAAACAGGAGAAAAGCCATCACAAAGCACACCAAGCACAGATAGGCAAGCGCCCTTTTGGACGCCGAAACGCTGGCCCAGAATTTCGGCGCTGCGCGCCGCATCGTCTTTCGTGTCATACCCGTTTTATCATCCTCCGAACAAATTCTTTTTCGCGTCTTCAACCATCCGCAGCCCGGCGGGGGTTGCGGTGATTAAGGCCCGCTCTATATTCACTTTCTCCCCGCGAACAAGAGAATATATCGTTTTCTCCAGTTTTTTCTGATTCCAGTGTAAATGCTCCGCAATCGTATTGATTCCATTTTCCTGCCGTTCCTCCGCGCTGTCTTGGTGATTGCAGACATGGAGAAGCAATGTCGTCTGCGCGTATTCCTTTCGATTGCGTCTTTTCCTAATGAGAACGCTTATCAGCCCGCGCTTCGGCGCGAGGATAAACACAAGCGCGAAAATCAGCCCAGTCGCCACGGCCATACTTCCGGCAATCGAAACGTCCAGCAGATGCGCCGCCTGATAGCCCAGCACGCCGCTCAGAGCGCCGAAGAGGGCGCTGAGCAGCAGCAGCACTTTCAAATCATCCGTCAGCAGATAAGCCGTCACAGGCGGCCCAATCATAAAAGCGACCACCAGTATCGAGCCTACAGCCTCAAACGCCCCCACCGCCGTCAGGGACACCATCGTCATCAGTCCATAGTGGATGACAGCGGGGGAAAAGCCCAGCACAGCAGCCAGCATGGGGTCAAAGGTAACGATTTTCAGCTCTTTATAAAACACGGCAATCAAAACGGTATTGATGAGCAGCAGTACGCCGGAGGTATAGATTGCTTTCGCCCCGATGTCCGTCCCAAGGACAATCATCCTGTCAAACGGCGCGAACGCCAGCTCGCCCAACAGCACGGAATCTGTATCTAAATGCACCAATCCGGCATAACGGGTAATCAGGATAATGGCAATGGAAAACAGCAGCGGGAACACGATGCCGATGGCTGAATCCTCCGACAGCAGCCGGGTTTTTGTCAGCGTTTCCGTCAGCCACACAGTAACGACGCCCATGAGCGCCGCTCCCGCTATGAGAAGCGGCGAGCTCAAATCATGGGTCAGAAAAAAAGCCAATACAATCCCCAGCAGAATGGTATGCGTAATCGAATCCGACATCATAGACATTTTTCTCAAAACAAGGAACGCGCCCGGCAAGGCACAGGCCACAGAGACAAAAACGGCAATCAGTTGGATTTCAAAGGCGGCGCTCATAACCCCGGCCCCCCCTCCAGTTTGAGACGGGTACGATTCTTTTTGCGCAGGTACATTCGGTGCAGGATGCCCCTGCCCGGCGCGAAAAGGATGCTGAATACGGTCATTGCCGTGACGCACACCACGATGACCGGCCCGGTAGGAAGCCCCGGCACCGCAGAGCTTAAAAGCGTCCCCGCCAACCCGGACAACGCGCCGACCCCCGCCGCCAATACAACCATCAGCCACAGGCGATTCGCCCACTGTCTGGCGGCGACCGCCGGCGCAATAAGCATGGCGCTCATCAGCACAACGCCCACCGTTTGCAGCCCGATAATAATCGCAAGAACAATGAGCAGGGACAGCAGGAGATTCAATCCGCCAATGCCAAACCCGATGGTTTCGGCAAACTCAGAGTCAAACGAAAACAGCTTGAACTCCTTCCAAAAGAGAACCACAAAAAACAGCAGCACCGTCCCGCAAACAGCCATCAGCGTAACGTCCCGCTGCAGCAGCGTCGAGGCCTGACCGTAAATAAACCGTTTGAGTCCCGCCTGATTCGCGTTCGGCACTCTCTGCGTATAGGTCAGCAGCACCAGCCCCAAGCCGAAAAACACCGACATCACCAAGGCAAGGGCGCTGTCAAAGCGAATCCGCGAATGGCTGACGACACGCGTGACAAGGAAGGTCGCCGCAAGCCCGGTCAGCAGCGCCCCCAGCAGAAGCACCTCGGTATTTTTGCTTCCGGTCAGCAGAAAAGCCATCACAACGCCCGGAAGCGCCGCATGGGATACGCCGTCCCCCAGCAGGCTTTGCCTGCGAAGCACCGCAAAGCTGCCCAATACGCCGCTGATGATCCCCAGCAGCGCCGAACCGAGGGCCACGGTCTGGAAGGTGTAGTCGCTCAGAAACGAAATCAGCGTTTTCATCACGTCCCCCCTTTCAGAAGCGACCCGCGATGACCATAGGCAAGACCCAGATTCTCCTCGTTAAAAACTTCCTCCATCGGGCCGTTTGCCACAATGCGCAGATTGATGAGCGTCACCCAGTCAAAATAGTCGGACACCGTTTGCAGGTCATGGTGTACTACAATCACCGTTTTCCCCTGCTCCTTCAGCTTTTTCAGCAATATCACAATGGACTTTTCCGTCTGCGCGTCCACCCCCTTGAAAGGCTCGTCCATAAAGTAAATCTCCGCCTGCTGGATAAGCGCCCGCGCCAGAAAGACCCGTTGCTGCTGGCCGCCGGAAAGCTGGCTAATCTGCCGGGACGCGTACTCGCGCATCCCGACGCTGTCCAGTGTTTCAAGCGCCATATTCTTATCCGCGCTTCTCGGACGCTTGAACCACCCCAAATGCCCATACCGCCCCATCATTACCACATCAAGCACCGTCGCCGGAAAATCCCAATCCACACTGCCGCTCTGCGGAACATACGCGATTTTGCCTTTCAGCCTGCCGTTTTTAAGCTCCATATCATGGAAGTCTACCCCTCCCGATACCGGCTTAATCAGGCCCACCACAGCTTTGATAAGGGTGGTCTTGCCCGCCCCGTTGGGCCCTATGATGGCCGCCAGCTTCCCCTTTGGTATGCCGAGGTCAATGTCCCAAAGAACTGGCTTTGCGCCGTACGCGACAGTCAAGTCGTGAACCTCGACCGCGTAAGGTTCTTTTGACATACCGCACCCTCCTTTACTTTAACGCGTCAACAATCGTGTCAATATTGGCCTTGAACGTGAGAATATAAGTGTCATGCCCGGAGGTTTTGTCTCCGAGGGAGTCGGAATACAGCTCGCCGCCAATCTCAACCTCAAAGCCGCGCGCCCTCACCGCCGCCTGCAGCGCCTCAATATTTCTCGGCGGTACGGAGGATTCCACAAAAATCGCCTTGATTTGATTTTCCGCAATAAAGGCCGCGAGACTGCTCACATCCGCCGTGCCCGCCTCCGCGTCGGTGCTGATTCCCTGCAATCCCAAAACCTCAAACCCGTATGCCCTGCCAAAGTACCGAAACGCGTCGTGAGCGGTGACCAGCACGCGCTGCTGTTCGGGAACCTCCCCAACACGGCCCTTGATGTACTGTTCCAACCCGTCCAGCTCGGCCAGATAGCTGTCCAGATTGGCCGAATAGACATCCGCGTGGTCAGAATCAATGTCGGCTAATCGCGCCGCAACGTGTTTGGCGGCGTCTTTCCAGATGGAAACATCAAACCAGATATGCGGGTCATGGATTTCAGGATTGGCCTCGTCCGACAGCAGTATGGACGCGTCAATCCCATCCTCCGCGCAAATAACGGCGCGCCCGGCATTGGAGAGCGCGGCAAAAATATCCCCCATCTTTCCTTCTAAATGCAAGCCGTTGTACACAATAATATCCGCGCCTTGCATTTTCGTTACGTCTCCGGCGCTGGCTTGATAGAGATGCGGGTCAATACCCGGCCCCATCAAAGCCGACACCCTCACCCGGTCGCCACCCACAGCACCCGCCAAATCATACAGCATGGTGGTGGTGGTAACGATATTCAGCCTGCCGTCCGAATCAGCCGGCGCCTGATTCGCGCAGCCGCTCAGCGGAGCGCCTATCAGCCCGCATACGAGGATCAACGCAATGGCTGCCAGCATCGGTTTTTTTCGCTTCAACATAAGTTTGCACTCCATTTTTACGCACCGCCCTCCAGTCATTTTACCACAATATCCCGAAGGATACAAGGTTCATTTTAGACGCCTACTATGCAACAACCGTCAGGCACCACAACAAACCTGTATCTGTTGAAGATACAGGCTTATTAGCGAAGGATTGGTAGTGTCCGAATAGAAAACTCAAGCCTCGTTTGATTCAACACCCTTTAGCGTTCTGCCATCGGCAGTTTGCCATTCAATATTTCCATTTGAGGACGCATATGTTACGAAAGATGATGCAGCAGACGGAGATGAAAACAAGATGTTTTGTAAGAGCATACCGTTTTCATCTATTGCGGATTTATACTTTTCCCTTGCCGTTTTTACGGAATCAGGGCAGCTTGATGTGATTTTCATTTGAACTGTACTTCCCTCAAGAACTACAAAGCCGTCACTAACTCTTTGTCCCTTTGCTTCAATCCCCTTACGCTTACAATAAAAAAGGAGATTCCCCTGCAACTCGGTATTAGAATCAAATAAAGTTAAGCTTTCAAAAACTTTATGTCCCAAAACACCCATCACGACCTTTGCATAGTCAACAAACTCCTCAAGCTCACTTTCTTTTTCTTCAGTAACATTACCGATATTTGGCTCATTGCTATTCTTCACGGAATAGCGGTTTGCAGTAACGGCAAGATTGCGGAAACGGTTTTCGAGCCAACTAATCTCTGTAGGTCCGAAAGAGTTGTTTGAGGTCGTAAACACTATCGCTTCTGTCCAATATTCCTTGTCTGTACTGCGCCTGTGTTCTTGCAAACGACAAAGAATCCCCTCGCCGCTCTTACGTACTCCTGCTTGTCCGATGTAAACCTCGTCTTTGTCGGAATCTTCTGATTTCCCGTATAAAAAATATACTCCACTTTGTGAAAGGTCTTTGCGTTCTTTGCACTTTTCCAGTTCGGTGCGAGGAATTTTATACACTACACCAGTCCAGTTTGCAAGGGTACATTTCACCCGTCCACTTGGCTCCCCATCCATTAAAAACACATTTATACATTTAGCTCTCATTTTTTAGTACCCTCCAATTCTCGACAATGTTTTCTTTGATTATAACACAGTCCGCACAGACAGACAACCGCTTTTTCACCGGGCGGCGTCAATCACACCAAGATACCATCCGCCCACCGCTTTCCAATCCACTATCCATCCCAACACGAGTTTTCCACGCAACAAAAAACGCATATCCAAGCAAACTCGCAAACAATTGAAAACACTAAGTTTTTCAGCATTTGCGGACTTGCTTAGACATGCGTTTTAGCTTGGTGACCCGTAGGGGAATCGAACCCCTGTTTCCGGCGTGAGAGGCCGGTGTCTTGACCGCTTGACCAACGGGCCGGGCGCGGCGTTTCGCCGCGATTTTCAGTTCGCGCCCTGCGGGGCGCTGGTGCACCTTCAGGGACTCGAACCCGGGACCCGCTGATTAAGAGTCAGCTGCTCTACCAACTGAGCTAAAGGTGCGCGAAAACAAAAAGACCGCAGCTTGAGAACCGAACAAAGGGAGTGAGACGAGGAGCAACAGAGTGGTGGTGGAAAGGAATTTGCTCATAGAGCGCCTACATGGCGCAAGTTAAAAAATCAAGTCAAGCCCTCGGCCTATTAGTACCAGTCAGCTAAACATGTTACCATGCGTACACCTCTGGCCTATCAACCACGTAGTCTACGTGGGGCCTTACTTCCTCATGGGAATGGGAGATCTCATCTTGAGGAGAGTTTCACGCTTAGATGCGTTCAGCGTTTATCTCGTCCGCACATAGGTACCCAGCTATGCCCTTGGCAGGACAACTGGTGCGCCAGAGGTACGTCCATCCCGGTCCTCTCGTACTAAGGACAGCTCCTCTCAAATCTCCAACGCCCGCAATAGATAGGGACCGAACTGTCTCACGACGTTCTGAACCCAGCTCGCGTGCCACTTTAATCGGCGAACAGCCGAACCCTTGGGACCTAATACAGCCCCAGGATGTGACGAGCCGACATCGAGGT
>Ga0099364_10001512_pt1 | contig 38076 bp, 31 predicted proteins | sample TergutTh196P3_FD_73070 | JGI IMG/M metagenome (GOLD analysis project Ga0099364, IMG submission 73070) | Microcerotermes parvus P3 segment gut microbial communities from Pointe-Noire, Republic of the Congo - Th196 P3 | ecosystem: Host-associated > Arthropoda: Insects > Digestive system > Gut ... | reverse complement strand
GTGAAAGCAGCATTTCACTTGGATTAGATACTTCTCGCAACCCAGAACCTAACATCTCGAAAATTCCTATTTCTGACGTTGAACCGAAACGATTTTTTACGGAGCGTAGAATACGATACATATAATGTCTGTCGCCCTCAAACTGCAAAACTACGTCAACAATATGTTCTAATATTTTAGGACCTGCAAGATTTCCTTCCTTATTTATGTGTCCGATTAATACTACGGGTAAATTTTTTTCTTTTGCAACACGCATAAGCATTGCCGTACATTCTCTAATTTGCGAAACACTTCCTGCGGTAGATTCCATATCTTCGCGTTCTAATGTTTGTACAGAATCGATAATCAGTAGGTTAGGATTAATGTTTTCGATATGGTTTAAAATTCTTTCCATTGACGTTTCGCCAAGAATAAGGCAGTTTTCGGAATTATCTCCACATAGTCGGTCGGCGCGTAATTTAAGTTGTTGCGGACTCTCTTCGCCCGAAACATATAGAATCGACATCTCTTTTAGTTGGAGTGCCATTTGTAAACTTAATGTAGATTTTCCGATGCCGGGTTCTCCACCAATTAATACCAAAGAGCCGGGTACTAATCCTCCGCCAAGTACACGGTTTAGTTCTACTATTCCTGTATCTACTCTTGGCAGTTCGTCAACAGAAACTTGTGAAATTGGCACAGGCTTGCGATTTGCAGAATAGTTATCTTTGTTGCCTGTTGTTTTTTTTGCTTTGCCTGTCATCACAATTTCTTCTACAAACGTGTTCCACTCTCCGCATGAATAGCATTTTCCAATCCATTTGGACGATTCGGAGCCGCAATTTCGACAAACAAAAACTGTTTTACTTTTGGTCATTTCTTTTTTAGTGAATGAGTGAATAAGTGAATGAGTGAATAAGTGAATGAGTGAATGAGTAGTTATGAGTTATGGGTTATTAGTTTGTAAAGTTAAAAGTTTGTAAAGTTTATAAAGTTAGTTATCAGTTATTAGTCATTAATATCTAAACTCTAATCACTACACTCTACACTCTATACTCTACTCACTAACCATTAACCACTAATTTTTTATTTTAACATATTTTTTCCTTACTTCTTTATAACTTTACAAACTTTACAACTATATTATCATTCCCCTTTTTTTACCTCGCAATATTTTCCGCAAAACGCAATGCCAAATTTTATTATTTCGGTATAATTTTCTGATAATAGTTCGTCTGCGTATTTGTTGTCTTCAATTTGTTTTAGTGCTGCGTCACACTCTTTTTGCAGGTATTTCTCTTTTTTTGCCCACTTTAACTCCATAATCACGGCTTTGTGGCGACGTGTGGTTTGTTTAAGTGTTATATCGCACCGTCCGAGACCTGTTTCTCGATTCGATTTTACGGTGTAGTATTGTAACTTGTTAAGAATGCCTACAATAAGACCGTGATAAAAATCTTCTTTACCGTCAAAATAACTTATGCATTCCCCAAGCAAGTTGTTTAATTCATCTTGAACTATTTGGGCGTTACCGTTTAATAGCGCATCGAAAAACAAACTAAAATCTTTTACTTCGACTTTTTCGTCGAACCAGTCTTGAATTTTGGTAACATATATGTATCGCACTTCTCGGTTAGGAATAGCCAAATCTAAAATTAATTTACCATCTTCGTCTTGGCGCTCTATCCCCACTTTTTTTAGATAGCCCGTAAAAAACAAAAAATTCCAAAAATTATCAATTTTTTTGTCTATTTCATCGTAGGTAACGTCTTCATGGATTTTTTTTGAAATTATTCCGCCAGAAATCAATTTTTCAAGGTCTTTCCTTACATCAACGTTTGATTTTTCCAACAATCTTTTTACAATATCATTACTGCTTGTGTTTGCCCAATGTGGTTGGGGGTCACGTTTCGGATTTTCTACAACTCTACTTAAGCAATTAATGACACTCCATGGATTATAAACTTCTTTTCTTCCGAACAGATAACCATCATACCAATCTTTTACTGAATCTCTTTTGTTTTCAAGGCTATAATGTTTGAGCATTTCGTCCACTTCGTTTTGTGTAAATCCAAAATATTCATCGTACCTATCTTCAAGAATGGATATAACATCAAGATTATTTAATCCTGTGAAAATGCTTTCTTTTGAAATCCGCAAACATCCCGTCATTATTGCGAACTGAAGATGTTCGTTGCTTTTAAGCGCGCTACCCATCAACGAGCGGATAAAATCGACCATATCGTTGTAGAAACCTCGCCGCCAAGCGTTTTCAAGCGGTACGTCGTATTCGTCAATCAAAATAATTGCTTTTCTACCATGATAGGATTCCAAACATTTGCAAAGAAATCCAAGAGATGAGGAGTATTCATCTTTCGAAGCCTCACGTGATGCTAACCTTTCAAACAGCACCTTATCGTCTTTATCTTCTATTTTTTCATATAAGTAACGATGCCGCTTAAATTCATCCGTAATTTTTTCTTTCAAGGCAAAATAAGAACTTTCAAATGTGCTTTTATTCGCATCCTTAAAAATCAAGAATATCACCGGATATTTGCCTTGATGTTCCATATACTCCTCGCCGGCGGTTTCTATTTTTAGTCCTTTAAAGAGTGCTCGAGTATCTTTACCGTTCAAAGGTGCAGTATCTTCAAAGAAACATTTGAGCATAGTTTGATTGAGCGTTTTGCCAAAGCGACGCGGACGAGTGCAAAGCGTAAACTTTGAACCTTTATCTAAAATATCCCTTATAAATAGGGTCTTATCAACATAGTAATAGTTTTCCTCTATCATTGAGGCAAAGAATTCTACACCGATGGGTAATTTTTTCTTCTTTTTGTCGAACATTTTGATTTGTTTTTAAAGTGCAAAAATAGATAAAATTTTTGAATTATTAACGATTTTGATAAATAAAAATAAAATGACTTTTTTGGCATCGATAGGCACAAATTTACCTATAGTAAATAACTAAATTTAAAAATTTTTTTATCAGTTTCAGAACTCCTAACCTGGCTCACATTTAACTGTGGCTAGTTTGTATCGTAGTAACAACCTTATTATTACCTTATTTTTTTTCAAAACAATATGACGAGGGTTGTTTTGTAAGAAACTAGAAACTAATCCCTTATCAGCGACCTCAAGAAACCAACTCTGATATTACTACCAAAAGAGGTTGACAATGAGCAAATAAATCAATTTTACTTGTATTCCAAATTTGAAATTTTATGAACCAAAATTAATTGTTAAAAAATCTTTTTTTTTCTAAATATAAAAAATTTTTATACTTTTGTTTTTTTGTTTAGGATAAAATTTGTTGAATTTAATAACAAAATATGGTATTTAGTGCTTTTTCGTTATTTGATCTTTCCTTATTTGAGATTTTTTGTGTTACAACTTTGGCGCTCTGTTTTTTGTTTCAGATGTGGTTTGTTTTTGGAAGGGTAAATCGTATCAGGATTCTCAAGACCAACGCACAACATTCTGAAACACAATTTACTCCACACGTTTCGGTTATAATTTGTGCAAAAAACGAAGAAGAAAACCTGACAAATTTTCTACCATCAGTTTTGACACAAGATTATCCTAATTATCAGGTCGTTGTAGTTAATGACTCGTCAGAAGATAATTCGGAACTTATTTTGGCACAGTTCAAAAGCAAATATTCGCATCTTTATTACACAAATATTCCCATTGACAAAAAATTTTCACATGGCAAAAAACTTGCCATTTCAATCGGTGTAAAAGCGGCTACTCACAATTATCTTGTTTTTACAGACGCAGATTGCAAACCCGCAAGCAATAAATGGTTAGAAACAATGGTACAAGGTTTTAAACCCGAAGGCAAAGAAATTGTTATCGGATTTGGTGGATATTTAAAACAAAAAGGTATAACAAATTTAATTATAAGATACGATACATTCTTTACCGCATTGCAATACATGGGATTTGCATTTAGCGGAAAACCTTACATGGGAGTAGGACGTAATTTGGCTTATAAAAAAGATTTGTTCATCAAAAATGACGGTTTGAAAAGTCATTTAAATATTTTATCGGGCGACGACGACCTTTTTGTAAAAGAAACAGCCACAAAACAAAACGTTTCAATTGTAACAAATCCCGATGCGCATACAATTTCTGTACCTCATAAAACATTAAACCATTGGCGATTACAAAAAGCAAGACATTTAACAACGGCACATCTTTATAATTTTTCAGTCAAATCAGAATTGATTTTGGAGCCAATAAGTAGAGAAATTTTTTGGTTCATGATTTTTTATATGATAATTTCTAATACCTTTGCATTGGTTTCAATCGGTTTTTTAATTGTTAACTATCTCATTAAGATATTGATATGGAAAAAAATTGCAAAAATTTTAAATCAAGGAAAATTGTATTGGAGTCTGTTATTATTTGATTTTATTCATCCGTGGATATTATTGTGGGCATTTTTTTCAAAACGAAAAGGAACTAAAATTAGGAAATGGAAGTAAATCCAAATTTATCGGATAAAGCGAAATTTGATCTAGAACTTGTTGATCAAGCGTTCAAAGGCAACCAAAAAGCCTTTGCCGAATTGATGGCTCGATATAAAGATGCCATCTATTTTATGTTGCTAAAAATGGTAAATAATAAAACAGATGCCGAAGACCTTACCATTGAGGCTTTTGGAAAAGCATTCAAAAATTTAGAACAATATTCGTCCGCTTACGCATTTAGCACGTGGCTATTTAAAATTGCGTCAAACAATTGTATTGACTTTTTGAGGAAGAAAAAAGCCAACGTAATTTCCATTGACGGCGCATATCCCGAAGACAGTCGCGATGCCGAACCAAGCATTCATCTGAAAGATACCCTTCCCGACCCCGAAGAAAATATGATTAAAACACAGAAAGCCGTTTTGATGCGTACAATTGTCCAAAAATTGAAACCAAGATATAGAATTCTTATTGAAATGAGATATTTTAGAGAATATTCTTATGAAGAAATTTCTGATCAATTAGGAATTCCGTTAGGAACGGTCAAAGCGCAACTTTATAGAGCAAAAGAACTACTTTACCATACCCTCAAAGATACTGATATTAAGAATGATTAATGTTAATAGTTTTCAAATATTTCCCCAATTTAAGTGATTCCCAAAAAGAGCAGTTCGAAACTCTGACCTCTTTATTTACCGATTGGAACACAAAAATAAACCTCGTTTCACGAAAAGATATCGACTATTTTGCCGAACATCATTTACTACACTCTTTGTCGATTGCAAAATTTATTAGATTTACGACTGATAGTAAAATTATTGATGTAGGTACGGGAGGCGGATTACCCGGTATTCCTTTGGCTGTTATGTACCCCGACGTACAATTTATCCTTATTGATTCCATTGGAAAAAAAATTAAAGCAGTCAACTCAATGATAAATTCTATTGGACTCAAAAATGTAAAAGCTTATGAAACTCGTTCCGAAACTTTGAAAAGTAAATTTGATTTTGTTGTGAGTAGGGCTGTTGCACCGCTACCATTGTTTATCAAACAAACAGCGCATTTGATAAGTACAAAACAGCAAAATGCTATTTCAAACGGTATTATTTATTTAAAAGGAGGCGACATTACTCACGAAATTATGCCCTTCAAAAGGATGACATCCGTTTTTGAGATAAAATCTTTTTTCCCTGAAAATTATTTTTCAGGAAAAAAATTAGTACATATTTCAATTAATTAACTATGAGTCTCCGAAAAGTCATATTGTTTAACCACAAGGGTCACAAAGTGATTTCACAAAGTACACAAAGCAATAAATATCAACATCTATCAACTTGTGCTCTTTGTGCATTCCTTGTGTGCTTTGTGGTAGAGAACACTTTTAGGAGTGGACTCAACTATTATTCATAGAAATTAATAAGACCAATAACAGAACTCTAAACAGATGACAAAATATTACATATTAAGTTTTTTTTGGAAATTATTTTCTTTGATTCCATTTCGGATAATGTTTTTATTGGCTGATATTCTTTATTATCCGTTTTATTATCTTGTAAAATATCGGCGACAAATAGCACGTAAGAATTTGCTTGCATCTTTTCCCGAGAAAAGTCTATCCGAGATAATTAAGATAGAAAAGAAATTTTACCGTTATTTTTTGGAAATATTTTTAGAAACCTGTAAAGTAGCCACAATTTCAAAAAAAGAGATGGGACGACGAATGAAATTTATGAACGTAGAACTGATAAACGACTCAAACAGTAGAGGAAAATCTGTTTCGTTATATTTAGCGCACTATGGAAATTGGGAATGGATTAGTTCTTTGAATTTGTATGTATATGATTACGTAGCGGGAGGGCAAATTTATCAAAAGATGAAAAATAAACCATTCGAAAAATTAATGCTCAAAAATCGCAATCGTTTCGGAACAGCAAACATCGAAATGAACGAAACCCTTAGGTGGATAAATGATAAAATTCAGAAAAATATTGTTTCAACAGTAGGATATATCGCTGACCAATCACCTAAAATACAAGAAGTAAAACATTTTCTTCATTTTTTAAATCATACCGTACCAATTTTTATCGGAACAGAAAGGATAGTAAAAAAATATGATATGGACGCTTATTATCTTGATATAAAGCGTGTTAAAAGAGGGTATTATGAAACAACATTTGTTAAAATGCACGAAAATCCCAAATCGCTCCCTGATTTTGAATTAACACAAATATTTTTTAATTTATTAGAAAGTTCCATCAAAAACCAGCCTGAAATATATTTATGGACACACAACCGCTTTAAGCATGCAAAAAAATGAAATAAATAATCAAAAAAATAAATTCAACAAATTATGGAAACTCAAGAGTTAAGTAAAGAAACAAATGATAAGATAAGCTTTATTTCATTCATTATTCCGGAATTTGCATCCACTTACAAAATGAATGTACAAGAAGCCTATTTTTATTTAAAAAAGTATGGCGGCATGGATTATCTTAATAAATGTTGGTGGGCATTACATACAGATAATCCTTTTTGGGCGGTCAGAGATATGTACGAAGTATGTAGTAAAAACGGAGGTATGCGATGAAAGTTTTTCATGGGAGTTATACCAAAATTGATAAAATTGACCTATCAAAATGCGAAATAGGTAAAGATTTTGGGCAGGGATTTTATGTAACAAAAATAAGGGAACAAGCAGAGTTTTGGGCAGAACGTAGAGGATTTTCAAATAAAACAAAAGGTATTGTTACCGACTTTGAATTTAACGATAATGCCTTTCACTATTTTAACCTTAAAACGCTCCGATTTGTTGGTTACGACGAAAACTGGCTTGATTTTGTTGCAAAAAACAGAGATACATCAATGCCACAACCAACACATGATTACGATATTGTTGAGGGTCCTATTGCTGACGATAAAATTGCTACACGAATAAAAAAATATTTAAAAGGAAAAATACCAAAACAACAATTTCTGGAAGAACTGAAATTTATGAGGGAAACACATCAAATTTGTTTTTGTACGGGGCGTTCACTTCAAATGTTAAAATATATTGAAAATAAGGTAGATATTGAATATGAAATATCTGAAATCGGAGAAGCACTACTCAAACAGTTTGTCATTGATTCCAATTTTGATGAAGAAAAAGCCGCTGACATTTTTTATTCTTCAAACATTTTTGGAAAACTCTCAGACCCATCAACAGAATTGTACAAAAAATCATGGCAAGAAATCTACAAAATGTTGAAAATCGAATTAATATAAAAATTTTTTATTGGAAAAAAGGGCTATAGCACAAAATGTGGTTTTGCATTCAACCGTTTCAAACATGCAAAAAAATGAAAAAATTAATCGAAAAAATAACTATCCTGTACTCCCTACCCTATTATAAAGAAAAATTAAATAAATTTTGCAGACTCCAAAAAAACATATACTTTTGCGAATAATTATTACAAATACAAAAAAGAAAAAATAATATGAATTTTCCATACATAAGCCAGATTATCGTTCATGATTGTTATACATATCAGGGACTTAACATTCCGAAAATACCTTTGACAGAATTTAAACATATCATAATAACAGGTAAAAATGGTTCAGGTAAGACTACAATATTAAATCGAATTAGTCTTATGTTAAAATTGATACAAGAAGGGAAAAGCAGAGAACAGGAAATAGGAGGATTAGAAAGCAGTATCAAATTTATCAAAACGCATCCGAACCGAAGTTCATGGGAGGAACAACTAAAAGATTTACAAGGTCTTGATTTAAAATTTTTAGACAACAATGTCGAAGGTTTTTCTGAAGAAGCCGAGCCATATATAATTTCTTTTTTTAGGGCGAATAGAAAGGTAGAAGTTGCCGATGTGAAAAGCGTTACAAAAGAAGATGATTTTTTACTAACACTAAAACAGAAAAGCAATCCAGAAGTATTTACAAAATTATTCAAGCAATATTTGGTAAACAAGAAAATTTATGAAGCATTTGATCACATGAACAACAAATTAGAAAGGAAAAATCAGAACAAAATGTTTTTTGACAGTTTGCGCGATACACTTCGAAACATTTTGGAAGACAATAAGTTAGAATTGGAATTTATTCAAGAAAATTTCGAGTTTAATATTACGCTTTCAGACAAACGGATAGTAACGCTAAATACGCTTTCGGATGGATTTTCTGCATTTTTAAGCGTTGTGATGGATTTATTTATAAAAACTGATTTAATAAGAGAACAAAAAAACGATTTTGGCTATCAGCCAAGCGGTATTGTTCTAATTGACGAACCCGAAACTCATTTACATATATCAATGCAATATAACATACTTCCTTTAATATCAAGGCTTTTCCCTAATTTACAATTTATTGTTGCAACACATTCGCCTGCAATTATTTCTAGTTTAGAAAACGCAATAGTTTTTGATTTAACAAGTAAATCGGAAGTTGCCGATTGGATATTAGGCAGTAGTTACTCCGAACTAATGGTTGGACACTTTGGACTTGAAAATGAATATTCGCCTGTTGCCGATAGAATTTTAGAAGAAGTAAATAATGCGGCAAAAAAGAAAGACATAAGCGCATTAAAATCAATTTATGAAAAGAATGAAACATTTTTGACACCTGCGCTTAGATTGGATATTGAAAGTTTAATTATAAAGTTAAAGAACGCAAATGATTAACATCGAAAGAAGCCCCGAAGCGCCAAAATATCTTAACACGCAGGAAATAAAAGATTATGTTGACCGTGCAATTCAATTTAAGAACGACCGCGAGAACTTTCCGATACCTAAGAAGCCTACATCTTATAGAGATAACGATTTACTAAAGGCATTTGATAGAGACTTTTTTTCTAAATGTTACCTAACAGAAGAAAAATTCCCAAATTCGTGGATTATGGATGTTGACCATTTTATTCCTCAAAGTGAACGTCCCGATCTTGTTTACGAATGGAGCAATTTGTTTCCCGCCCAACATCATGCAAATATGATGAAACCAAGAAAAACGCCCGATGGTGGATATTTAAATCCATGCGACCCAAATGATGACGTAGAAAATGAAATTATTTATAGTTTATCGGTCCGCGGTTTTAACCCGACTTTTACTGCAAGGAACCACAACAATATAAAAGCAAAGAATACTTGTAGTCTTTTAGATAGAATTCATAACGGACACAACTACGATACGCAAAAATTAACAGAAACTTTGCGTCATACAATCAGTAAAAAATATGATATTATACTGAAAAAAATAAATGAGTATAAAGGCACTCCTGAAAACTCTCAAGAAAGAATCCAAGTTTTGAGAGAATTACGCGACCACCTTTCGAGGAAATCTTCTTTTACAATGTTATGTCGTTCTATGCCAGCAGTTAGTTTAATTAAAGAAGAATTATTTGATTAATATCCATACAATATTGATAATTAAATAGTAATCACCTATTGCCATAACATTTTTTGTAAAGAAAGAAGAATATAAAAGTTTTATGTATGTATGAAAAAAAATATTATATTTATTAGAAAGTTCCATCAAAAACCAGCCCGAAATATATTTATGGACACACAACCGTTTTAAGCATGCAAAAAAATGAAATTGATAATCGAAAAAATAAAATCAACAAATTTGGAAACTCAAGAGTTAAGTAAAGAAACAAATGATAAGATAAGTTTTATTTCATTGGGTAGGTTACTCTCCTTTCTAAATGGACATATGACAGTCTAGTCTGCATAATTCATGAAGTGAATGAAAAAAATGAGGAATTATATTTTTAAAAAATAAATACATGCGTTCAAAAAATAATATAGGCAAAAACCCTTATTTTCAAGACGCACCCTTAATAGAATATAGGATATCTGGCTAATATCATCCCTTATTCCCTTATTTTCAGTTTAATAAGGGAACAAAGGAGAATAATAACCGACAACTGAATACTAAATACTGAATACTCATTTACTCATTTACTTATTCACTCATTCACTGAAAACTGAAAACTGAAAACTGAAAACTGAAAACTGAAAACTGAAAACTGAAAATGAACTATACAATTTTTATATTTTTTTGGAAATTATTCTCAAGAATACCATTGTCGGTGATGTATCTCTTCGCCGACCTACTCTATTTTCCGTTTTATTATATAGTTAGGTACAGACGGAAAGTTACTCGTAAAAATTTGACTGAATCATTTCCTGAAAAAACAATTGACAACATAAAAATAATAGAAAAGAAATTTTACCGTTATTTTTTAGATATTTTTTTAGAAACCCTTAAAATGGCTACAATATCAAAAGAAGAGATAGGACGTAGAATTAAATTTTTCAATTTAGAAGAGTTCAACAATTCCAATTCCAACAATAAATCTATTTCATTATATTTGGCACACTTTGGAAATTGGGAGTGGGTTAGTTCGTTAAATTTATATTTAAATGAAAATGTAGCGGCGGGGCAGATTTATCATAAATTGAGTAGCAAATTATTTGATAGATTAATGTTAGAAAATAGAGGGCACTTCGGCGCTGCAAACATTGAAAAGAACGAGACACTTCGTTGGTTACATCAAAAATTTCAGAACAAAATAGTTACCACAATAGGATATATTGCCGACCAATCGCCCCGAAAAAAAGACCTAAAAATTTTTATGAATTTCCTTAATCATAATGTCCCCGTTTATGTTGGAACCGAAAAAATCGTAAAAAAATATGATATGGACGCTTATTATCTTGATATTAAGCGTGTAAAGAGAGGATTTTATGAAGCAACTTTCGTTAAAATGCATGAAAATCCTAAAATACTCCCCGATTTTGAACTTACAAAACTATATTATTCCATGCTTGAAAAATCAATTAGAAAGCAACCCGAACTATATTTATGGACTCACAAACGTTTTAAACATGCAAAATAAAAAAAAAATATGCGCCTTAACCATGGCTAGAAATGACGAATTTTTCTTAAATAGGTGGATTTCCTACTACGGAAAACTATTAGGCGAGGAGAATCTTTACCTCTATTTAGATGGAACCGACCAAAAAGCACCAAGCGGCGCTGGGAAAACGAATATTTTTATTGTAGAAAAACAAGGCTATCATGTTGTCGATGCCGAAAAGAAACGGTTAGCATTTTTATCAGACAAAGCAAAAGAATTATTAACTGAATATGATTTAGTAATTGGTTGCGATGCCGATGAATTTATTGTCGTCGACCCAGCCTTACAAATACAACTACCCGAATACCTCTCTCAAATTAAAATAAAAACAAGCGTTTCCGGATTGGGACTTGATTTTGGACAACACCTAAAAACAGAAACGGCATTAGACCTCACAAAACCTTTTTTGGAACAGCGCGAGTACGCATTAATTTCAACGAGATATACAAAAACTTCAATAATAGCAAAGCCTGTCAGTTGGGGTAGCGGTTTTCATAGGATTAGAAAGCACAATTTTCACATAGATAAAAATTTATACCTTCTTCATTTTGGAAATGCCGATTATAACGCCCTCAAAGCCCGTTTCGATGACCAAGATTTTATAAATACGGGACGTATCAGGCATCTCAAAAAAAGAATTCAAGTAATTGAAGATGTTACAAATAAAATTTTTGTTGATGGGGACAAAATTTTTGCAAAAGCACGAAAAATACAGACTTTTTGTCGTCCTATCTATGCATGGAACAAACCAAGTATGCTGAAAATGCGAAAAATAATAAAAATACCAAAACGTTTTAAAGAATTAGGAATATGAAAATAGATTTAGTTTATATATGGGTTGATGGCAGCGACCAAAATTGGCTCACTAAAAAGAATGAAGCTCTAGAAAAAATCGGTAAACCTATTACTCACTTATATGCTACCGATAACCGTTGGCGAGATAACAACGAATTGAAATATTCACTGCGAAGTGCCGAAAAATATGCACCATGGATTAATCATATATTTATTGTTACTGACAACCAAATTCCAAAATGGCTTAATATTAATAATCCTAAAATTACTATTATTGACCACAAACAGATTATTCCAATGGACAAACTTCCACTCTTTAATGCTAATGCCATCGAGATGTTTTTGTGGAAAATTCCTGACTTGTCGGAATATTTTCTCTATGCAAACGACGATATGTTTTTCGGTAAGCCACTTAATCCTGACTTCTTTTTTGACAGAAATGGTAATCCTATTGTTATTATGAAACAAAGGAATAGGAGTTTCAAAAATTTAGATGATTTTTCAAACGTTACCTCACGATTATTTATGGTGAAATCTGCACGAACCATTAAATTTGCGTATAAAAAATTGGGCATAAAATTTAATTTGGCATTTAAGCACGCCATCGAACCAATTAGAAAATCTTATATGGAGGAAAATTTTAAAGAATTAGAAAATAATATTTACAATACAACAATTACCGCTTTTAGAGACGTAAATAACATACAAAGGATTATTATGCCTCTATTTGATAATGCTAAAAAAAGAAATACTATCGTATTAAATTGGCATACAGGCAATAAACGAATTGTTTACAAATCTGAAAAAGATAACAAAGTTCGAAGACTTTTCCTTTATTTGAAATGGATTTTTTCTTTAATTATTGGTATTATTAAATATGACTGCTACGACAAGCAGTGGTTTTTGGTTAAATTTATTAAAAAACATAAACCATCCCTTTTTGCAATAAATGATTTTTCAAAAAATAAAACAACCTTTAAAATGGCTGAAAAATTGATGATAAATTTGTTTCCAAATAAATCGGAATACGAAAAATAAAGAGAATTTTTCAATATTTATCTTAACGCAAAGTCGCAAAGTAGAGAACGCAAAGAATAATAGTAATTAGTAATAAGATTTGAGTATCAAGTAATTCGTGAAAATTCAGAATTCCTGACCTCAAAAATTATTTTGTTGTTAAATGGGGAAATCTTATTTTTGCGGTGGAAACCAAAATGTCCTACTTTTTTGGTTTAATCAAAGAAACCTTTTTTTTCCTTGTTGTTTTTGTTGGAAAAATAAGGTGTGAATAAGGTACAATTTGAAAAATACCTTCAAAAATGATACTTTTTTAGTTTGCGGCATCATTTTCATAATCCTTTGTAATTTCAGAACTCTTGACTCGGCGCAAAATCGATTGTCGCAAATTTGCAATTAAAATAAAAAAATTTCACTTTTTTTCTTAAAAATATTAAAAATAATTATTTTTGTAATCGATTTTATATAATTTATATTATTTAACTCATTGCATATTAATATCTTAAACAAAATTTTTATGAGAAAAATATTTTTTATTGCTTTTGCAATTATATTCTATGCTGCATCCTCAATTCTCTTTATAGGTTGCAAAGATGACGGTTCCGATGGTTTTTCAACAGGAAATATTTCTGAAATCGATTGGGACAAAATTATGAGTTTGCCCTATTCATCGCTTACCCCTGATGAACAGAAGCTTAAGTTAGAAAAAGAGTGTATAGATTTTATTGATACGTTGGATGACTTAACATCCTTGAAATCTATTGAAACACTACAATATCTTACTGATTTGTTTGAACAGGATGACCCCGATTTATATATTGGGAAAAGTGTTAACAAAACAAAAGAAGTATTTGAAATTTCGAATGTTTACGGAATTTTCACGTGGAATTCATCAAGAAGAGAATGGTCAAAAACGAGCTCCTCTTCCGAGTTGAAGTTCATTTTTCCCGCCACAAAAAAGGCATCCTCTAATAATGCTACCTTGTCGCTGAACGCCGTTAATTCGGGAATTACTGTAACTGATAAATGGGAATATTACGACTACGATACAGGCAAATACACCACCTACGAAGAAGTGTATCATTTGCCAAAATCTGTTGATGCCATTCTTACCATTGATAACAAAGAAGCGGCTAAAATTACCGTTACGGCAGATTACAACAACAACAATGAAATCCCCGTTAAACAAGAAACAACTATTTCAAGCGAAGGATATACCTATTGGTATAAAATTGAAAGAGGAAACACTAACAAAGTTTCAATGAAAATCTCCCATAACAATAAGACACTCATTGAAGCGCTTTTGAAGTCTGATATTAAAATTGATGACATTATTGACAACGATTTTGATTATGAATACGACTATTCACTACTTAAAGAAGCAGACGCATTTATTCGTATCTTGGACAATTTGATGTTGGTCTATAGAGTAGACCTCGCTAAGTATGTCAAAGAAATGGATAAAATTGAAGATGATCACTGGAATAAAATGGATGCCCTTTGGTCTGGTAATTGGTATAATAATCCAAACTACTATTCTTTAATAGGACAATACGAAAAAGAGTATTACGACAAATCAGCCAAAGCGTTCAACGACTATATGAAAGTTGCCTTAGTTTCCAACACAGAAAATTACAAAATTGCCGACGTAATAGTGAAATCGGAAAAAGATGGGGAATATTGGGACTATTACTATTGGAACGGTACCTATTGGGATTGGGATTATTCCAATGGTTACAATAAGATGTATGATTATTATTGGACAAATCCTTATCTGAAATTTAACGACAAAACAGAAGTGGAATTGTTTCTTTATTTTTCAGAAGGTTTCAATAAACTTGAAAAATCTTTTGAAGACTTTATCAATTCATTTAATTGGTAATACAATCTGTTTTTTCTTTTTCTCATTTGTGTGTATAAGCAATTGTTTTGCACAAAGAGAAGTAGAAATTTCAGGAAAAATTACCGACAGCGAGGGTAAGTCGTTGTCAGCAGTCAATGTAAGACTGATTATCGGTAATGAAACGTTAATTTGTTATACTGATTTAGATGGAAACTTTTTGTTTCGAATACCACCGCATACAAATGTATCATTGATATCTACTCATATAGGTTTCGAAACCGATAGTAGAATTGTTGATGTTTCAAACGATTGCAAAGTTAACATTAAACTGCAATACCAAAGAGTAGAACTTGCCGAAACGGTTGTTGTTGCGCGCTCAAAAGCATTAGTAGGATATTCTGACTACGGTGTTATAAACCTAAATAGCGAAAAGTTAGAGAAAATACCGGGCATTCTCGGTGTTCCCGATATGATAAAAGTGTTGCAATTAATGCCCGGTGTCCAACATTCAGGTGATGTCAACGGTCATCTTTATGTTAGAGGCTCAGACCCCGGACATAACTTAATGCTTTACAACAATGTACCCGTTTACGGTACATCACACCTTACGGGCATATTTCCCTTTTACAATACTGACCATTTAGACCGTATTCAATTTGACAAATCGGGCAGCGAAGCAAAATTCAGTAACAGGCTTGGTGCTAATATTCAAGCAATTACACCCGACTTATTGCCCGAACGATACTCACTCAAAGGAAATGTAGGAATGGCGGCATCTCAACTTACTGTTAGCGCGCCTTTTGGCAAAAAAGCTGGTTGTATTATTTCGGGAAGACAAACAACAATAGACCCCCTTATTATGCCAATTGTTAACTCTTTTGGTAAAAATGAAACAGGGTTAGACGACATTAGTTATTCATTCAGAGACGCAAACATCACTTTTTTGGTACATCCTGCTAAAAATCAGACAATTGATATAAATTTGTTTCTATCTGCCGACAAATTTTCATTGGCAGACGTTAGAATGTTACAAGGAATGATGAAATGGAATAATAATGTTGCTTCTCTGCAATGGAACATTTTTTTAGAAAATGATATAGTTCTGCACCAAGAAGTTTATTTGTCCCATTATAACAACCACTTAAAAGCACAACAGATTTCAATAGATTTGCAGGTTGAATCTGAGGTTATTGATTGTGGTATTCAAAGTGGCGTATCGTTCAATTTGTGGAATATTCCTTTTGAGGCGGGTATTCGCTATTCTAATTATAATGTAAAACCTCAAAAATTGACATCGCAACATTTGCCTAATTTGGGAAATATTGGACACGTTGTAAACGCACATCATTTAACGCTATTCGTGCAGGCTAAACCGCAATTAAACGAATTCACAACTCTTAATTTGGGACTTAATACAAGTTTTTATCAAAACTACGCAAGCAAACACCAAACATATTTTCAGCCAGAACCTCATATAAGTTTGAATTTCACTGACTTATATCGGTTTTCTGCTTACTTTGCATATTCTCATAAAAGTCAGCATCTCCATTTGATAACTACATCGAGCGTTGGTTTTCCGACAGATTTCTGGTTAGCAACCTCAGAAGATGTTCCCATAGAAATAGCAGATAATTTTTCAATCGGCACTAATTACAGATTATCAGCAATTTTTGAAATGGCAACAAGCCTGTTTTATAGCCAAATGAAAAATTTGGTCATTTATCCCTTTAATTTACTGCAATTCAACGAAATAACAAGTTTAAGCAATGACCTGCAAATAGGAAAAGGAAAAGCCTACGGTGCGGAGTTTATGCTTAAAAAGAACGGAAGGCTTTCAGGGTGGATAAGTTATACTTTGAGCAAATCTGACCGACAATTCGAGGAGATAAATGATGGAGAAATATTTCCATCAAAATTCGACAGAAGACATAATGTAGCATTAGTTTCCAATTATGAACTCTCAAAACGCTGGAACGCCGCACTAATTCAGATTTACACCACAGGTAGCCGTTTCACTGAACCTACATCTTGGTATTTTATAAACAATAATCCCGTGAAAGAATATGGAAAATTCAACAACGCCCAAATGCCCGACTATGTTAGGACAGACATTTCATTCGATTTTTATCTGAAAAAAAATATCAAACGAGAAAGTATTATTAATTTTACAATTTATAACTTGTTTGCAATAAAAAATCCTATCTATAACTTTCTAAATGTTTACGCAAATGAAACAGGTAGTGTTATTACAGTAAACTCACGCTATCAAAGACTTTATACAATATTGCCATCAATAGGGTGGAGATTTAGGTTTTAATTTACAGATTTAAAGAAATAGAGATAACCAAATGGGGAATTATCCCTTATTTTTTAAAGGCACCCTTAGTAGCCAAAGGGAGAAGAAAAATCTATGTGCAATAGTTAGTTTTCAGTCAATACTATCCTGATTTTTGAACAAATAAATGAAATTGTTCTCTAACAAATCAAACCTCTGCATCTCCATACACCCCATACAGCAGCACTCGGTACGAGTGCCACGTAGATAGATAACCCCGTGTAGAAACGTACCCTCGCGGTCGACCAAATAGCTCAACTCGGGGCTTCTCCAAAAAAAGGATACATTCATTTCAATAAGGGAGTAAGGGAGGGTGTTGAAAATTTACTATTTCTACTAAGGAAGCTTTTAAAAATAAAATGATATTTTTTATTAAAATTGCCACGAATTTGTTTGTTATTGAGTTTACCGAAACTGTTATTGAGTTTACCGAAATATTGAGTTTACCGAATTATCACGATTTTTCGTAAGTTCGCTACCACTAACCACTATTTCAAAATAACATCATGCACACCTCCTTCGATGATACTTGTCGGTGATACTAATGTTATTTTGGCTTTTTCTTTAAGTTCACGTATTGACGTAACTCCACAACTACACATTGTAGATTTCATTTTGCCGAGTGTGATATCTAAGTTGTCTTTTAGTTTACCTGCGTAAGGAACATAACTATCTACTCCTTCTTCAAATTTCAAATTTTCGTTTCCGTCGAAGTCGTAACGTTGCCAATTACGTGCACGATTTGAGCCTTCGCCCCAATACTCTTTGACGTAGGATCCGCCTACCATTAATTTTTTAGTAGGACTTTCGTCAAAACGGGCAAAATAGCGACCCATCATTAAAAAATCGGCACCCATTGCTAATGCTAAAATCATATGATAGTCGTGAACAATGCCGCCATCGGAACATATTGGGATATAAATATCGTGTTTCTTATAATATTCGTCTCTTGCGTTAGCAACTTCAATTAAAGATGTTGCTTGTCCGCGTCCGATGCCTTTTTGTTCGCGGGTAATACAAATTGAGCCGCCTCCGATGCCAACTTTCACAAAATCTGCACCCGCATCTGCAAGATATTTAAAACTTTCATTGTCAATAACATTTCCAGCGCCAATTTTGACTAAACCACCATATTTTTTTTTAATATATTCAATGGTCTCTTTTTGCCATTCGGAGTATCCGTCAGAGGAATCTAAGCAAAGCACGTCAACACCGGCGTGTACTAATTCGGGGACTCGTTCGGTATAATCGCGAGTGTTAATTCCTGCGCCAACTGCCAAACGTTTGTGCGAATCGAGCATTTCATTAGGATACTCTTTATGATTTTCATAATCTTTTCTAAAAACAAAATAACGAAGTTTCTGGTTCTCGTCAATGATTGGCAAAGTGTTCAGTTTATGTTCCCAAATAATATCGTTTGCATCGTTAAGTGAAATTCCGAATTCACCGACTACCAATTTTGAAAACGGAGTCATAAAATCTTTAACTTTTGTGTCAGACTCGGTTTTTCCTTCGCGGTAATCCCTACTTGTAACCAATCCGAGCAATTTACTATTTGATGAGCCATCTTGGGTGATGCCTATTGTTGAAAAACCTGTTTTATTTTTAAGTTCTAAAACGTCATTTAAGTTGTGTTCGGGGGTTAGATTAGCGTCACTAACAACGAAACCTGCTTTAAATTTTTTCACTTTTCTCACCATTTCTGCCTGTGTATCAATGGGTTGCGAACCATAAATAAAAGAGAGTCCGCCATTTCTTGCTAATGCAATACCCATACCACTATCCGACACAGACTGCATTATTGCTGAAACAAAGGGAATATTAAGTTCCATTTCAGAAACTTCACCTTTTTTGTGCTTAAAAAGCGGGGTACTTAAATTAATTTTATCAGGAGTACAATCTTTTGTTGTTAAACCGGGGATTAACAAATATTCATTAAAAGTTCTCGAGATATCTTTTAAAATATGTGCCATACTTACGTTTTATTTAGCATAGCTAACCGCTCTTGTTTCTCTAATAACAGTAATTTTGACTTGACCGGGATATGTCATTTCGGTTTGAATTTTTTGAGCAATTTCGAGTGAAAGTGCTTCTGTTTCTTTATCAGAAATTTTTTCACTACCAACAATAACTCTCAGTTCGCGACCAGCTTGAATAGCGTACGTTTTGACTACTCCGGGATAATTTAATGCAATAGTTTCGAGGTCTTTCAATCTTTTGACGTATGATTCGGCGATTTCTCGTCTTGCGCCGGGTCTTGCGCCTGAAATTGCATCACAAACCATTACGATAGGTGAAATAAGTGAATCCATCTCCACTTCTTCGTGGTGTGCGCCAATTGCATTACAAATATCAGGTTTTTCTTTATATTTTTCGGCAAGTTTCATGCCGAGTACGGCGTGTTGCAGTTCGGGGTCTTCGTCAGAAACTTTTCCGATGTCATGTAATAAACCTGCCCGTTTTGCTTTTTTGGCATTAAGACCTAATTCGGTAGCCATTATTGCACAAAGATTTGCTGTTTCGCGGCTATGTTGAAGAAGGTTTTGTCCGTAGGAAGAACGATATTTCATTCTGCCGATTAATTTAATTAATTCGGGATGAAGTCCGTGTATTCCTAAGTCAATGGTAGTCCGTTTTCCTGTTTCGATGATTTCTTCGTCAAGTTGTTTTTTCACTTTATTAACGGCTTCTTCAATTCTTGCGGGGTGGATTCTACCATCAAGGACAAGTTGGTGAAGTGCGAGTCGAGCAATTTCGCGTTTCATTGGGTCGAATGCGGATAATACTATAGCTTCGGGAGTGTCGTCAACGATAATTTCTACTCCCGTTGCGGCTTCTAATGCACGAATATTGCGCCCTTCGCGACCTATTATTCTTCCTTTTATTTCATCTGACTCGATATGAAAAACGGTAACAGAATTTTCTACGGCAACTTCGGAAGCAACCCGCTGAATTGTATTTAGAACAATTTTTTTCGCCTCTTTATTAGCATTAATTTTCGCCTCTTCAACTATATCGTTAATATATGATAAAGATTCAGAACGTGCTTCTGCTTTGAGGGAGTCCATAAGTAATTCTTTTGCTTCGTTAGCCGACAAACCCGCAATTACTTCTAATTTTTCGACGTGCTGTTTGTGTATTTTACTCAGTTCGTCTTCCTTTCTGTCCAATAGTTCTTTTTGGACATCAATATTTTCGCGCAATAAATCGACTTCTTTTTTCTTCCGTTGGAGGTCTTCTTGGCTGCGTGAAAATTCAACTTCTCTTTGTTTAAGTTTACCTTCGGCAGCCATCATTCTCTGATTTCTTGTGTTTATTTCTCTTTCATGTTCGGTTTTTAGTTGTAGGAATTTCTCTTTTGCCTGTAATATTTTGTCTTTTTTCAATACTTCGGCTTCGGCTTCGGCTTCTTTGACAATTTTAAGCGACCTCGACTTAAATGCCTTATTCATAAAATACCAAGTAATTAATGTGCCAACACCTAACGAAACTACTCCGATAATTATTTTTACTATTATTTCTATCATAAGTTTATCTATAAAAAAATTCAATTATTTTTCTTCTAAAATGTTCTCTAATTTTTTGTCTAATACTGATAATGCCTCAATTAAAGGGGCAATATTATTTTTTGTTTCAATTTCTAATGCTTTGATAATTAATTGGAGCGACCCCATTGCGAGTGCGTCTTGTGTATCATAAGCGTCGCTCCGCTGTTTGTATTGCGTTATTTTTTCGTTAATAAGTCTCGCCGCTTTTCTCACTCGTTCCTCAGTATTCCGTTCGACCCGTAAAGGATATTGACGCTCTGCAATATTGATTTTTATTGAAATTTTATCATCCATTTTACTTATTTTAACGGTTTAACATTGCAATACACTTATCAATCTCTTTAACTAACTGATTAATTTTTGTTTTAGTAACCTGAACATCCTCGCTCGCAGCAGATATAATTTTTGACATTTTGAGCCTTTCAAATTGCTTTTGAACCTCTGAATGAGATATTGCTGCCTCTTCTAACTGCTTAGCAAGGCGACTAATTTCATCCCTTAGCATCACATTCGCCTGTTTTTCAGTGTGATAACGCTCAACTAACCGGTCAATTTTCGACTCAAGGTTGATTAACAAATCAAAATTTATACTGTCCATTTCTATTTTTTTCCGCCGCAAAAGTAATATTTCATTTTAAAAGAAAAAAATTGAAACGCAAATTTATCTATTTATATGTATAATTTATTTAAATAAATAGTGTTATATTTTTGAAAATAAGATGTTTACTTAAAAGAATATTTTAAAGTTTTTTTTAAAACAAATAAATATGCGTTATTCAGAGTTTTTTTACTGCATTTATTTATGAATAACCAGATTTCTTTTATTCTTTTCGGTAATTATTTGATATTATGTATATAACGCATTTAACTTTGGAAAAATGAAATCTCTGTTTTATTGTTTGTATTAAGAGCTTTCAACAACAAAGTCATTCCCCAAATAATATTGCGCAAAACCCTTATTTTCAAAAAGCACCTGCCAGTCATCCCTTATTCCCTTATTCAACTGAAAATAAGGGAATAAGGGAGAATAGATATCCGAATAATAATGCTATTAAGGTGACCTTCAAAAAATAAGGGTTTACAAAAAAAATGAGCGAATATTTTTTTTGTAAATTATAAAAATAATGTCTGTTAAATTCCAAGAGACAATAGCCAACAGTTGACAAAAACGAAGTCCCTGAAAGGACTAGATGAGTGAAAAAGTAAATGAGAAAATTCAGATTACCTGACCTCCGAGGAAATCAAAATGTCACCTTTTTATGAAATATTTATCAACCTCAGTTTTCCACATTCCATTGGGAATGCAAAAAAACAAAATATAGGACATTTTGGTTTCCTCAGCAAAAATAGATTTTTCCTTATAAAATAACAAAAAAACGTTTATGAGGTAAGGAACTCTGAAATTAGTTAAAGAGGCCAAAAAGTCTCAATTTTGCACAAGATTCTCAATAAAAAAGAGGGGCAAAAACATAATTTAAATTCGGGAAATGTATAGTACATATTTTTAAAAAATACGTACCGCGCTTATTCTAAATCCGTTATCCATTGTATGCAAGTGATATTTTTCTTTTGTAAAAGGAATAAGAGGGCGGAATTTAACGAATGGATTGATAAATAGTCCAATAGGAATTTTTTTGAAATTGTATTTAGCGCCAACTCCCAAGATTGCACCTATCCCCGTTTGATTGTCCAAATATTTATCTTTGGAAACATCGAAATCTACAAGCAACCCGCCATTTAGAAAGAAAAAATGCCAAAAATTAAATCGAGCAGTAACCGGGATTTCAATTAATGACAAAAAAGCATCGTATGACTCATTTAACCCCGGATAATAAGGACCGCTAAAATGGTAAGCATTTTTACTATACTCAACCCCTGTTTCTAAATCGAACTTCTTTGATAAAGGATAAATGTAAGTAATTCCAAAAGAATAAAAGCCTTTACCCCAAAAAGTACCATCACCCTCAAGCGCTACCAAATGGAATGCGTCATTATATCCTAATCCCGAAAATGAAACTCCAATGGCGCTATTGTCTGATAAAAATTGCGAATGCAATGAAAAATAGAAACACCAAAAGAAAGTTAAAATAATACTTTTTCTCATTTTAACACTAATTTCTTGATTGTATCAAATCTATGATATATTGTTCAACTTGTGCAATTTATATACAAAGATAGAACTTTTTTTGTATAAATTCAGACAAAAAGAAAAAAATTTTTTCAAAAAATTAAAAATTAAAAAAAAACATTTATTTTTGCGCCCAAAATTTTGAATTAATTTTTTTAAAAATGACAAAGGAAATTTTTCCAACTCATTACATTTTACAGTCGGTAAAGAGTGGACAAGAATTTATGGATTCAGGCTGGTCTCTTGACGCTCCCGACGAAAAAGAACCTACTTTGGTTCGTGCTATCTATGAGGAGGTTCAGATGACTCCTAAAGATAATTCTTTTGGATTATTTCGTTTTGCGGATTGGTTGCCTATCAATCGTTTTTTGGAAGGATCATCTCCACCAATAACCTATAAAAGCAAAGGCTTGGCAAAAGAGCTCGGATTATCAAACCTCTATATCACTTTTAGTGGATATTTTCCCGAAATAGGAGCAACAATGCCAACCTGTTCTTTTAAAGAAACTGAGGCTTATTCAGTTTGTGCACGTTTGCGTGAAGGCAATGAAGATATTTTGGTGGTTGCCTCAGCGGGAAACACCGCAAGAGCTTTTGCGCGAGTATGTTCTGATAACAAAATACCGCTTTTATTATGCGTTCCCGAAGATAATTTAGACGCTTTATGGTTCGACAAACCGATTTCTAACTGTGTAAAACTATATTGCACTTGTAGCGGCAGCGATTATTTTGATGCAATCAATCTTTCCAATAATATTATCGGTTTACCCGGATTTTTTGCCGAAGGAGGTGCCAAAAACGTAGCCCGAAGGGATGGCATGGGAACGACTGTTCTTTCTGCTGTTGATTTTATTAAAAAAATCCCCGATTACTATTTTCAGGCAGTAGGTAGCGGCACAGGCGCAATTGCCGCATGGGAAGCAAACCAAAGACTTATTATTGATGGCAGATTCGGTACTAATAAAATGAAATTAATGGTCTCCCAAAATGACCCCTTTTTGCCGATGTATGATGCATGGAAAAACAACTCAAGAGAAATAGTTATCAAAGATGACAATGAAGCGCGGCAACAAGTAGAAGAAATTTGTGCCAAAGTGCTTTCAAACCGTAAGCCTCCTTATTCCATTGCAGGTGGGCTTTATGACGCACTTAAAGATACAAACGGAACAATTTTATCGGCAACCAATAGCCAAGCGGCTGACGCTGCCCAATTATTCGAAAAAACAGAAAAAATTGATATTCACCCCGCAGCCGCAATTGCAACGGCTACACTTATCAAAGAAACCGCAGTTGGAAATATTCCAAAAGATGCAATTATTATGTTGAATATCACTGGCGGCGGGGAAAAACGGTTTAAACAAGATAAAAAACTATATTTTTTAAAACCCGATTATTTTTTTGAAATAAATCCGACAATAAAAGAGATAAAAGAAGTTATCAAAAAATAATACATGGAAAATTACTACTTATTTATCATAATTGTATTAGTAATACTTGCTATCGTAGACCTCACAGTCGGGGTAGCCAACGATGCGGCAAATTTTCTCAATTCTGCAGTAGGTTCACAAGTCTCTTCTCGATGGCTAATTTTGGGAGTTGCCTCGTTAGGCGTTTTAGTGGGAACGCTTACTTCCAGTGGCATGATGGAAATTGCTCGAAGCGGAGTTTTTCATCCTGCAATGTTTACGTTTCATGATGTAATGATGATTTTTATTGCTGTAATGATTTGTGACGTGTTGCTTTTAGATATGTATAATACATTCGGACTGCCTACATCAACTACAGTATCGCTAATTTTTGAACTTCTTGGCGCAGCAGTTTTTGTTGCACTTTATAAAATTTGGACATCACCCCCAGATGCAGTCGGAATTTTAGTCAATTACATTAATACCGCAAAAGCATTGGAAATGATTACGGCTATTTTGGCATCAGTTGTAATAGCATTTATTTCGGGGAGTATAATAATGTTTATATCAAGGATTATATTCACTTTCAGATACAAAAGGTCTCTGATTAAATTTGGTGCAATGTGGGGCGGATTGTGCTTAACAGCAATAGTCTATTTTGCTATTTTTAAGGGATTGAAAAACAGTACAATAGTTTCAAAAGATGTTATTCATTTGATTTCAAGTAATATAGGATTTTCGCTGTTAATTTGTTTTGTAAGTTTAACCGGATTAATGGCATTATTACAATTTCTTTTTAGGGTTAGTATTCTAAAAATCATTGTCTTAACAGGTACGGGTGCTTTGGCATTAGCATTTGCGGGTAACGATTTGGTAAATTTTATCGGTGTAACAATGGCAGGGATATCTTCCTACGAAATAGCATCAGATTATGCTGCCTCTGGAGGTAGTATTGACGCAATGACAATGGGTGCCCTTGCAAAACCGGTTTCCGTTAATACCTTTTATCTTTTTGCTGCGGGCGTTGTGATGATACTTGCTCTTTGGTTTTCCAAAAAAGTACGTACCGTAACCCAAACGGGAGTAAACCTATCTCGACAAGAGGAAGGAATAGAACGTTTCGGCTCAACGCCTGCATCAAGGGCTTTGGTGCGAAGTACCCGTGCATTACATAAAAAAGTTACTGCAAGAATGCCCGGAAGTGTTAACCGATTTATTGACAGCCGATTTAAACCTTGGAAAGTACCCAAAAAAAATCAAGCATCTTTTGACTTAATACGGGCATCAGTAAACCTTACAGTTGCCGCGCTACTTATTTCAATAGCAACATCATTCACACTTCCTTTGTCGACAACTTATGTAACATTTATGGTTGCAATGGGTACATCACTGAGCGATAGGGCATGGGGACGCGAAAGTGCTGTATACCGAATTTCAGGAGTCTTAACAGTTGTAACGGGCTGGTTTTTAACAGCTTTAGTAGCATTTTCGGCAGCAGCAATTGTCGCAATACTACTAATGTGGGGAGGAAAAATTTCATTGACCGTACTTTTAGCAGTTTGCGTATTACTATTAGTGCAATCATCACGGTTACACAAAAAGAGAAAGAAAAAACAAGTAGAAGTAGAAGAAAGTCCCGTTGACGTTAAAAAAAGCGCCATCGTAGAAAAGTGTAAAGAAGATGTTTATAGAGTTTTTGAACAAATTACCCGAGTTTATTCAGAAACATTAAACGGACTCGCAAGCGAAGACCCCAAAAGGTTGAAAAAACTTTATAAAGAAGCAAAAGAACTTTACGAATTGGAAAAAGGCAGAAGAAATTACGAAATGTTGCCTACACTTCTGAAATTGCAAGAAGATGCCGTTAATACGGGACATTACTACGTGCAAGTAGTTAGTTATTTGTATGAAGCATCAAAATCTTTGATGAATATAACAAAATCAAGTTTCGAGTATATCGACAATAACCATAAGGGATTAAGTGAAAATCAACTTACAGACCTCGAAAATTTAACTCAAGAAGTGTCGTCTGTTTATGAAGGTATCGTAAATATGCTACGTACATCCGATTTCTCCGATTTTGAAAGAATTCTTGCGAAAAGAGACAATGTTTTTGATTTGTTTGTAGATAATATAAAAGCACAAATTAAGCGTGTCAAAGAAAAAGAGAGTTCTACCCGCAACAGTATCTTATTTTTAGACCTCGTAAACGAAACCAAAGCAATGGTATTACAGGCACGAAACCTAATGAAAGCACAACGTCTGTTCGTAGGATTTGAAGAAGGGCAAAAAGCAATAAGTTGAGGATGGGAAACATTCGGCAAACAAGTCATCAAGTTTGTGTGAAAAAAGTTTTTTTGGAAAGGATGGGCTTTTAACATACCGAACGGTATGGAAACCAGCAATACAAGTAAGGAAATCTTGTAGAAACGGAATAGTTTTTAATATAAATAATGCAAATAATATAAATAATGACAAGCAAATGAAAAAAGCAACTTTTTTACTATTTTTTACAATAGTTGTAACGGCAACAGTCTATCCTGAAAATGCCGTTTCTCGAAATGGTTTTACTGTAAGTGCTGAATACAGGTATTTCACAGGCAAAGTATACCATAATAAACCATATAATTGGAATAGTTCAACCCACGACCAAACAATCAGTTTATATGCAGGATGGTTTTTTAATCCTTGTATAAATATTAATTTAGGACTCGGAGCAGGAAACAAAGTAGGTCTTCCTCTATTTTTGCAATCGAAATACTATTTTAATGAGAAAAAAAATAGTTTTTATGCTGCAGGAGAAGTTTCTTACAGATTAAGTGACAAACCCTCTTATTATAGAGGATATGATTTATCGGCATTCTTAGGAAAGGAACTATCTGTTTCTAAAAGATTTGCCTTTAATTTTCATCTTGGCTACAGCTATCAAAAAGCAATGTTTGAAATAAAAACACCTGACAAACGAAAGGAAAATTATCATACATTAATGCTTGGAATAGCTTTTTCATTCAAATAAAAATAACTAAAAATATGAAAAATCAAAAATCAAAAAATTTTTGCGGGAATGTTTTCATTCTCATTTCCGCAATTATAATTGTGGCATTTAATCTATTAGTAATCAACGCCAATGCACAGACTTATGACCCTTTAGCAGTGCAACGAATTAATGACCTGATTGACAACAACGGTTTAAACGCAACTAAAAATGCACCTGAAACATGGATTTGGGCACGTTGGAATAATGAAACCCCAAAACAACTAACAATGCTGTTTTTGCATTCACAAAACTTGACTGGAACGGCTGTTTTTGAAGGATTAAATACATTGGAAGTATTGGGGCTTGTTATAAACAACATTTCTGAACTAAATTTAATAAACTGTTCAGCGTTGAGAGACTTAAATTGTGGTAGTAACTATCTTTTCGGTATTGATTTATCTAACCTTTCTTCTCTATCAGGTTTTAATGGATTTGGACAAGAGGTATATCTAACCCTCAATGAAAGTGTTCATGGCGAATACTCTGTTAATATAGAACTAAACAATCCTACTTTTTGGGATGATGAAATTACTTATTCTGATGGCATTTTAACGTGTACAGACAATAATATTGAGGCTGCTCGATTTTCCGTTGAGACAGGAAATCCAAACTTTATTTTACAGGGGTATATGTATTTTTCTTATTCACATTTAAAAATTGAAGAAAACCTATTTCCAAACTCTTTAAAAGCATATTATCAGAATAACAATCTGTATATTAGCGGTTTAAAAACAGGTGAAAATATTTGCGTTTTCGCTCCATCGGGTGCACTTGTTTATCAAGGCATTGCTATACAAGAGAAACAAGAAATCAATGTAGCTGATGACAACGGAATTTATATTGTAAGGTCAGGGAATGAGGCAGTTAAAGTAATTGTTATGAGAAATACTAAATAAATTCAATGTGAGAAAATTTGGTATACATATTGCCAACAAAGGTTTATTAACAGGCTCCGCAACCGCCATTTTAGATTACGAAACATATCTCTATTCTGCATTTTATTATGATTGTTTTGGCAGGATTGTGCAAACAAAATCTACAAATCATCTTGGCGGAGTAGAAAAAGAGTATGTACACTATGATTATACGGGTAATCCGCTGAAAAAGATGCATATACATATAAAAAATAATACATCCATAAAGGAAGTTTACAATTATGAATATGACTATGCAGGACGGTTAAAAATTGTTACACATAAATTAAACAATTCGGCTACTGTTACCATTACTGAAAATAATTATGAAGAGACAGGAAGGCTACATTCTACTGAAAACGCAACAAATGAGACTGTTGAATATAGAGTGGACTTTACAACGAAGAGTTTGAGTATGACAAACAAGGAAATATTGAAAGTTTAAAACGTTATACCAAAAGAAATTTAATTGTAAAACCAAATGACACAGCCGAAATGGATAGCGTAGCCATTGCCCACTACAGCAGCAGATTCTCACCCGAAGATGTTGAACGAGGAATGTCATCTATCATTGCTGATGACCTAGAATTAAGCTACTTTGGCAACCAATTAGATAAAGTTGCTGATAAATCTACATATAAAAGCACAAGCACAGATGAGTACTTTTTTACAAAATGGAGCTTAACAACATCACCTCGATATGGTTATAACCAAAACGGAGCAATGACAAAAGACGAAAACAAAGGCATGACAGTAGAATATAATACTCTTAATTTGCCACGAAAGGTAAAAATAAACAATATTTTAAGATGATAGTAAATAAATTAAATTGCGTTGCCCTAGTAACCTACAAAGGAAAAAAAGGCTTAATCCTCAATCCATTACAACCATGAAAAACATATCAGACCTATATTCTTCATTTAATGATAATGAAAATGGAGAACAATCTTTTACGTCCGCAGAAGTGGACGTAAGTTCGCAAGAAGTGGTACCGTCTGAAACTGAAAATGTTGATATCGACAGTATACAACCTGTTGTTGAACAAGAAAAAACATTTGAGGCAACGGATAAGTCCGAGCAAATAGACTGTTACCAGCAAGTTGCGACCGTCGATGAAGAATCCATTGAAGAACCCAATGAGGAGCCTCCCTCTGCAAATAATGTAGAGTTAAGCGAACTAAAAGAGATGCTATCAGATTTGTCGAAACAGTTCGAACAAAAACTTAAATATGACAAGCATAAAGAAGGTATTATTGACAAACTACATGCTGAAAATCAGGAATATAAGAACGATTTATTAAAAAAATTTCTTTCACCTTTTATCCATAAGGTTATACTTTTGATTGACGACTACACAACGCTCTACAAAAAACATTCTGAAACCGATATTTCAGAAATCAATGTTCCAAAACTATTAAAACTATTTGGTTCATTTTCAGAAGATTTAGAGGCACTCTTAAATGACAATGGCGTAGAAGCGTTTATGGTAGAAGGAGAAAATATTGATTTTTTGAAACAAAAAATTGTAGAAACCGTAGCAACCGATTTAGCAGAAAAAGATAAAACAGTGTGTAGGCGAATAAAAAAAGGATTTATGATGGACGGAAAAATAATCAGACCAGAACACATATCGTGTTATAAATATGAAAATCAAGAAATAAATAATAAATAATAAACCATGGAAAAAATTTTTGGAATAGATTTAGGAACAACCTATTCGTGCATTGCCTACGTTGATGAACATGGCAAGCCGACAATAGTACCTAACAAAGATAATGAGCTGACAACGCCATCAGTTGTCTGTTTTGAGAGCAAAGAATCGATAATTGTAGGCAGCGAGGCAAAGAATATGCTAAAAACTGACCCCGAAAAAGTTGTTACCCTCATAAAAAGGAAGATGGGTGACGAGAACTATCTTTTTACGGCAAATGAAAACGATTATAAGCCCGAAGAAGTATCAGCCTATATTTTGAAAAAACTTGTTAAAGATGCGTCTGATAGTGTTGGTTATGAAGTCAAAGACGTTGTAATAACCTGTCCTGCTTATTTTGGGCTCAACGAAAGAGAAGCCACGAAACGAGCAGGTGAAATAGCGGGTCTCAACGTTAAATCAATAATCAACGAGCCAACGGCAGCCGCCCTTGCCTACGGAATTGACAAATTAAACGACCAAACAATACTCGTTTACGACCTTGGAGGCGGAACATTTGATGTTACAATGATACAAATTTCGCCCCAAAATATAGAAGTAAAAGTTACAGGCGGCGAGCATAATTTAGGTGGTAAAAATTGGGACGACAGACTTATGGCATACTTTGCCGACAAGTTTAAAGACGAGACTAATGTAGAAGAAGACATCTTTGCCAACGCCGAAACTTATGGCGACTTACAAATAAATTCGGAAGTAGCCAAAAAATCGCTTTCTACGAGAGAAAAAACAAAAGTAGCCATCCTCTACGGAACCGACAGAGCAAACATTGAAATTACGAAAGAAAAATTTGACGAAATAACCATCGACCTCGCCGAAAGAACAGTAAATCTGACAAATAAAATGCTTGACGATGCAAAGGATCTGAAAGGAATTGAAACATTCGACAAAATATTACTCGTTGGCGGCTCTACTAAGATACCGCAAATAAAAGAAGTATTAACGCGCAATTTCCCCAACGTTCCCATTGAAACTTTCGACCCTGACGAATCGGTAGCAAAAGGAGCCGCCATTTATGGTCATCAATTAGCATTAAAATCTGAAATTATTAAGAAAGCCGCACAAATTATGGGGAAAAGTGAAACCGACATAAACCTCTATGACATACCCGATAACGTGTGGAAACAAATTGAAGAAAAATTTGAAAATGACGGATTCTTACCTCCAAAAAGAAAAGATATTAAGGAAATTAAAAACGTTATTAGTAAAAGTTTTGGCATAGAAGCGTATGATAACAATAACAATAAAATTGTTTCGAATATAATTAAGATACAATCTGAAATTCCTTTCTGCTGTACAAAAAGATATAAAACGTATGAAGCTAATCAGAATAATATAAAAATTTCAGTATTTGAAAATAACAAACGAGAAGACCATACCGATGTAGCAACTTCGACCGAAATTGGTGAAGGAATTATTGAAGGGCTTCCGCCGAATCTTCCCGCTGGGTCGCCTGTTGAAGTTACCTTCAAAATAAGCGAAGAAGGACTACTTGAAGTTAATGCCGTAGAAAAGACCGCTAATAATGAAGTAAACTTTTCAATTGAAATTGCCTCGGCAATGAGTGAAGAAGAACTTGCCAAAGCAAAAGAAAGAAGTAACGCCCTCATAGTGTCATGAAGTATGGAAACCGCTATAGGTATCGATTTAGGAACTACATTTTCGGCGATTGCTACTATTGACGAATATGGAAAACCCGTTGTCATAAAAAATTTAACAGGAGATACACTTACTCCTTCCGTTATATATTTTGAAAATGCCAACGAAACAATAGTTGGTTATGAAGCAAAAGAGAGGCAGTTTTTTGGAGAAGAAAACATTGTCTCTCTTTTCAAAAGAAGAATGGGAAATGAAAATTTTGAAAGAAGTTTCCATGGAAAAGTGTTTAATGCTACTGATTTGTCATCTATTTTACTCAAAAAAATAAAAGAAGATGCCGAAACTGTTTTGAACAAAAAAATCAGTAGTGCTGTTATTACAGTACCCGCTTATTTTAACGACTTTCAGAGAAAGGCTACAATCAATGCCGCCGAAAATGCAGGGCTAAAAGTATTAAAGATAATTAATGAACCCACTGCAGCAGCCATTGCCTTCGGTATTAAGCAAGATAAAAACCAAACAATTATGGTCTATGACCTCGGTGGAGGTACTTTTGACGTTACAATAATGAAAATCGAAGAAAATGTTATCAAAGTTATTGCAACGGGCGGCGCCCACGAATTAGGTGGTAAAGAATGGGACGACAGGTTAATTAGCTATTTTGCTACTAAATTCAAAGAAGAGTTTGGAACAGACCCCATTGAAAATAAAATTGCTTTCAACGACCTACTTGTTAAAGCGGAAAATACTAAAAAACAACTTTCAACTGCTTATTTTGCTAAATTTTCAATCGTTTGTGACGGAAACAGAGGAAATTATGAAATTTCTCGCTCTAAATTTGAAGAAATAACAGAAGACCTACTGCAACAAACAGCCTTAGAAGCCGAAAAAACTCTAAAAGAAGCCGCACTTAATTGGAAAGATATAGATGGCGTATTATTAGTGGGTGGCTCAACAAAAATGCCCGCGGTAAGCGAGTGGGTAGAAAGAATGTCGGGCAAACAACCAATTAAAGGAATTAACGTGGACGAAGCCGTGTGCCTTGGTGCCGCTATCTGTGCAAAAAACGAATTGGAAAAAGAAAACCCGACACTTTCTCTTTCAGGAAAAAAATCTTTCAATATAGAAGAGGTTATGAGCCACAGTTTAGGCATGATAGCCGAAAACAACGACCGAACAAAATATATAAATTCTATTATTATTCCCAAAAACAAAACAATTCCCGCACACGAAACAAGACCCTATCGATTTTATACCGCCAAAAGCGAAAACAACGAAATGGAAATATATTTAACACAATGTGAAACCGAAATAATTGGTGATGGAAATATTGTAGGGAAATTTCTTTTTTCAGGAATAGAAAAAACAGCAGCGGGAGTTTCAATTATTGATGTTGAGTATAATTATGACAAGAACGGAACGGTACAAATTGCCGCTACACAGCGAGAAACACAAAAAAAACTACAAATGAGACAAACTCCTTTGCCCGAAGATATGTCATGGATAGACATGCCTCCAGAACAACAACAAATAACTGTTACTTCTCGCTTGTCGGTAGTGTTTGCCGTTGATTTATCGGGTAGTATGGCGGGACAACCTTTAAAGCAAGCACAAAAGGCTGCGAAAGAGTTTGTAAATAAGTTAGATTTATCAAAAACCTCCGTCTCTTTAATGCCTTTCGCTGACAAAGTGCAAGTTAATCAGGAACTTACACAAGACAAAAAGTTGCTTTTTTCGGGCATTGATAATTGGACATTAATGAAACATGAAGGAACTGTTGGCTGGGGAAATGCTACTCACCCATTTGATAAAGCAGCGGATTTACTGAAAAACATGGACACCCACCGATTTGTTATTGTTCTTACAGATGGCATGTGGCTTCGACAAAATATTGCCATCGAAAAAGCGAAAAAGTGCGCAGCACAAGGAATAGAGATTATTGCAATAGGATTTGGAAAAGCTGATCTAAAATTTTTAAAAGAGATTGCAACATCTGACAAAAACGCAATGTTCACAAATATTGACGGATTAGTTACATCATTCAGTAAAATTGCCCAAGTAATTACTGAATCAGCAGGAAAATTAAGAGTTTAAAGCAAAAATATGGAAAACAGAGAAAACTTCTACATATTATTGGAATTAGACCCTTCGATAATAGACGAAATAACTGTTAATAAAGCCATTGAAGCAAAAAAACAACAATGGAATAGAATTGTTGACACCCCAAGAATTGGTATTGAGGCAAAAAAAAACTTAGATAATTTATCCCAAATTAAGCGAATTTTACAGAATCCACAAACAAGAAAAATTGAGGCAGAAGCAGCAAAAAGAATATTACAAGAGCGTAAAAATCAAATAATTGAAAAGATTAAAATTGCAGGTACATTAGTTGTGAAAGATGGCGAAATAAATATGAATGCATTAATGGCATTAACAAAAAAATTTCAACTTCCTGAAAATGAAATATTAGAAATTTTAAAAGTAAAACGAAAAAATGAAAAAGAAGAGTCGCACTCCACAAATAATTGCCTACCAATTCTGGAAGAATCCCTAATTAAAGATATACGCGCAAAATTAAAAACGGTAGGTAAAAAGAATCTGTTTGACTTTCTATCGCTTTCATCAGCAACTTCCTGCGCAGAGTTGCGAAACAAAGCAGCAAAAATATACAAAGAAGCATCAGAAAATAGCAATAAAACTGCAATTAATACTGCTACGGAATCCTTAGCGGGCACTTGTCAAAACTGCTTTGAAAACGAAATTATGAAAACGCGATACATAAATTCTATGCACTTTGAAAATTTTGACGAAATAAAAGATTTGATAGACTTTACAATATCAGCCGGCACGTTTTCATTAGAGGTTTATGAAAATTTGCTCAAACTGTGCGCAAAAGAACAAATACCTAAGCAGATAGCAGAACAATTTATCCTTGAATATTACATAAAAAAATGCAGGCATTATATCTCAAAAAATAATTTAGAAGAAGCAAAAAAAATGGCTAAAGATGCCATATTAGTATGGACTACAAACCCCGAAATAGAAAAATTAAATATCGAACTCAACAAAGAAGAGAGTTTTGAAAACGCAATCAGAGTATTAATAACCAAAAAAAATTTTTTTGCGGCACAAAGGAAAACAAAAGAACTGAAAATCTTTGATAGCGCTAACAAAAATTTAGTGGAATTTGAAACAAAATGCAACGAAGAAATAAACAAGGCAAAAAATTATTACCAGCAAGCATCAGATGAAACTGATAACGAAAAAAAACTTAACCTTTTTGGTAAAACCATAGAAGTGTGTGCCGACTATCCTGAAGCGGCTAATGCCATTTCACAAATGCGTATAATTAAGGGAATTAATTCTTCTGTTACCCCACCACCCCCAATTGTTGTAGATTACAAAGTTATAGTTAAAAAATTGTTCACAAAATCTGCTTCGGTAGAAATTTGTTGTAAGAATCCAAATGTTATACTTCCTCAAATTATTGTCATCGCCAAACAAAATAGTTTTCCCATAAGCAAAACAGACGGAAAATGTATATTGACCATACAAAGACAAAACCCCGGAACCCATAAATTGCCTTTTGAAGAAGTTGAAGGTAAAGAAATCAGACTATTCTTTGCTAACACAAACGATAACAATAAATTTAGGTTAATGAAAAATTAGGTTATAAAATTATGATTGATATGTTCCGCAACTTTCAAGTTTGCTTGGGGGTAGCTATTTTCTACCAAGCGATGCATTCATTTCAATAAATTCAATGCATTCCAAACGGAATGCAAAAAACCCCACAACATCTCCACACCCCACGCAGCAGCACTCGGTAGAGTGCCACGTAGATAACCCGGTAGGGGCGTACCCTTGCGGTCGCCCAAAAAGCGCAACTCGGGGGAAAACCAAAAATAAGGAATTTGCAAAAAATTTTTACAAAACAAAACTAAACTTACTTCCTTCTCCGGCAACGCTTTCAACTTTTAATTGTGTTCCGTGTTTTTCAAGCAATTCGCGGCAAACAATTAATCCTAATCCTGTACCTGTTTCGCCGGCTGTGCCTTTTGTTTTATGATGATAATCTATTCGGAAGATATTGTGTAATGTTTCTTCAGACATACCTAAACCTGTATCAATAACAGAGAAAATTGTTGATGATTGCGCACCGTCATTAACAGGGGAAATTTCTAATGTTACATTTCCGCCTTCTTTGGTAAATTTTATCGCATTTGTGAGCAGATTGCGAACCACTGTTGATATCATACTTGCATCGGCGGTAACAAAAGTTTCAGATGGAATCTTTGTAATAAAACTTATTCCTTTGTTTTCAGCCATTTTACGGATAAGTTCAACGTCAGCACTTAACTGTTGTCCAATGTCAAATTTAATGGGTTGACATGTAAGTTTGTCAGTTTGCAAACTTGCCCACTCAAGCAGATTTTTAAGCAATGCTACCTGACTATCAGCAGAAGTAAGTAGTTCTTCATAGAATTCTTGCAAAGCAACGCTATCCATTTGTAATCCTTTGTTGTTGAGCAACTTAATTGCCTCTCGTTGAGATATTGCAGGATTTTTTAGGTCATGCGAAATAATGTTGAAAAACTTATCTTTTGTGGCATTAGTTTCGGCAAGTGCATTATTAAGTTCTGATAGAGTTCGAGATTTGCGAATACGTAGGCGTAGCAAAAATACCAACATAAGAAGAATTATTGCAATAAGTGATATTCCTATGATAAGAAATTGGCGCTCTAATGTTTGTTGTTCTATCATTTGTTGTTGTCGTTCAATTTCCATCTCCTTTTTTTCGGTTTCATATATTACTTCCATTTCCGAGAGTGTTGATTGATAAAGCTGCGAAGCCCATTGATCGTTATTCATTTTATTTATATATTCAGAGGCAAGAATAGGTTTATTTTGATATGAATAAACTTTTGCCAAAATACTATAAAGAACTAAGTTATGAAGAGGTTGACTATCGTCCAACTTTAGAGATTCGAGAGCATTTTTTTCGGCGTTTTTCCAATCAGAGCGGGCAAAATATATTGCAGAAAGTACCTGTAACGAGGCCGCTTTATCACTAGGTGTATATGACCTTTCGGGTGTTTCTAATGCCATATTGATATATTCTTCCGCTTTTTTATCATTTTCATATCCCCAAAAATATACACGTGCTAAATGGTTAAGAATAGCGGGCTTCAACCTACCTTCTTCGGGACTGGAAAAAAAGTAATCGTAGGCTAACTCTAAGTTATATAATGCTTTATCGTATTGATGCAAAATATGATATACTTTGCCGAGACGAAATTTTGCTGAGGCTATTCGTCCCGGATTCTCTGTTAAATTTGCTATTGAATCAGCTTTTAAAAAGTTTTGTTCTGCCTTGGTGAGGTTATTCATACTTAAAAATAGTTCTCCACTATTTATATAGACAACATTTTGACTCTCTTTCCAATCGTGTTTCTCGAAAATTCTCAACGCCTTATAGTAATAATCAATAGCTTCTATAAATTTCCCCTGATAATTTTTGAGGTTGCCTAAATTGCCATAAATAGAAGAAATTCTATCGTCAATTTTTGATTCTTCAACAATTCCTTTTGAAAGTTCAACTGCATCAAATGCTTGATTATAATAGTACATTGCGCTATCAAACTGAGACATATATGTAAAATAAATACCCAACATCATATATCCGTCTGATGCGCACCACCATTCTTTAACAGGAACGGCTGTTTCAACACATTTTCGGGCAAAGTCTACTGATTTTTCTAAATCTGATTGTTCATAACCCCACATTAAATCGCGATAAATATTGGCTAATTTTTTCCCTTTGGGATTTTCCGACGCTAAGATATATTCCAGAGAATCAACTTTGCGGTCTCGATGGTCTGTATATTGGGAAGTAAGATTTCCCCAACTCAATAGCAATAACAAAAATAAAATTGCATATCTAAAATGTTTGCGATTTTTTAAGAAATTCATAATATTAATAATTTTTATATAAATAAATATTGAAAAAAAACGGTGCAAAAGTAGATTAAAATTTTTTGATTTCCAAATCTGTATAAAACTTTTTTATTAAAAAAAATCACTATTAACCGATTAAATTTTTATTCAATATTTATATAGTTGGATTTCAATAATTTATGTTTTAAATTTAATCTTTTCAAAAAATAACCTTATTCATACCTTATTTTTTTTACAGAACAATGGTTCGACATGGCTCACTAACCACCTTAATAGAAAAAGAATATAACAACTCGACCTGTCATTGCGGGCTTGACCCGCAATCCCCTAAAAACAAAGGGGATGCTGAAACAAGTTCAGCATGACATGTAGGAGATTTCATCATCTATTAAGGTGGTTAGTGAGCCATGTCGAACCATTG
>Ga0099364_10001511_pt1 | contig 38108 bp, 30 predicted proteins | sample TergutTh196P3_FD_73070 | JGI IMG/M metagenome (GOLD analysis project Ga0099364, IMG submission 73070) | Microcerotermes parvus P3 segment gut microbial communities from Pointe-Noire, Republic of the Congo - Th196 P3 | ecosystem: Host-associated > Arthropoda: Insects > Digestive system > Gut ... | reverse complement strand
CGTGTTACACTATTCTTTTCTAACGGAGAAGAGCCTAAAGCTGTCATGTTATAGCCCCATATGACTTCAGTATCATTAAAAGGATTGTGTCTTTCTAATGAACGCCCACGCATATTTGTAACACCCACATATGACAAACTATCCATTTTGGCTGTTTCTGAAAAATATAATTCTATGGTATCACGGGTGTTTACTAGCACTGCCCATGAATCCGGTTGCACTACTTTAGTTAAATCTACAGCTGGATGAGTATCTGAAAACATTTCAATATCTTGTGTTATTATAAAATAATCAAGCGGGTTAAAAACTGCACTAAATTGTGAAATTCTACCGTTAGCATTCCTAATAAAAGCGTTTTCAATGATTAATGTTTCTGTGGTTCTGTTAAAAAACTCTATCCATTCGGGTTCATTTGTTGATGGTTGAAACTGCATTTCATTTATTATTATTGGTTTATTACCATACCAAAAATTATAAGACATAGTATTATTGGATAAATCCACATCATGTGGATAACTAATTTCTGCAAAAATGAAATTTATCGAGTATTCAAGGAATTTTGTAGATATCGTGATTATGGCTATGTTATTATTATATATTATATTAGGTCGATCATGATATATTAATAAATCGTTCAAAGTCACACGCATTTCAAGATTATTCTTATCCACATTTTCTGTGGATAAGTCGTGGATAACTATGTTTATATAGTGGCTATTTTCTGATATGGACTCATATATTTCAGATATTGCGAAATCAATATAGATAAAATTGGCACGTCCCGGTGTTGGAACTTCTGCTAATTTCCAGTCGGTTATTTTATTCGAATCGTATCCATTGGGATTTCTTGAAAGAGAGTGACCTTCTGTAGGTCTTGGTGCAAACTCTACTGCCGGGTCAGAAATATCATCAGAAAGATTATTATTGTTTGGCGAACTCCATAATACCGTGTCTTTATAGCTTCCGTCTGCAGAGATTAGTCTTGCTCCAACTGTATTGTTTTGCCCGAGTTGTAAGTTTAAGTTGACATTGTAATTTGCAAAGTCAACCTGATTCTCACCAATCACAATATATTGTTCAGGTAAAATAACAATATCAGGAAAAGTAAAAACAGTGTTAAAAGATTGCCCTGCTGTTTGCAACACCCATCCGTTTAAAGAATATGGATAAACGCTTCCGTTGTAAATTTCAACCCATCTTCTTCCGGCACTAGTCCCCTGTAAATTAACCATAACTTCGTTTATAACAGGCATTTCTTGAGAAAATACAGACAAAGAATATAAATATATTAGCAATATTATAATTTTTTTCATAATAAAACCATTTTTATTTTATCTAGTATGGAACGCATTTGGTATGGAAATTGCGATAAATAACAAGGCTGAACTCGGAACGAATAAATGCGTTCCCTACAGGATTTGGTGCGTTCCCTACAGGATTTGGTGCGTTCCCTACAGGATTTGGTGCGTTCCCTACATAATTAATAATAATAATATCTTAATAATTTTTCAATATCATCCCAAATGTAAGGCTTAATAATAAAGTCATCAACTCCCAGCCTTACTAAACGAAAGATTTTTTCAAATGTAGGTTCTTCAAGCAGAATTACTACAATAATACCGGGATAGGTTGTTTTTACAAAATCAATAATATTTTCTGTTTTATCATTTTCTAGATCGCTATTTAACATTACGCAGTCATATTGTCTGTCATGGATACGATTCTGATAGTTATGTTCATTTGAAATAATTTCTAATACCAATCCATTTTCTTCAAAAACGGATATAAGATTTGTGTTTTTTCTGTCAGAAGGATCAATTAATAGTACAGATTTTATTGCTGTTAGAATTTTTTTCATAAATGCTCCATATTTTTTTTAATTACAAATATTGTTGATGTTTTTACGTCATAATTAAAATATTTATTTATAGATATATTTTTCCCTAATTTATATACAATAAAAATTTTTCTTCCATCATTCAATATTGGCGTAATATGTTTTCTTTCTCTATGAATAATATTCTTCTTCAATATATTTATCGCCATTAATGTAGGTTTTTTTAAATGCTTGTTATATCTGTAAATGCGTAAATAAAGAAATGAAAGCATTAATGATAGTACTAAAAATATGAATATATAAAAAAGATTACTGTATATCATTGTAAATCCAATCTATAACTAAATCAATATCCGGTTTATCAATGGGATAATGAATTTCATTTAAACTTGATACTTTTTTTTCTTTTTTGGGGAGCTTTGAAATTAATCTTCCAAATAAGTTCTTTTTCTTCTCAACTACTCGGTTCTTTTCATTTTCATATGGTTGTAAAATTTGGAGTATTTCTTCTTTTATATTCTTTTGTTGCTTATAGGTTAGCCTTTGAAATATTAGCAAAACGCTAAATTTACTATTATATAAGAAAGAACCATAAAAAACCATATTTTTGCTGATATTTTGAAGCTCAGAAAAATCAAGCTCTTCTGAAGATAATATAATTTTATAGAAATGTAATGAAAAACCTTGATTTACCATTGTGCTAGCAAACTCTTTTATATATCTTGATAAAGGTTTACGGAGAATTGTAGATGACTTAAATCCCTTTAAAAACTCTTCAGATGCATAGATAATTTTATGCGTTAAATGCCTTTGTTGATTATTATCATCTTCTTGATATAATTCGTACAATGCCTCTTTAAAGGATTCTGTTGAACATGGAAATACTATGTATTTATCAGCACCCAATCTAATTGACCGGGCTTTCTGAGAGGCACGAATATTCGCTGATCCAGATAGTAAGATTTTTATTTGAGGAAATTTTGAACGTAAACTTTGGATTATTGACCAACCATTAAAATCATTGAAATAGGACGGTATAAATATAAGCGTATGTTTTGGGTCTATTCTCTTACTAAATATATCTTCCATTGATGAAAAGAAAATAAAATTTAAGGGGTGGTTAAAAGCCTGAACAAAAAAATCCTTATAAATATGAAACTCTTTCATAAGAACAATATTCTTACATGATTCTAAAGTAATATTTGAACTGTTCTTATAAAATGGTATGGTAATATTCTTTTCTGCATCATATGTAAAAATAAGACTAAATGGCTCAACCTCTGTATTTGATGGTTTATAGCTTAATTGATAATTATTATTCTTATTTAAACCATAGATTTCAAATGTTCCAATTCCAAATTTTTGATAGTCGGGTTTATTCGTTTTATTGAAATTTGTTATATCAATGATTACTGTTGCTGAATATCTTTTAAAGTGATTTAGTATTGTGGGGATAAAACTGGAAGACGTTTGCGGATTACTAGAGCTTACTAAATATTCCAGATTTTGTACGATAATAACTGCTGGATTCACAGATCTTATAAATATTTCTAAATCACTTAAAATATTCTTTAAATCATCAATATCATTGATTATGTCACGTACGTAAGTAGGTATTTCAAGGATTGTTAAATAGTCATAACGATTTAAATCATTAATTTTTGAACGTATATGGTCATCTTCAAGTGCTAGATCAAGGCTTGTTATATAAAGGCAGGATACATTGCTGTTAATCTCATTGCTTAACAGATGATAGATAAAGGAATAACGCAAAAAAGAACCTTCTTCATAAAATAAATATATCCCTTTATCTTCAAAATTCTTAAGATGATCATCTATAAATTTGATGCCAAAATGTAAATGTTTCAAAATGCCTCCTTTATGCGTTCCGTACTGGATCTAGTGGATCCTGTATGGATATAGGATTCCAACCTTCCTTATTCTTCCAATAAATACTACTAAAACCAAGAGCTCGTAAACTGTCAAGCGTTTTATTATAAAATCTATCAAACTGATCAAGAAAATGTGAATCTGAACCTATCGTTATTAATTCTCCACCTAATTCTTTATATCGCTTTAATATTTCAGGTTCAGGAACATGATTTTTAAAGTGTGTACCATAGCTTGATGAGTTAATTTCTAAGCATATGCCTTTCTTGATAATAGTCCTAAATATTTCATCTATTACATAATAGACGTGGGTTTCGTCAATTTTATGATTGGGCTGCATCCCACGTTTATAGATTCCTAAATGGCCTAGGGTGTCAAACCAACCATTTTCCACCATTTCTAAATTCTCCTCATAATAAAGGAATATGTCTTTGTAAGATAAAGGTTTATCTATACGCAATGAAACATTTTTGCCATTTTTTATAACATGCAAGGCACCTATGGTGTACTCTGGTTGGAATTTTGACAGTAAACGCTGGGCAAAATGCTTCACTTGATGTGGTTCACCGATTTCTAGACCTATTATTATTTCTAGTTCTGGAAATTCGGATCTTAAATCGCTCAACTCCTTAAAATAGTGCTGAATTGGAAACAATCCGTATTGGAGAATCTCAGCATCTATTAAATCATAATGCTCGGTGAAGGCGATTACTGAATATCCTTTACTTATTGAATGTTGACACAATTCTCGATATTCGATTATACTATCAGAGCTATTTACTCCATGGACATGCATATCAATTTTTTTCATAAGCGGTGTTTCCTATATGGTACGAATAAACGCGTACGAAAACAAAACTAATTTTATGCAGATTTTTGTCAAGAACAAAATAATAAAAATAAGATTAAAATATTATTTTTTTCACTTGACAATATTAATAAATATTTAAATATTGACAAGAAGAATAACAAATCGGAGGAACATAATGCCAAAATTAATATGGACAGATGATTTAAGTGTAGGTGTGTTTCGTTTTGATAGCGAACATAAAAAACTTATCGACCTTTTAAACAAACTTAACGAAGCCATGTCGCAAGGGCAAGGACAAAAAGTAATGTCTGGAATTCTATCAGAACTAATACATTACACAAAAACTCACTTCAAAAATGAAGAAGAAGCGATGGAAAAAGCAAATTATGCAGGTCTCGCAGAACAAAAAAAACAACATTCTGATTTTACAGAAAAAATTCAAGATTTACAAGAGCAGTATGCACTAGGAAAAACTTCTATTACAATAGAGGTTTTTAATTTTTTAAATTCCTGGGTTCAAAAGCACATTAAAACGGAAGATAAGAAATATGCAGGCTTTGTATAGCCGTAAAAGCTACTTCTGGACAAAATCCGTAGTTTCAACACTATATTGACTCTACGGGTTTTTGTTTCAAAATGGTCTGCAAAGTAATTTTCATTATCATGGCTATAGCCTAAAAAAATACTTGACTTATTAACTATAAAAAAAATATTAGTGAAAAAAAACATAAAAGGAGCCAAAAATAAATGGCATTTAATCTTCGAAATCGACATTTTCTAACACTTATGGACTTCTCGCCCAAAGAAATCAATTACTTATTAGAGCTAGCATCCGACCTTAAAAAGGCAAAATATGCAGGAACCGAACAACAAAAACTTAAAGGAAAAAACATAGCTTTGGTTTTTGAGAAAGATTCAACACGTACTCGTTGTGCGTTTGAAGTTGCAGCATACGATCAAGGTGCTCATGTAACTTATCTTGGACCTAGCGGTTCACAATTTGGAAATAAAGAATCAGTAAAAGACTCAGCACGGGTTTTGGGACGGATGTACGACGGAATACAATATCGTGGTTACGGTCAAGAAATAGTTGAAACTCTTGCAAAATATGCGGGCGTTCCTGTTTGGAATGGCTTAACTAATGAAGACCATCCTACTCAAATTTTAGCTGATTTTCTTACTGCTAAAGAACATCTTAACAAACCTCTAAACGAAATAGTTTTTGTTTATGTAGGTGATGGACGCAACAATATGGCTAATGCTTTAATGATAGGGGCTTGTAAAATGGGAATGGATTTTAGAATAGTAACTCCAAAATCTCTTTTTACCGAACCCGCATTGGTTGAGAAATGTTTGTCTGTAGCTAATGAAACAGGCGGCAAAATATTAGTAACAGACTGTATAACAACAGGTTGTAAAGATGCTGATGTTATTTATACTGATGTCTGGGTGTCTATGGGTGAGCCTGCAAACGTTTGGGAAGAAAGAATAAATCTTTTAAAACCATATCAAGTTAATGCAGATATGATGAAAAAAACAGGTAAAAGTGATACAATTTTTATGCACTGTTTACCTGCATTTCATAACCTTGAAACAAAAATAGGACGTGATGTATTTGAAAAATTTGGGGTACCAGAAATGGAAGTAACCGAGGAAGTTTTTGAAGGTTCACAATCAGTAGTCTGGGATGAAGCTGAAAACAGAATGCACACAATAAAAGCCGTTATGGTTGCAACGTTAGGAGATTGATACATAAATCTTTAGCGGATGAAAAACGTTATTTCGTGCTGTCATTCGTCTCGAATGACAGTACGAAATAGGAGGTTATAATGATAAACAAGCAGTTTATAGTGATATTTATAGTCACCACAATTGTAATAATATCAATACTATGTTGTACAAAAAGCAATCCATTTAATCTTTACGTTCCCGATGATTATGTTCGACAAGAAGAATGGGATTTTGCAGTATGGTTTGATGAAAGTGGTTTTAAGTCTTATGATGGTGTACTTAATCACGAAGGTTGGGTTCTAAGAGGATATGATTACCAGAGCTTGCATAGCATTAGTTCAATAGTTGTTAATAAAATAGAATATACCAACATAATGCCTTATTACTTTGATTTTATATCTTTTCTACCAGATTTTAAGCATGGCGAAATGTTAAATATTCGAGTAAATACCTCAAAATCTCCAACGCAAGTTAATTTTAGGTTGCCATACCAGCTGATTGAAGTTGATTTTCCTGAAAACTATGACTATAAACAGCCCTTTACTTTAAGATGGAAGATGGAAGGCAATAATACATTTACTGTTGTATCTGGAAACACATTTTATGAAACAGATCACGCTCATTATGATTCAGATATAGGTTGTTGCAGATACTATTTTAGTGAAATAGTATCGCCAAACGCAAGAATGATAACAATACCTGCTATGGTTTTGGCAAATAACGACAATCCTATCTATAGATCCATATTAACAATTGTAAGTTACAGTCATGGGATTTCAAACAGAACTTATTTTGTTGCGCATCTTTCAGATAGTACAAAGTCAGCAAGTTATGATAAAAACGGAGATAGGATATTAGAGGAAGATTAAAATCATCACATCATCTGTCTTAATGCCTCGTACATAACAATAGCAACAGAATTACACAGATTGATAGAGCGAATATCATTAGACATAGGAATTTTAATAACTTTATTTTTAAATTCATTAAGAATATAATCTGGTAACCCTTTAGATTCTGTCCCAAAGATAATAAAATCACCAGAACTGAATCGTATATCAGTATATAGAGTATCTCCGCAAGTTTCGCAAAAATAGAGATTTTCGTTTTTATACTTGTTTAAAAAATCTGCCCAGCTGTCGTGAAGCGTTAAATCAACTTTATGCCAATAATCTAACCCAGCTCTTTTAACATATTTATCTGTTAATAAAAATCTCATGGGCTTAATAATATGTAATTCAGAGTTTGTTCCTAAGCATAATCTACCAATATTCCCTGTATTTGCAGGGATTTCAGGATTGAATAGCACAATTTTTAGTCTTTTGCCATAATTGATTTCCATATCTCAATCCAATCTCTATTTTGAATTAATTTTCTATCATGTACACTTTGTGTTAATCTATTATCTGGAATAACAATATCAGAGAAAATTTGCGGAGTATCTGAACTTTGAATCACTGGAAATTTCCATAACATTTCAGGAATTCTGTTTTGAAATTCTGCACTTATAATAAAATCCATAAACCTTCTAGCTAGAAATATATTTTCAGAGCCTGTTAAAATACCTGCATATTCAATTTCTTTTAATGTTCCTTCAAGTGGAATAAAAGCACTAAAATGGTTTGTACCTTCAACAATAGAATGATACACGGGGTTAGTAACGTAACCTAAAATCATTGGCGCATGTCCAGAATGAAAAGCAATATAAGACGAAGCCCAGTCGGTTGAAATAGATAGAATACTGTTTTTCAGGCTTCCCCAGAACTGTTCAAATCCTCTTTCTCCGAAAATGGCAAGCGACCATTCTAAAGCACTCAGTCCGATAGCAGTAACTTCAGGATCGAACATAATTATCTTATCATCCCATTCTGAACTTTGTAAAGCTCCAAAGGTTTTAGGTGGTGCATTAATAATTTCTGTATCATATACAAAAGCGTAATAATTATAGCTAAAAGGAATAAGTCTATTTCTTCTGTCTGTAATTAAGTGTCTATTGTTTATATTTCTAATGTTTTCAGGTTCATAGGATATAAATGCGTTGCTACGTAAAGCAGCATCAAGGTGTGGGCTTAAAATTCCTAGAATAATATCTGCCTGTGGGTTGTCTTTCTCGAAGATTAAATGTTGTAAAAGGTCGTAACTTTCCTTAAATGAATGTAAAAGAACATTACATTCAAATCTATCTTCAAAAATAGCAATAGCAGTTTCTACCAATCCACTGTTAATAAAATAATCAGTAGTGTAGATAACTAAATTATCAGTTTTAATTTCAAGCTCATGGGTATTAAAGTCTTTCTTGCATGTGGTAATAAGTAAAATTATAATTAGTGAAATGACACAATAATTTAATTTCATTATTTTCTCCTTCTTATAAAAATATTCTAGCGACTAAAAAGTCTGTCATCAGTATTCCAATAGAGCTATAAACCACAGTATTAGTGGTTGCTTTTCCCACGCCTTCAGCTCCGTTTTGAGTGTTTTGCCCATTAAAATTAGCGATATTTGTAATAATGAAAGCAAAAACAAAAGCTTTTATAATACCGATCCATAAATCCATTGGTTCAAAAAATGCCTTCATGTTGCTAAAAAAAGTAAAAGCACTAATATGAAAAACTCTAAAAGAAAAAATAAAAGCAGAAACAATAGTTACAAATATCGACACAATCGTTAGAATTGGCAACATAATCAATGTCGCAACTAATTTTGGCATATATATAAATTCATGCACATCAACTGACATTGTTGATAGTGCGTCTAATTGCTCTGTCACTTTCATTGAGCCAATTTCAGCAGAAATGGTGGCTCCAACTTTTCCAGCAAAAACTAATGAAGTAAGAACCGGTGCCAGTTCAACCATAGCCATTTTAGCAATCATGACGCTGATTAAGGAATCGGGCACAAATCCTTTTGTGAGATAAGATGCTTGTAAGGCAGTAACAAGTCCTGTAAAAGCAGAAGTGACCATTATCAGAATAATTGAGTCATATCCAACTTTTTTAAGTTGAATAATAATAACACTTCTTCTTTTTAACACAAACCCAAGTTGAGCAATCGTGTTCTTTGTAAAAATTGCAAAATTTCCAATTAGAATTAATTTATTAGTAATCATACTAAAATATGTCTATGAACTGTGTTATATTGTGTACAAATCTAAGTTCAACAGAGCCCGTAGAGCCGTGTCTGTTCTTGCTAATAATAATCTCTGAAATGCCCGGTTTTACAGTGTCTTTGTTATAATAATCATCTCGATAAATGAACATAACAATGTCGGAATCTTGTTCGATTGCACCTGATTCACGAAGGTCGGATAGACGCGGACGCTTATCTTCTCTTGATTCAAGGCTTCTATTAAGCTGCGACAATGCTAGGACAGGAACATCAAGCTCTTTCGCTAACACCTTTAAACCACGTGAAATTTCAGAAATTTCTTGTTGTCTGTTTTCCCCGTGTCTTCTTGATGACATCAATTGCAAATAATCAATAATTATCAGGTCAAGTTGTTTGATTTCAGCTTTTAACCTTCTCGATTTTGCCCTAATGTCCATAACCGTATTAAACCCACTATCATCAATATAAATATCTTTTTTTGCCATTTCTTCAGCATATGCTGTAATTTTTAGCATCTTTTCCTGGTTCATTCCAGAACCTTTTACCATGGTTTCCATTGGAATTTCTGAAGAACTGCTAAGTAATCGTAAAATAAGCTCTTCATTTGACATCTCTAAAGTGAAAATGCCAACTTTTTTATCATATAACATAGAAGCATTGAAGGCTATATTCAATGCAAATGAGGTTTTACCCATTGCGGGTCTTGCAGCTACAACGATAAATTGCCCTTTCCTAAACCCACCTATCATTCTGTCCAATGTAGTAAACCCAGAGGGAACTCCAATGACACTTGATTGTGTATGGGCAACCTCTTCTATCTGGGTCAACGTAGAAGGAAGTACTTCGCTTAATCTTGAAAATGTCTTACGATTAGGCATTTCTGCAATTTTAAAAATCGATTGCTCTGCCCAGTCAACAATTTCTGCCGCAGGTGAATCCGGTTCGTAACATCTTTTAATTATATTATTTGAAGCAACGATAAGATCTCTTAATAAAGCTTTTGACAGAATTATTCTTGCGTGATATTCAATATTTGCGGAACTTACTACCACGTCAGATAGTTCATTAATATAAGCTTTACCGCCAACTTTGTCAATTTGTCCTTTTTCTTGAAGTTCATCAATTAAAGTAATAATATCAACTTCTGTATTCTCATCGAAAAGTTCTGTAATAGCGATAAAAATTAATCTGTGTGCTGTTTTGTAAAAATTGTTATCAGTTAATAATTCTATTCCCTTTGCAACAGAATAGTTATCAATCATCATTGCGGATAAAACAGCCGTTTCTGCGTTTAAATCGCAGGGTAGCATTCTTTCTATATTTTCTGGCATTTATTTTTTACCTTTATTTCACCTGGACGGAATGTCGGTGTGACCTGTACGGAACGCACCCAAATCCTGTAGGGAACGCATTTATTCGTTCCTATCCCCCTCTCTGAGGGGGGCAGGGGGGAGTTAAATTATATATAAATCCATACCATACACATGCCGAAGGTATGTGAAGCTATGTAGAAACGGATACACACACCAACCGCATCCCGTAGGGATGCAACCAACAATCTGCGAATTTGGTTGCATCCCTACGGGATGCAGGTTTGTGGTGTGGGCATTCATTTCTACATAGCTTCACATACCTTCGGCATGTGTAAGGTAATGACGGGTAGTGCAATTGATCATGATAATCCGTTCCGGCAATAACTCCCCCCTACAAAAAATCATAATTTAATATCTTCTGCAAATCAATCCATGCTAGTTTTTTAAGATTGGCATTATCCAATAGTTCTTGCGGGTTATATGTAACAATCACAGGAATATCATCTAGAAAAAGTGGTTGCCTTTCTCTATAAAACTCCATATTTTCGTTTTTATTGAACAGCACATTTGCCGCTAACAGTCCCATAACCAGAATAAGTTTTGGTTTAACAATCTGTATCTGTTCTAAAAGATATGGCATACATTTTTGAATTTTAATTAAATCCTTTGAATCAGTTCTACATTTGGTGATATTAGTTATGTACAAGTTGCTTCTGTCAAAATTAATAGCAGCCATCATTTTATTAAAAAGCAATCCATATTCGCCCACAAATGGTTTACCATTGATATTTTCAGCAGCAACTGGCGGATTGCCCACGACCATCATTTTAGCATTAATACTGCCTTCACCATAAACAAATTTCCATCTTGTACTATACAAATCACAATTTTTACAGTCTTGATATTTTTTTTTTAGGTGGTCTAATGTGTTTCCAATAACAGTTTGATCGCTTGTTTCGGTATTCTGTAATTGCTCATCAGCCGAATTACCAATAAAGAAATCAGCAATACCATTGTAATGAAATAGTTCAATATACTGCCTTAAACTATCAATATTACTCATTTATATCTTCATTATAAATTTCAGTAGTTGCATTAATATTGTCAATAACTTCAAATCCGCGTCCTATTCTTGATTTTGTATCATCTTCGTATTCTTCTGTGTAATCGTATCCAACGTAATCTGTTTCTTCTTTTTCTTCTACTTCTTCAATAACGTATTCTGGAACGCTATTTAAAGCCGTATGTTTAAGTGCCATCGTAGTTATTTTTTCAGAAAAATCTTTTTTTACAGAATCTGGTAACATTGATAAGCGTTCTGATTCTTTTTCTGCAAGAATGCAGAACAGATAATCCATATTGTTTTCTTCAAGAAATTGATCAATAATTTCTTCTTTGGGGTTACTCATTGTATTTCTCCTATTTTCTTTTGAAATCTGTTTCTTTTATTTTATTTCTTAAAATATCATCGTAATCACTGAACATAAATCCTTTACGATATAAAGTAGTAGCAATTTTTTCGTAAAGCTTATGCTTGGGGGTATCGCTATTTCTGTGAATAAGCGTGTCAATGATATCTTCTAAAATTCGTTTTGTGGCATCATTGGAGTATAGCTCGTTTAAAACTTTTTCAATAATCTGGGTAGTTATTCGCTTCAGTTTAAGTTTGTGTTTAATATCTAACGGACTACGACCACAGATAATAGCGTCTTCTGTATACAAGCGTGCAAATCTTTCATCTGATAACCAATTCTTGTTTTTTGCTTCTTCAATGACGGTTTTTATTATTTCATCAGGAATTTTCTTTCTTTTTAGTAATATTTCACAATCGTATTCTGTCCTTTCAGATTTTGATAGATAATGCAGAATTTTATATCTTGCATTTTCTATTTGCGATTCTGAAATATTACTATTCTTCGTCAAAGTTTCCGTCATCGTCTTCGCTATCTTCTGCTTCTTCTACAGGACTATCAAATTCAGAGTTTGTAAGAATGTTTTTGACTTTATTTAATATTTCGTCATATGTAGTAGCGTTTTCTTGAAGATACAATTTAGCTTTCTCTGCACCTTGACCTATTTTATTGCCTTGATATGAAAACCATGAACCTGCCTTTACAATTATATCTTTGCTTACTGCAAGATCAAGTAAAATATCAAGTTTAGAGATCCCTTTTCCAAAAATAATTGGAAATTCTACTGTCTTAAATGGGGGTGCGAATTTGTTTTTTACTACTTTAACTCTTGTAACATTTCCAATAACTTGTACTGCGCCGACTGTGTCTTTAATCGCTGAACCTGCACGAACTTCCATTCTAAGAGACGCATAGAATTTTAAAGCGACACCACCAGTAGTGGTTTCAGGATTAACAAAAGGTGGAGCTCCAATTTTCATTCTAGTTTGGTTGATAAATATTACTGCCGTGTTAGATTTACTAACAATGCTTGTAAGTTTACGTAGAGCCTGTGACATCAATCTTGCTTGCAATCCAACATGTGCATCGCCCATATTACCTTCAATTTCTTGACGTGGAACTAGTGCAGCAACTGAATCTACTATAATTAAATCAATTGCATTGCTTCTTACAAGAGTTTCTACTATTTCAAGAGCTTGCTCTCCTCCATCCGGTTGTGATAACAATAAATGGTCGGTATCTACACCTAATCTTTTTGCATAAATCGGGTCAAGTGCATGCTCGGCGTCTATAAAAGCCACTATTCCGCCATTCTTCTGGCATTCTGCTGTTATATGAAGAGTAAGTGTTGTTTTTCCCGAAGCCTCTGCTCCGTATATTTCAGTAATTCTTCCTTTGGGAACGCCGCCTATACCTAGTGCAATATCTAAGTTTAAAGCACCTGTTGGTATTGTGTCTACCTGTGCTTTAGGACGGTCACCCAGCCGCATAATAGCACCAGTGCCATATTTCTTTTCAAGTTGCATCATTGCGGTTTTAAGAGCTGCTTCTTTTCCTTTATCGCTCATCGTAGTACCTCCAAAAATAATTTTTTGCACTAATATTAAAAAAGCTATATTTTTGTCAAGAGTTTTTTTTGAAAAAAAAACTGCCTGTTTTACACAGGCAGCTTTTAGCCAAGATTAGTTAATCTTGTCTTTCAAGGTTTTGCCTGCTCTAAATACGGTTGAGTTTTTTGCAGGGATGTCGATTATTTCCTTTGTACGTGGATTTTTCCCTTTGCGAGCAGCTTTCTTAATTACGTTAAAGGTTCCAAAGCCCGTGAAAGTGAGCTTTTCTTTTTTGACCATGGCTTCTGTTATGCCCGCAAGTATTGCGTCTACAACAAGTTTAGCTTTCTTCAATGTGAGATCTGCTTCTTCAGCAACTTTTCTAATGATGTCGTCTTTTGTCATTTTTCTCTCCTTTTATGGTAATTGAGACAATAATATATATTTACGAAAATATGTCAAGAGTTTTTTTAAATAATAAAAAAAAATGTTGACAAATTTTCGGCTGAAATATGATGTTACTTTGTGAACTCTGTAGGGAACGCACCCAATTCTGTAGGGAACGCATTTATTCGTTCCTAATTCAACCTTGTTATTTATCGCAGATTATGCGCCAAATGCGTTCCCGACAGAATATAGAAATAGGAACAAATAATATGTATAAAATTAATGTAAACTCTTCATTTTCAGCTGCTCACTACTTAGATAATTATTCCGGTGCATGCAAATATTTACACGGACATAATTGGAAAGTACGGCTGCAATTAACTGCACAAAACACCGATGAAATAGGGATGGCAATAGATTTTAAACTTGTAAAAGATAATTTAAATATGCTATTAGATCGACTTGACCATAAACATTTAAATGAGCTAGAATTTTTTTCTAATCTTAATCCTACTTCTGAAAATATTGCTCAATTGATATATAGGGAAATGCAAAGCTGCTTTGAAAATGATAACATAAAGATTAGCGAAGTTGAGATTTGGGAATCTGAGAATAATTCAGTGATTTATTGTGGAATGTAATTGTTGGAACGCACCCAATCCTGTAGGGAACGCATTTATTCGTTCCTGTTCCACATTTCGCCTGTAGGGAACGCATTTATTCGTTCCTAATTCGGTTGGGTTCCATATCGAACCAGGAACGAATAAATGCGTTCCCTACAGGATTGGGTGCGTTCCGTAAAAGGAAAAAAACAATGTTAAGAATAATAGAATCCAATTTTATAACAAGTGCAGTAAAATCAGACAGCTACCCTGTTACAGATCTACCCGAATTTGCCTTTGTTGGCAGATCTAACGTAGGTAAATCTTCTATGATAAATACTATAACGAGCCGCAAATTATTAGCTAAAATAGCCAATAAACCGGGTAAAACACGTTTAATAAATTTTTTTGAGATTAAATATAAAAACCTAGAACAATCGCCCCTCAATACATTTGTGTTAGTAGACCTTCCCGGTTACGGCTACGCCAAAGTAAGTCAATCAGAGCGTGAAAAGTGGAAACAAATGATAAACACATATTTCAATAACCGTAAGCAGCTAACTGGAGTTGTAGTTTTAGTAGACATTCGCCATACTCCCGATCCTAAAGATATATTAATGATACAAATGTTAGAAAATCTTAATTTGAACTACATAATAGCTTGTACCAAAAGCGACAAGATCCCAAAAAATAAAATACATACTCAAATGAAACAATATACTAGCCTATTCGGTTCTATATATATCACCGAGTTTTCATCTTTAAAAAAAACAGGTGTAACTAATATATTAGACTGGATAGGGTCAAATTTGCCCACGGAAACATAAAATATGCTATCAAAAATCAAGACACCTGACGACATAAAAAAACTAAGTTTTCAAGAGCTATCTGTTTTAGCTAAAGAAGTTAGAAAACGAATAATCGATGTAACATCAAAAAACGGAGGTCACGTAGCATCTAGTCTTGGTGCCACGGACTTTATAATAGCCTTATTAAAAGTATTTAACCCACTTCATGACAATATAATTTTTGATGTTGGGCATCAATCTTACGCATATAAGATACTTACATCACGAAACGCAATATTTGATAGCTTGCGCACACTGGGCGGTTTGAGTGGTTTCAACAATATATTTGAAAGCCAATATGATTCATTTACCGTAGGCCATGCAAGCACTTCAATATCCGCAGCTCTTGGCATTTCCATTGCAAAAGAATTACAATCTTTAAAAGGTACTACAATTGCAGTTATCGGAGACGGAGCTTTAACAGGCGGAATGGCTTTTGAAGCATTAAATCAATCTGGACTTACCAACAGAAACATGATTGTAATTCTAAATGATAACGATATGTCTATCTCTAAAAATGTAGGAGCTTTACAACGCTATCTTACAAATGTTCTTGTAAGTAAATCTTATAATTCAATGAAGAAACAAATTTGGGATCTATCGCAATCACTTCCTGAAAGAGTACGTAGAACTTTTATTTACGGTGCACAAAAAATAGAAGAAAGTCTTATGAATATTATTGTTCCCAATATAATATTTGAAGATTTAGGATTTAAATATGTTGGACCTATTGACGGACATGATATTCCAAGATTATGCCGAATATTTAAGAAAGTGAAAGAAAACATTGTTGGTCCTGTGCTTATTCATCTTATAACCCAAAAAGGAAGAGGTTATAATCACGCCGAGATAAATTCATCTAAATATCACGGTGTCGGTCCTTACGACCTAGAAACTGGCACACCAGACGCATCACAAGGAGTTTGCTGGTCACAAGTATTTGGAAACAAATTATGTGAAATGGCATCTCAAAACAACCGTATCATAGGGATTACCGCAGCAATGAGTGACGGAACCGGTCTTCAAGAATTTTCTTTAAAATATAAAGATCAATTTTTTGATGTAGGAATCGCAGAACAACATGCTGTAACGCTTTCAGCAGGTATGGCAATAAAGGGTCTAAGACCATTTGTTGCAATATATTCTACTTTCTTGCAACGTTCTATCGACCAAATCATTCATGACGTTGCTTTGCAAAAATTACCAGTGGTTTTTTGCATAGATCGTGCAGGTTTGGTAGGTGAGGATGGTGCAACGCATCAAGGAGTATATGATTTATCGTATTTACAGTTTATTCCTAATATAACGATAATTTCGCCTGCTTATAAGGAAGAACTTGAATATGCTTTAGAATGGAGCTTATCTTATTTAGACGGTCCTATAGCAATTAGATATCCGCGTGGAATAGCTCCACAATCGGTTTCTTCAGTTACTTTTCAACCATTTACAGCCAATGTAGTGGTAGAAGGTAATAATCAAATTGCCATAACAGGTGTAGGAAATGCCTTAAAAATAGCAGCAGAATTAAATCTATTGATACTAAAAGACTATCCTGAATTTAAACCCTATTTAATAAACCCTGTTTTTATAAAACCGTACGATAAGACATTGTATGATAAAATATATAATGAATGCAAATATCATATAGTTATAGAAGAAAATGCAGAAATAGGCGGCTTTGCTTCAAGGTTATCATTAGATTATAACCTTTCTAAATGCAAAACTCTGTCGTTTGGAATTCCAGACCTGTTCGTAGAACACGGTAAAATAGACCAGTTACGCGAACTAATTGGCTTAACAGCAAATAAGATTTATTCAAAAATACAAGGAGAGGGTTATGTCCATTAACAACCAACTAGAGATTATAAAAGCAGGTGTTGACGAAATTATACCTGAGGAAGAACTAATTAAAAAATTACAAAATTACGCAAAAACAGGCAAACCTCTTAGAGTAAAATACGGTATCGACCCAACTAACTACGAAGTTCACATAGGTCACCTTGTGCCAATACGTAAAATGCGTGAACTACAAGATTTGGGACATACTGGAGTTATTATCATCGGTGATTACACTGCACAAATCGGTGACCCGACTGGTCGCGATTCAACACGCCCACCTTTAACTGCTGAAAAAGTAAAGCAAAACGCTGAAAAATATATGGAACAACTTTACACCGTTCTCGACAAGAATAAAACTGAAGTTCACTATCAAAGTGAATGGTTTGGTGGCATGACAATGAGTGATGTGATAAAGTATATGGGAAAATATACTTTAGCACAGTTTATGGCTCATGATACTTTTAGAAAAAGATGGGAATCAGGCTTGCCACTTCATTTACACGAAATTATGTATCCCATTTTACAAGGTTATGATTCGGTTGCTATATGCTCGGACATCGAGCTTGGTGCTACAGAACAAAAATTTAACATTCTTAATGGTAGAGAAATGCAAAGATTTCATGGCATGGAAGAACAAATTGCTATTCTCTCACCAATTTTAATGGGAACTTGTGGCGTTAATAAAATGAGCAAAAGTCTTGGAAATTATATCGCTGTTTTCGATTCTGCAAACGATAAATATGGTAAAACAATGTCAATACCAGATAACCTAATCTTGAATTATTTTCTTTATGCAACCCGCGTTTCTGCCAATGATATACAAGAAATTAGTAAAGAACTTTCAAGTGGTAGCAATCCTAAATATATAAAACAAAGACTAGCAAGAGAAATTGTGTCACTTTATCATGGTGAAGAAGAATCTATAAAAGCAGAAAATGAGTTTAATAGGATCTTTAGCCAGAAAGAATTACCAACAGACATCGAAGAATATGTGTTAAAAGAAGAAAATATCTGGATAGTGAAACTGCTAACAGATGCCGGATTAACTAGCTCTAACGGAGAAGCTAGAAGGATGATTAAACAAGGCGCTGTCTCCATAGATAATGAAAAGATTACAGATGAAAATATGACATGGAATTATAAAGAAGATAAAGTACTTAAAGTTGGTAAAAGAAGATTTATGAAAATTATAGCTTTGTAGGGTCTCCTCTCACTCTTTGATGGGGCGATGCACCCTATGACCATGTGTAAGGAAAGGAATCTTGCCAAAATGCAGGCGAGGACACGCTTTATCATTTTGCTGACGTCAGCAAAACGATACCAATGCCAAAATGGGCTGAAAAAGAGATGAAAAAGTCCTACCTTACACATGCCGTAGGTATGTGTAAGGTAGGGATAAATCCATCACCTACAGTAAAATCATGATTGCAAATTATCAACTGTCAATTTTAAAGACAGTTCTTCCCAAATATCCATCCAGTAAATAATCTCTTCATTAATTGTAATTAACCTATCTGAATAGATTTTAAACTGTTCATGTTTCAAATTTTCCGTGTTTATCTCTAATTTTTTATTTATATCATTTTTTTCATTTTCTAGCCTATCTATTTCGCTTTCAGATTGTTTTAGCAACATTTCTTCTTTATAACTTAATTTTTTTATTTTTTTGTCTTTATATTCTACTCGTTTTTTGATATTTATAGAGTTATCATTTTCTTCTTCATATTTTTTCATTAATAAATAATCAGAATAATTTCCCGGAAATTTTTTAATAGATTTATCATCCTGAAAAATAAACAGAAAATCTACTACTCGATCCAAGATAAATCTATCATGCGAAATTATTATTATACAACCTTGATAGGCATCTAAAAAGTCTTCTAATATTTCCAGTGTTCTTATGTCGAGGTCGTTAGTTGGTTCATCTAAAATTAAGAAATTTGAACCAAAAATCAATGCAGACATCAAGAATAATCTTTTTTTTTCTCCGCCTGACAAGCTTCCAATTTTACTTTGTTGCATTTTTCTGTTAAACAAGAATCTTTCTAAAATTTGTTCTGCAGAGTGTAAAACACCATCTTTTGTTCTAATATTTTCAGCAAACGACCTAATATAATCAATAACAGAGATGTTTTTGTCAATAACTGGTTCTGATTGTGATAGGCATGCCATTTTAGTATTGTGCCCAATTTTAATTTTTCCAGAAATTGGATTTATCTCTTCGATAATTGCTTTAATTAATGTTGATTTGCCACAACCATTTACTCCAATTATTCCAATTCTATCCATTTTTTGAAAATTATATGAGAAGTTTTCTAATAAAATATTATCGTCATATCCTACGTTTAAGTTATGAATTTCAAGAATTGTTTTACCTAAACGTTGCGTTTGAAAAGATATATCTAAATCCTGTTGTGTAGTTAAATATGATTTGCTTATTAACTCTTTTACTCTATCTACATGGTCTTTGGGTTTAGATGTTCTTGCTTTTGCACCGCGTTGCAACCATTTCATTTCTTTTTGCAATTGAGCCTGACGCCTAGTTTCTTTTCTTTGTAAATCAATATCTTCAAGTTCTTTACGTTTAAGATAATCGTAATAATTTCCTGTATAAAATCTTAATTGTTTTCGATCTATTTCTAAGATTTTTGTGGACACTGCATCTAAAAAATATCTATCATGTGTTATAAATATTATTGTTCCTTTATAGGAAATTAAATAATCTTGTAACCATTCTATAATTTCTGTGTCAAGATGGTTCGTAGGCTCGTCTAATAAAATAATATCGGGTCTATCTAATAGCACTCTAGCAAGGTCTACACGGCGTTTCTGCCCTCCAGAAAGTGAGCTAATAGGTATGTTTAGATCGTTAAATCCTAAAATAGAAAGTATAGATTTTGCTTTAATTTCTATTTCCCAGGCGTTTTCTCTTTCTATTTGTTGATATAATTTTTCTAATTTTTTAAGGCTATGCTCTTCTACATAATCATTAACTTCAGATTCTAATTTTTTATAATCTCTAAGTAAAGCAAAATGTGGATGTTCTGAAAGATATATTTGTTCTAAAATATTTAGGGAAAGGTTTAACTTGGGTTCTTGAGATAAATAAGTAATTTTTAAATTGTTTTGAATTACGATGGAGCCTGTGTCGCTATGTTCCTCGCCATAGATAATTTTTAATAAAGTAGATTTGCCACTGCCATTTATGCCCATAAGCCCTATTTTATCACCGGCTTCAATTCCAAATGTTGTGTGTTCAAATAGTACTTTCTCGGAATATCGTTTTGATATATTTTCTATTGATATAACGCAATCGCCCATTAGATTATCCTAAAAAAAAAGCAAAAGCAGAATAACTATGAATTTTTCATTGTTACCATGCCTTTGCTGAAAGTAGAAAATGGCGGGAGAGACGAGGCTCGAACTCGCGGCCTTCTGCGTGACAGGCAGACGTTCTGACCAACTGAACTACTCCCCCGAGACAAAAAAATGATTAAACAGTACAAATAAAACCAATGGGTGTTTTCTTGTCAAGAGTTTTTTTATTTTTTTTTATTTTTTTTTTAAGGGTTAGTTAAATTACTATTTATCACTAACATCACTTTCTGTTGGAAATGTATTTATTCTGTATGGAACGCATTTATTCGTTACTACTCCCCCCTGCCCCCCCTCTCTGAGGGGGGTAGGGGGGAGTTGCCTGTAGGGAACGCATTTATTCGTTCCTAGTTCTGTTGGGATCAATGCGGAACAGGTACGAATAAATGCGTTCCCTACAGACTAACTATTCTAATTTTCAACAAAATACAATATTCAAAAAAAAATATATTTTTTTTGTAACGTTTTTCTGGTTACTATGTTTTATAGTGTTATTCAAAATTTATGGAGGCATTTATGAATACCCATTACGCACAAATTGACATGACAGACAGTTCTATAGAAATGATAATTGTCTTCATCGACAATCCTATGGGATATGGTTTTCAGTACTATATACCATAACTCTTTTTATAGACACCCCTAAAAAAACCATCAAAAATGACTTAGTTGTACAAATGTATTCAGATTGTAGAAATCCGTTTACATCACCATTATGGAGGATATCATGGAAAGAAAAGATAATTCTAAAATAACCAATTTTGAAGGTAAATATCTTACCTTTAATCTTATCGATGAAAACTATGGAATTAGCGTCGATTGGATAATGCAAATAATTGCAATTCCGGGCATCACACAAATACCACAAACACCAGCTTTTGTAAAAGGCGTGATAAATCTTAGAGGAAAAATCATTCCTGTAATTGATCTTAGATTAAGATTTAAATTGCAAGAAAGGGAATATGACGACAGAACAAGCATAGTCATTATAAAAATAAATAATGACAATCAAGAAATATTTATAGGACTTATAGTTGATAAAGTATTAGAAGTTCTAGATATTCATGAACATGAAATAGAAGCCGCCCCAACATTTGGGATAGAAGTAAACACAGAGTTTATACTTGCAATGGCTAAAGTTAAAGGGATAGTTGCTACCCTGCTTGATATAAGTAAAATATTTACAGCAAGCGAATTAGCAAAAATCAAATAAAAAGGAGAACAGACCCATGTTACACAATGCAAAAATAGGTGCCAAATTATCATTTGGCTTTGGAATACTGATTACAGCTATTGTAATCATAGGTATAATGACAATTAGTTCATTTACCAAAATAGAACAACGTGTAGATTACTTATTACAAGTAAATCTACAAAAACTGAACAGCGCAGCAACTATAGAATCAGACGTAAAAGACCAACTAAGTGCATATAAATCAATTGCATTAGGTGAAGACTTTCTCACACAAAGAAGAATTATTGACAACACAACAGAGGAAATAAGCGAAAATGTAAACATTATTGAAAAATTGCTTAATCCTCTTAATAGACAAGAAGCGACTCTTTATAACGCTTTCATTTCCGCAAGAGCCGACTTTAGAGAATCAATGTTAACTATGGATAACTTAATGGAAATGGGAGACGCTGAAAAAATACTGGCGCACGGTAGTGGAGAATTCACTTCAAGGCAAATAGTTTACGTAAACACAATAATGGAATTTGCCGATTTTCAAGCCGATTTCATGGAATTAACAGGTGAAGGAGTAGCCAACAGTATCAGAAAAAATACTTCTAATATTATAATGGTAATTGCAATTGCATTAATAATTTCAATTATTTTTGCAGTAGTTATTACAAGAATGATTACCAATCCCATAAAAGAATGTGTAAACATAGCATCTAGCCTTGAAGAAGGAAATACTGATGTTACAATTAATGTAGATTCAAATGATGAAACTGGACAACTTAAATCTGCTATGAAAAATATGGTGTTAGCTATTCAAAGAATGTATACAGATTGTGTTAGTCTTTCTCAATCTGCTCTTGAAGGAAAAATGCAAACACGTATTGATGTTAAAAAACATAAAAATGATTATGCTAAAATTGTAAACGGTATAAATAGCATTTTAGAAGCTGTAGTTCACCCAATGAAAGAAACTATGGATGTTATGAATAGACTTGCTAATAAAGACCTTACAGCAAGAATCACAGGGAAGTATCCGGGCGACTTTGAAGCATTAATGACTAATATAAACCTTGCAGCAAAAAATCTTGAAGACTCATTAATTCAAGTTGATCTGGCAGTAGAACAAATTTCTGCAGCATCGAATCAAATTTCATCAGGTTCTCAAGTTCTGGCAGAAGCTACATCAGAACAAGCCTCATCATTAGAAGAAATATCAAGTTCCTTAGAAGAGATTAATTCGCTAACAGGCAGTAATGCTGATAGCGCCAGACTAGGACTTAAATTAGCAGACCAATCTGTATTAGCAGTTGATGCTGGTAATATTGCAATGGACAAAATGAACATCGCTATGGATTCTATTTTAAAATCATCTGTTGAAACTGGAAAAATCTTAAAAACTATTGATGAAATTGCGTTCCAGACAAATTTATTAGCTCTTAACGCTGCTGTTGAAGCGGCTCACGCAGGAGATGCTGGAAAAGGATTTGCTGTTGTGGCTGAAGAAGTTAAAAATCTCGCTTTAAGAAGTGCAGAAGCAGCAAAAAATACAAATGTGCTTATTGATGAAGCTACAAAAAACTCCGAAACTGGCTCTAAAATTGTGGAACAAGTTACTAGTTCATTTATTGATATGAAAGAACATTTCAACAAAGTTAAAAGCATTGTTAACGAGATTTCTGCTTCTTCTGATGAACAAGCAAATGGTGTTGGACAAATTAACATGGGAGTTAATGAAATGAATAAAGTTACTCAACAAAATGCTGCAAATGCTGAAGAATCAGCTGCGGCTGCAGAAGAACTAAGTGGACAAGCTGAAGAATTAAAAAACATGGTTAGTTCTTTTACTATTACTAAGGAACAACATTGGCATGGTAGAAACAACAATACAAAAAGAAAACAAAAAAATAATTCAATTGTTAAACCCGAAATGATACTGAACCTTGATGACGCTTATGATGATTTTGATGACTTTAAACCCGCCCTGTAGGGAATGCAACAAAATCTGTACGGAAAGCAACAAAAGCTGTAGGGAACGCATTTATTCGTTCCTAGTTCGGTTGGGATCCCATTCGGAATTAGGAACGAATAAATGAGGGTTTCTACCAAGCCTCACATACCTACGGCATGTGTAAGGTAAAAGTAGATTTAATATATATATTTATACCTTACACATGCCGTAGGTATGTGAGGCTCGGTAGAAACAAATACGCCCTCCAAATCAGCATCCCGTAGGGATGCAACCAACAATCTACGCATTTCGCTGCATCCCTACGGATTCCACTCCGTAAAGTCGGTTCTAAATTAATTATTGATATTCCTTACACATCTCGAAGAGATGTGACGTTTAGTAGAAAACGATTACCACCACATATCCCACCCCGAAGGGGTGGGACGAAAAGCGATGAACCTCATTACAATAATCGACCCACACCTATTAAACGACCCACCCTTTCAGGGTGGGAGAGATTTTTTTGATTATGTTTTCTATTAAACGTCCCACACCTTCGGTGTGGGAAATGAATAATTTATTTTATCTACTTTACTACACCTTTTTATACGTAGCAGGTTGGACATATTGAAAAGGATGTTTTGTTCCGTTCAGGCTTTCCGAATGCCCTATCATTAAATATGAAGGTTTCTGCATGAAATCGTAAAACTTATTTACAATAGATTCTTTTGTTTGTAAGTCGAAATAAATCATCACATTTCTGCAGAAGATAATATCAAAATGATATGGCAGAGTAAAGGGTTCAATAAGGTTAAGTCTGCCAAATTTTACATGTCTTTGAATGTTGCTTTTTACTTTTACAAATCCAGCAGAATTATTTTTTCCTTCTTGAAAATATTTCTTTAATAAATTTTTATCAATTTTATCAACAGCTTGTAGCGGATAAACGCCCCTTTGAGCAATTGAAAGAACTTTTGAAGAAATATCGGTTGCATAAATCTCGAAAGGATATTTGTCACCAAGCATTTCTTTCATAGTGATAGCAATTGAATAGGGTTCTTCACCGGAGGAACAAGCAGCACTCCAAATTTTAACCGAGTCACTAAATTTAAAATCAAAACTTCTTTGCCATGTAGTTCTTAGAAATTCAAAATGTTTTTCTTCACGAAAGAAATTTGTAACATTTGTAGAAATAAGATTGATAAATTCAACAAGTTCATCACCGGAAGTATCGCTGTTTATGATGTCATAGTACTCACGATAACTTCCTATGCTTCTTTTCCTTAGAACTTTATTCACGCGTGATTGCAAAAGCTGTTTTTTGTCACGTGTAAGGTGAATGCCTACTTTGTCATATACCATTTTAGCGAAGGCATCAAAGTCTTTATCTGATATAATGTATTCCATGTTTTATCTCTCCACGTCAAGTTTACTAACATCAAGAATTAAACCTACTTTACCGTCTCCCATGATTGTTGCGCCAGAAATGCCATCAATATCTTTGAACTTTTCTCCAAGTGTTTTAACCACAACACTGTGAATTCCTATCAGTTTGTCAACTGCAATAGCGAATTGTTTTTCTGTGGTTTCTAACACTATGAGACATCCATCTTCAAGGTTTTCCGATTCTTCAGAAAACTTGAACTTTCTGTTAAGACGTACTATAGGGATTAAATTATCTTCTACTTTTACAGTCTCTGCTTTATTCATTACGCTGTTAAGAATCTCCGGATTAGGTTTAAGTGAGCGTTTAATGTTTGCAATAGGTATTATGTAAAGTTCGCCGGAAACTTTAACAAGCATTCCTTCAATTATTGCAAGGGTAAGTGGTAGTGAAATTCTAAAGATAGAACCTTTATCTTGTTCTGATATAATTTCAACATTGCCACCAAGATGCGTAATTGCTTGCATCACAACATCCATCCCTACTCCACGACCTGATACATTTGATACAACTTCCATTGTAGAAAATCCGGGATAGAATATTAATTTGTATATTTCACTGTCAGTTAGCTGGGTAAACTCTTTGATCAATCCTTTCTCTACTGCTTTTTGATAGATTCTGTCTTTATCTAGTCCTTTGCCATCGTCTTGAACCTCTATTATTATAGAGTTACCTTTATGATATGCTTTAAGTGTGATAACGCCTTTAGCAGGTTTTCCTTTTCTTTTACGCTCGTCTGATGTTTCTATTCCATGATCACATGAATTACGAATCATATGCACAAGAGGTTCATTCAATGAATCCACCATGTTTCTGTCGATTTCGGTATCTTCACCCTGAAGAACAAGGTCTATTGCTTTTTTATGTTGTGTTGAATAATCGCGGATAACACGTTTCATTTTGGTAAATGTTTGACCTATTGGTATCATTCGTAACGCCATTGATGCTTTTTGAAGGTCGGATATTACGCGGTGTAACTGGCTTTTTTTCTTTAAAAATTCATGGTCGAAAATGCTTTGAATAAACTGATCCTGATAGAATAAATTGTACGATATAACAAGCTCTCCAACCATATCAATAAGAAAATCTAATTTTTCGGTTTTTACGCGAACGCTATCTTCTACAACTTTTTGAGTTAACGGGTCTATTTTAGCAATATCCTGACCTGCTGGGTGTTCTACATCGACAAGGTCATTAGTAGTAGGGAATGCACGTTTGAGTTGAACAGGTGCAACATGTTCTGTTGGTTCTATGTCTAAATTAGTTTCAATGGTAGGCAGTGTAGTAACAGTATTTTCTTCGTTTGTTACTGCTATTTCGCTTATGGGTTCAACAGTTTCTGATTTCGGTTGCTCTTCTTGTGGTGTTAATGCTTGAACGTCTGGGATGTCTTGTCCTTCAGCAGCTGCTTTAAGAAGTTGTATAATATTGACAAGATCTTCATCTGATATATCTTCTGTTCTTTTCTTTGCACTAAGACCCATTATGATAATTTTAATTAAGTCTATCGTTTTAAAAATAAGAGAAGATACGTTGGGGGTAATACTAAGTCGCCCATTCCTTGCTTTATCAAGAATATTTTCTGCCTCATGAGAGATAAGGTTGATTTTACCTAAACCCATAAAACCTGTCACACCTTTAAGAGTGTGGAAGGGGCGGAATATCTCATTGATAAGTTTTAAATTGTCAGGTTGCTCTTCTAAATCTAACATATTACTTTCAAGAGAAGTTACATACTCCTTTGCCTCATTAATGAAGTCGGAGAATAGCTCGTCATCAGCACCATCGGCTTCAAATGCTTCAGGAGAAGCTGGAATTATGATTGGTTCAAATCTAGGTGGCGGAGCTGATGGGGGAGGGGTTGGAGAAACTTCCTGTGTAACGATAGGTTCTTCGGGCTCTGGGTCGGAAACTTCCAACTCTTCTTCTTCTTCTTCTTGAATTTCAACTTCAATATCGTCAAGCATGGGGAGATCTATTGGCGCTTCATCGTCCTCTGATGCATGTTGAACTATGTTTGCTTTTGGTTTGTTAGAGGCTAGAATAGATTTCTTAAACGCTTCAAAATTAGAATATATTAGATCATGCAAAGAGTCAATATCGTCGATGGGGTCGATATCACGTAATATAAGTTTTTCGATTGATTCACAAATTGAAGTCAAAAAACTAATAAGAGTTTCATCTTTTGTAGAATTTTTAATTTCTTCTCTCACTGCTTCACATAGAGTAAGCAACGCGGCAAGTTCGGCATAATCCTTTTCGTCAAGGTCGATTAGACTAACTGAAATGGATTCAACTTTGTCAAATAATTCTTCACTATACATCAAAACCTTCTTAAAAATATAATTTGGGTTAATAATATTTTTTGTGTCGATTATGTCAAGATATTTTTTATTTATTTTTTATTGGCTCTACTGGAAATTATATGTATATGAAACAAAAGAAGATACAAAATGGCCTGTGTTTTAAATAATTATTTCTGTACGGAACGCATTTATTCGTTCCATACCTTACACATGCCGAAGGTATGTGAAGCTATGTAGAAACCCTCATTTATTCGTCCCCTACATATCCAAAATAATTCTTGACAAAAAATTGACATTAAAAATAAATTACACAAAATCAATTTTATAGTATGAAACGGAGGGATAACCATGTTCAGAAAGAAGAAAACACAGAGTAGCGAAGAGTTGAATAATGCTCAAATCGTAGCGTCTGTAGAAACACTTAAGAAAGAGATTGCTGTACTAAAAGGTATACAATCTGCTATGCCAGACCCATATTATGTGCGTGATCTGGATTATAATATTCTTGTTTGGCCCGATTCTATGGCAAAAATGACGGGCTATACAGAATCAGAGGCTAAACAATTAAAATGTTATCAAATGTTTAAAGCTTGCGTATGTCCGCCAAATATGGATTGTCCAACTGATGGATGCATCCGTTCAAGACAGTTTTTACGTGATGTGGCTGTTGATGTATATCACAAGGATGGAAGCGTAATACATTCATTAGTCTCCAATGCAGGCGTATATGATGAAGATGGAAATGTTTTGGCAGCAGTAGAAATAGTTAAGGATAATACCACTGTAAAGCGTTGCATGGATAACATAGCACCCATCATTGCAGAGTTAGAAGCTAAGGCAGAGGAATTAATAGACGACATCTCAAAAGCAGAAAATATAGCACAAAGAGTAAATTCAAATGCTTCTGAGACATTAAAAAGCGTCAAAGATGGAGGAGCAGTAGGGCAAAACGCGTCTGATAAGGCTATTAAAAGTCAAAAACATGCTGATATGGTGCAAGAAAAATTAAAAACTATCAATGATTCTATGTATTCTACTCAAGAAAAGATACTTATTCTCAAAGAAAAATCAGAGAATATCATCGAGTTTGTTAAAGAAATACAAAGTATATCTGTACATACAAACCTTTTAGCCCTCAATGCTTCTGTAGAAGCTGCTAGAGCAGGTGATGCAGGAAAAGGCTTTGCTGTGGTTGCTGATGAAGTTAAGAATCTTTCTAGTAGATCAAATACCGCTGCAGGTTCTATTGAAGAAGCTGTACAAGATATTGTTTCGCTTATACATAGCACTACTAAATCATTTGAGGAAACAGGTAAAGATCTTGGGCAAGGTACACAAACCATTATTGAACTACTCCAATTTGTTGGAGAAATAAACAGCTCTATAAGTGCTATTCTTTCAAGCATGAATATTATGGAAAGTATTGCTACCACAACTTTTGGACTGGGGGCAGACCAAAGTAATATGCTGAACCAAGTGCATTCTGTTAGTGAATCTTTATCTACTATCGCAGATGGGCTGACTATGGAATTTGATAGAGTTTTCAAAGCTGTCCAGAAAGTAGATATGGGTTAATTAAACCAATATGTACGGAACGCATTTATTTGTTTCTAATTCGGTTGGGTTCAATATCGAACTAGGAACGAATAAATGCGTTCCCTACAGATTGTGTTGCGTTCCCTACAGGTACAAAAAAAATCACATATATAAAAAAAAAAATTGACAAAAAATTAAAAATTAAAATCATTACATCCGTATTTTAATATAAGGAGTCAACTATGACCAACAAAAAACGTGTATATCTATTTGGAAACGGTAAAGCCGAAGGCGATGCCTCAATGAAAAATTTACTAGGCGGCAAAGGTGCAAACCTATGCGAAATGATACGAATAGGAGTTCCAGTGCCTGCTGGGTTCACTATTACAACAGAAGTTAGTCCTGAGTATAATACGCTCGGAAAAGATAAGGTTCGCGAACTTTTAGAATCGGAAGTTAAACAAGCAGTTCAGTTTCTTGAAGAATCTATGAATAAAAAATTTGATGATTTAGAAAATCCATTATTGGTATCAGTTCGTTCTGGTTCAAGAGTATCAATGCCGGGAATGATGGACACAGTGCTCAATCTTGGATTGAACGATAGTACTGTAATCGCATTAGCGAAAAAGTCTGGAAATGAAAGATTTGCGTGGGATAGTTACCGTCGTTTTATTCAGATGTACGGCGATGTTGTTCTTGGAATGAAACCTAAAAACAAAGAGGACCACGACCCGTTTGAAGAAATAATCACTCATATGAAAAAAGAGAAAAAGATAAAACAAGATACTGATTTAACAGCAGCCGACCTTCAAGAAATGGTAAAACGTTTCAAAGCTAAAGTTAAAGAAGTTTTAAATAAAGATTTTCCAACATGTCCATGGGAACAGCTTTGGGGTGCTATTTACGCCGTATTTGATAGCTGGATGAACGATCGTGCTATAGTTTATAGAAAACAATACGGTTATTCAGATGACTGGGGAACCGCTGTGAATGTTCAAGCAATGGTGTTTGGTAATATGGGTGATACCAGTGGAACTGGTGTTGCTTTTACCCGCGATTCAGCGACCGGAGAGAATATATTTAATGGCGAATTTTTAATCAACGCACAAGGTGAAGACGTTGTGGCAGGTATAAGAACACCTCAACAGATCACTCTTGAAGGTTCAAAAAGATGGGCTGCACAACAAAATGTGGAAGAAGACTTAAGAAAAAACAGATACCCTTCATTAGAAGAAGTGATGCCTGATGTATATCGCCAACTTCATGAAATTCAAAGAAAATTAGAAACTCATTATACTGACATGCAAGACCTTGAATTTACAATAGAAAATCATAAATTATGGTTGCTTCAAACTAGAAGCGGTAAAAGAACTGGTGCATCTGCTGTTAGAATAGCTATGGAAATGCTAAAAGAAGGTATGATTGACGAAAAAACAGCACTGAATAGAGTTGAACCTATTAAACTTGACGAATTATTGCATCCGATATTCACACCTGAAGCACTAGCTTCTGCTAAACTTGTAACTAAAGGATTAGCAGCTTCACCCGGTGCCGCAACTGGACAAATAGTATTCTTTGCTGATGAAGCAAAAGTATGGAATGAAGACGGTAAAAAGGTGATACTTTGCCGTGTAGAAACATCACCAGAAGATTTAGCTGGTATGATAGCAGCTCAAGGGATTTTAACCGCTCGCGGTGGAATGACATCTCATGCAGCCGTAGTTGCAAGAGGAATGGGTAAATGCTGTGTTTCCGGAGCAGAAAGCATAATTATAGACTACAAAGCAAGAACAATGACAGTAGATGGTAAAGTTTATAAAGAAGGAGATTTTATTTCCTTAAATGGCTCTAAAGGAGAAGTTTACGAGGGACAGTTGGCGACAAAAGACCCCGAAATTTCAGAAGACTTTTCTAACTTACTAAAATTATGTGATAAATATACAAGAATGTATGTAAGAACTAATGCAGATACTCCGAAAGACGCTCAAAAAGCAATAGAATTTGGTGCAAAAGGAATCGGTTTGACAAGGACAGAGCACATGTTCTTTGAAGGTGAAAAAATTAAGGCAATGCGCGAAATGATACTTGCTGAAGACGAAGCAGGTCGTAGAAACGCTCTTGCAAAATTATTACCTATTCAGCGTGAAGATTTTGAAGGAATTTTTGAAGCTATGCAGGGTTTACCTGTAACTGTTCGTTTATTAGACCCGCCACTTCACGAATTTGTGCCTACTGAAGAAAAACAACAACAAGAAATTGCCGATGAACTTGGAATAACTCTTGACAAAGTTAAACAAAGAGTTAAATCTTTACACGAAATTAACCCAATGTTAGGGCATAGAGGTTGTCGTCTAGGTATTAAATACCCAGAGATTACGGAAATGCAAACAAGAGCTATCATTGAAGCAGCACTGAACTTAAAGAAAAAAAACATTGCAGCTCTTCCAGAAATTATGATACCCCTAATTGGCACTCTTGAAGAGTTCGAGCACCAGAATAATATCATTAGGCAAACTGCCGATAAAATCTTTAATGAAAGAAATGATAGAATCGACTTCTTAGTTGGAACTATGATTGAAATTCCAAGAGCCTGCTTACAAGCTGATAAAATTGCAGAAAAAGCAGAGTTTTTCTCTTTCGGAACAAACGACCTTACACAAATGACTTTCGGCTATTCAAGAGACGATGCAGGAGTCTTTTTAAAAGACTATATCGACAAAAACGTACTCAAAAACGACCCGTTTGTAACAATAGATCAAGCAGGAGTTGGGGAACTTGTAAGAACTGCAACTGATAGAGGAAGAGGAGCAAGACCTAGCTTAAAAGTTGGTATCTGTGGAGAACACGGCGGCGACCCTGAATCTGTTAAATTCTGCCATAAACTAGGACTGAATTACGTTAGTTGTTCACCATTTAGAGTCCCGATTGCAAGACTTGCTGCAGCACAAGCAAATCTGTAGGGAACCCGTTTATCTGTAGGGAACGCATTTATTCGTTCCTAGTTCGGTTGGGTTTTATGCCTGTACGGAACGCATTCATTCGTTCCTAGTTCAGTTGGGTTTTATGCCTGTACGGAACGCATTTATTCGTTCCTAGTTCGGTTGGGATCAATGCGGAATAGGAACGAATAAATGCGTTCCCTACAAGTGCTGTGAAGCAATCCATATTTTGCATCCTAAATATCGATTTATTTCTACGTTGAGTGCAGATAAAACGATTATTGGGTTAAAAATTATGGATTGCTTCGCGGCATTGGATAGTGCTTTATAGACAATCTTACAGGCTCGCAATGACGGGTAGGGCAGTTGATCATGATACTTCGTTCCGGCAAAATGGGGAACAAAACTGAACTAGGAACGAATAAATGCGTTCCGTACAGGCATAAATTGGATCCCAACCGAACTAGGAACGAATAAATGCGTTCCGTACAGGCATAAATTGGATCCCAACCGAGCTAGGAACGAATAAATACGTTCCATAAAAAATTGAGACTACTCATCTATGCCAAACCTATCTCCTCTATCAATAGAATACCTAAGCAATAAAATAATCTGTATAATTGGATTCATGGGATCTGGCAAAGACTTTTTTGGCAACCATTTAGCAAAAGAGTTAAACGCAGCCACAATAAATACAGATTTATTGATAGAGGATATAGCCAATAAGCAGATTTATGAAATATTTAAAGAGCATGGTGAGCATTATTTTCGTACAAAGGAAAAAGAAGTTTTACAAAACATAGTATACAATTCTGAAACCATCATTAAACCTACAGTAATTATCTTTGGTGGAGGAACTCCATTAAAAAGATACAATCAAAAATTATTAAAACAGTTATCACCTTTTTATATTTTTTTAAATCCTCCTTTCGATGTTATATATGACAGAATAAAAGGCACAAAACGTCCATTAACATATCGTCGTTCACGAATCCATATATTTAGCCTTTGGGCAGAAAGGAACCCAATTTACCAGAAATTGTCAAATATTTCAATAACAGATACCGATATTTTTCACATGTTCGCCAAATTGGATCAATATATCAATTTGATATAATTTTTATATAAAGGCATTATTAATATATTTTGATAAATTCAGTATGTATCAGGGAAATTAGCTATTTCAGCAACCTTCACAAATTGGCACAGTAAATGCTTTACTATTATTAGGAGGCAATTATGCGAAGACTATTTTTATTTTTAGTAGCATTCATATGTCTATTTTTACAGCTTGGCTGTTTAGATGAAATAGACAGAGACAACAGAGAGTTTCTTTATCAAGAAGATTTTAACGTAGAAGAATTTACATCCCTTGAACTTGCAGGTTGGTTTGATGTGTTCTACACACAATCGCCTTACACTTCACTTACCATTAAAGCTAGAGACCCTGAACACATTTCTAGCCTTTCTATTGAACTCAAAAACAACAATCTTCTCATCTACAAAGAAGGTACAGACAGCAGACGCGCAGGTAGAACATTTACGTATAACAGAGTTTCAATTGACACTTCTGTCAAGTATCAAATTTACGTTAATGCTCCAAATATTGAAAGTTTTCAACTTTTCAACAGTGTAAACATTTATTTTGATGCTCTTGTTGAATTGGAAAAACTTAACATTGAAACAGCAGGTTCGGCAACTATCGAACTACCTGATATTAGTTTAGGAGAGCTTACACTAGAAACTGCAGGTTCTATAACAGTAAATATTTCCGGGTCTGCAAACAAATTAACTGTTGAAACCGCTGGCAGCGCTAGAGTGAATGGACAAGATTTTATATGCAATATCGTAAATATTGAAACAGCAGGTTCTTCACAAATTAATATCACCGTATTAGACGTACTTGATGTAGAAATTGCAGGAATGGGGCGTGTAAATTATTGGGGAAATCCTACTATTCGACAGTCTATAGCTGGTCTTGGTAGAATTGTGAAAATGGAAACTGCTAACTAATAGTATTTGTAGGGAATGCCACCCAATTCCGTACGGAACGCATTTATTCGTTCCATACCTTACACATGCCGTAGGTATGTGTAGGGTATGGAACGAATAAATTCGTTCCGGCAAAATGGGGGACAAAACCGAACTAGGAACGAATAAATGCGTTCCCTACAGACTATTTTTTGTAGTTTCAATAATTTTTTTAGCGAAATCAATCTTTTTTTGTTTATCTTTCGCCATTTCATCAGAAAAATCGAAGACAATTTTCAAACCTGCTGTAGTATCGAAGCTAAGTGCAACATCCGATGTCGCAATCAATTGTGACAAAGTATTTTTTGAAGGCATCGATTTGTCATCAAACTCCATAATCATTTTACTAGTTAATATCATGAAACGTTTTAAGCCTAACAGTCTAGTCTCTAAACGCATTTTAAAATAGTCTATTACGTTTATAGCGATTTCTGGCAAAGCGCCGTATCTATCTTTTATTTCAGAAGCAAGATCATCAAACTCTTCTGGTCGTTCAAGAGCTATCATTCGTTTATATAGTTTTAATTTTTGACGTTCATCCATGATAAATTCAGATGGAAAATAGAAGTCAGTTCCTAATTCAATTTGTCGCAATTCTTCTTGATTTTCTTCTTCGTCCCACATTCCTTTTGGGTTCTCGGAAACTATATTTTTAACGGCTTGTTCTAAAAGACGATTATAAAAATTGAACCCAACAGATGTAATTGCACCGGATTGTTTTGTCCCAAGAAGAGTTCCAGCGCCTCTAATTTCAAGATCACGCATAGAAATTTGATAACCTGCACCTAAAGATTCATATTCTGTAAGAGTTTCCAATCTTTTTCTGGCAACATCACTAAGTTTATTTGGTACAATTAGATAAGCGTATGCTCTTCTATTACTTCTTCCAACTCTTCCACGTATTTGATACAATTGAGCAAGACCGAACATATCTGCACGATTTATAAGAATTGTGTTAGTATTAGGCATGTCGATACCAGATTCTATTATTGTTGTAGCTAATAAAACGTCATATTTATGTTCTGCGAAATCTACTAGTACCTTTTCCAGTCTTCTCTCCGGCAGTTGTCCGTGTCCTATGGCAATTCTTATATTTGGCATAAGATTTCTAAGTTCAACATAAATAGTTTCAATAGTTTCTACTCTATTATGAACAAAATATACCTGTCCGCCTCTATCTAACTCTCTTTGAATAGCATCTTTTATGATTTCGTGACTATATTGAACAATCATAGTTCTAATTGGCAATCTAGCTTTTGGAGAAGTTTGTATAAGCGACATTGCTTTCAATTTAGAAAGAATCATATTCATTGTTCTTGGAATTGGCGTAGCCGACATGTAAAGTGTATCAATATTAGCCTTTAACTGTCTAATTCTATCCTTATGAATAACTCCGAAACGGTGTTCTTCATCTATAATCAAAAGCCCTATCTTTTTAAAAGTTACATCTTTAGACAGTAATCTATGAGTACCGATTATTATATCAATATCTCCAGCCTTAATTTTTTGAATGTCTTTCCTAATTTGCGAATCTGTTCTAAAACGTGATAGCATACCAATTCTTATTGGGAATTGTGCAAGACGTTCTCTAAACACGAAATAATGTTGTTCTGCGAGTAAAGTTGTTGGCACTACAATTGCCACTTGATAGCCACTCATAACCGCTTTAAAAGCAACTCTAATTGCAACTTCTGTTTTTCCGAAACCAACGTCACCACAAAGCAAACGCTCCATAGGTAAATCTGATTCCATATCTTTTTTAATTTCTTTTGTCGCTCTAGCTTGGTCGGGCGTGTCTTCGTAAATAAAAGAGGCTTCCATTTCGTGTTGCCACTCACTATCCGGGAGAAATGCAACTCCTTTTCTAAGTTTACGTTCTGCATATAAATTAACGATTTCTTCAACAACAAGTTCAATGCTTTGACGAGCTCGTTGTTTTATTGACTCCCAACCTTTGCCTCCAAGCCTATTTATCTGCGGTGGATTACCTTCTTCTGATACATATTTTGCAACAAGTTTTAGTTGCCATGTAGGTACATAGACTTTATCTGTGCCAGTATATTGAATACATAGACATTCAATTTTTTTATCACCAATGGTAATAAGTTTAATTCCGTCATAAATTCCTATACCATGCTCAATATGCACAATATAATCACCCGGTTTTAGTGTGTCATAATCTACAATAGCTTCGCCTTTGGAGAAAGTAAGATCTAATTTTTTATGCTTTATTCTTTTAAATATTTCATGATCGGTAAAAACTGCAAGCTTTATATTATGGAAAATAAAACCTTTATGTAATACTCCTATTGTAGGAATTATTTTATCTGCATTTTCACCTAACAATTGAACCATTCTGTTCTTTTGTGCTTCATTTTCAAACTGAATGAATATTGTATAATTACTTGAATGCAAATTGTTGATGTGTTGTTCCAATATTTGAAGGTCACTGTTAAAGAAAGGTGAAGGTTCAGTGTTAAAATCAAAAGTGATAAAATTTTCGTTTGTTAGTGCATTGTCGGATGTAAAAGAGTTAATTATTTTGTTCACAGAGGGACTATTTAACAAAGTATCTGTATTTAAATAATGGATGGTATTTTTATTAAAATAAAAATTTAACTCTTCTTTGTTTAATATAACAGAATCTGGCTCTGGAACTATTCGATTTTTATTCTCTAATCTAATTTTTTCGTATAATTGGTCTATATCTTCTTGATAATTGGAGATAACGTCTATATATTGAGTAAAATTATCGATAAAGATTATGCTATCACTTTCACTAATATAGTCAAATAAACTGTGCTTTTGGTTATAAAGCAAAGGAATATCTTGTTCTATTCCTTCATAAAATCCTTTAACTGCTACCTTTTCTGATAATCTACTACTGCGGGTTTCGTCATTAAGTATCACTTCACGGCAAGGTATTATTATAGCTTCCGACATTTCATGTTTATCAGATCGTTGGGTTTCTATTGAAAAACTGCGTATTGATATTATTTCGTCACCCCAGAACTCTATTCGTATTGGATAAGAATAGCTTGGTGAATAAATATCTAATATACAACCCCGCTTTGAAAACTGACCAACTTTTTCAATTTGAGTGGCATGTTCATAACCTGTATCTGTCAGAAATAGAATAATATCGGCTGGGTCTTTTTCATCTGTATTTTTAAGAAGTAATATATTTTCTTTAAGAAGACTTGGAGCTATTATATTTCGTACAAGATTCAATAAACTTACAGTGTAAATTGCTGAACCACCATTAAATATGTTTGTGAATGCTCTAAGTCTTTGTGCACGAATCATGTAATGAGGGGAACGCTCTTCATACGCTAATGTTTCGTAATCAGGGATAAAATATACTTCACCAGGACTAGTTAATACAGCAAAATCTTCAGCAATTTCTTCCGCATGCTTATCATCTCGTGTTATATAAAAAATATTTTTTTTTGTTCTTTTAAAAGCTCTTGTCGCAAGTATCGTTTTTATAGATTGGTTAGCTTGGTTTACTATTACCGTGTTATCATTGACTGTAATAGCCTTGTCGAAATTTAATATCTCTTTGAAATTCGACAGATGTTTGTCAATTTGTTTGTAAAATAAATTTCTTTCCATAGTTGCTGGATCACGTTAATTATTATAGTGATTTTTTGTCAAGTTTTTTTTGTTCAGTAAAGAACGCATTTATTCGTTCCATACCTTACACATGCCGAAGGTATGTGTAAGGTATAAATATATATATTAAATCTACTTTTACCTTGCACATGCCGTAGGTATGTGAGGCTCGGTAGAAACGGATACACCCACACAAACCGCATCCCGTAGGGATGCAACCAACAATTTCGACATTACAAAAATCCGAAAATTTAAAGGAACGAACTATCATGATCAACTGCCCTACCCGTCATAATACGAAAATGAATGGACAAAATGGTTTGCTATCTACATCATATACATCATGATACAACATTGCAACATTCATTTTCATGCATGGTGGTGAAGCTGTTTCATGGTC
>Ga0099364_10001510_pt1 | contig 38158 bp, 37 predicted proteins | sample TergutTh196P3_FD_73070 | JGI IMG/M metagenome (GOLD analysis project Ga0099364, IMG submission 73070) | Microcerotermes parvus P3 segment gut microbial communities from Pointe-Noire, Republic of the Congo - Th196 P3 | ecosystem: Host-associated > Arthropoda: Insects > Digestive system > Gut ... | reverse complement strand
ACCATGGACGGAACGGAACCCGACCGCCGCCAGTGGCGGATTAAGGGAGGGTGACGTTACACTGAACACGAGATGAGCGCAAACGAAGTGCAGCGCGAATCCGTAGTGAAGTGTGGGGGAGCGTTCGTTTAGGGGCACAGAAATAGCCGTCCGAGCGCAAGGCACGGTATAGACTATAATAACCGCGTGATCGTTAACATTCTACTGCAATCTGCTCCTAAACCTTCGTTCGACTGCGGAAGACAGCGCGTTAATGCCGATGACAACGACAAGAAGAATGACAGCGGTACCATAAGCCTCGTTGCGGTGATGCCCCTGGCTTGACAACTGGAACACATGCAGAGCCAACGTCCTCCCCTGCGAAAACAAGCTGTTAGGAATCTGAATAACGCTGCCAATAGTATACATCAAAGCGGCAGTTTCGCCAACTATGCGGCCTACTGACAAAATGACACCCGCAAAGATACCCGGCATTGACGGCGGCAGAACCACGCGCACAACCGTCCGAAGCCGCCCGGCACCTAAGCTGAACGACCCCTCGCGATAACTGTCGGGGATGGACTTCAAGCTCTCCTCGGTAGTCCGCATTATAATCGGAAGAATCATAATAGCAAGAGTAAAACACCCTGCGAGAATCGACTTCCCCCACCCGAGCACATCCACGAAGAAAATATACCCGAACAAACCGTAAACAATGGAAGGCACGCCGGCTAAGGTTTCCGCAGTCATTCTGATAATGCTCACCAAGCGGCTCCCGCGTTTGGCATACTCCACAAGGTAAATGGCTGTAAAAATCCCGAAAGGAACCGCAATAACCAGTGTCAGCACAACCATAATCACAGTAGTGACAAGAGCCGGGAAAAGCGACTGGTTCTCTATAGTATATGTAAAAGCGAAAAGCGAAGGTTTAATATGCGGAATGCCCCTGACTAAAATGAAACCGACTAAATAAAACAGTATAGTCACCACACATAGCCCCGAACCCCAAACCATCAGGAACCGAACCCAGTCCATAGGCTTTTTCCGTTTAATAATTCTAATAACACTACTCATGGCTAAACCTCCTCTCCCTCAGAAAATGAGGCAGCCGTTTTTTGCTTTTTTTCCGCTTTATCCTTATTTTGATTCAACGTTGAGAAAAGAAGATTAATAATTAATATAAACACAAAAAGCACAACACCCGTAGAAATCAATGCGCCGTAATGCAAGCTGCCATGCTCAACATATCCCATTTCTATAATTATATTGGTCGTCAGGGTGCGCACGCCCCTGAATATCTCATGCGGCATACGAAACACAGCCTGGTTACCCGCAACCATCCTGACCGCCATAGTCTCCCCAATAGCGCGCCCAACCCCTAAGACCACAGCAGCCATCACCCCGGAACGGGCTGCCGGCAAAATAATCTTAAAGACCGTTCTCTCATGGCTTGCCCCGAGCGCAATCGCTCCTTCGTAAAGCTCTTCCGGGACAGCGCGGAGGTTGGTTTCCGCAATGCTGATAACAGTAGGCAGTATCATTATAGCCAGAATTACTGAAGCAGATATGATAGTATCACCGCTCATTAGGTCAAACTGCTTCCCGAAAAGATCGTACACTAACGGAACAACAACCGTCATGCCAAAGAAACCGAATATGACCGAAGGTATGCCGGCCATCAAGTTTATTGCCGGCTTCAAGACCCTGTAAAGCGGTCTTGGACACATCCGCGCCATGAAAACCGCTACCAAAATGCCTATCGGCACGCCAAGAATAATTGCGCCGCCGGTCACATAAATACTGCCTAAAATCATCGGCAGGATTCCGTATGACGGTTCCCCGGCGCGAGGGGCCCATTTTTGACCCGTCAAAAAGTCAAGGATGCCGATTCTGAACATAGGCGGCAGCCCTTGAACAAATAAAAAAACACATATCAGCGCGACTGAAAGGATTGAAGCAAAAGCAGCAATCATAAACACAACACGCATCAATTTCTCTCTGTCTATAGGCAAACGACACAGCCCCTTTTAGTTGTCAGTTGTTAGGATTTAGCAGACGGGGAGGTTGCGGTTTTGCGCCGGTTATTCGCCTACTAAAGTCCTAACTCCAAATTTCTAGTTCCTATTTTTGCTTAGCCAAGCAGGTCTGCCCATCTGGTTATTTCGCCGGTGAAGATATCCTTGACTTGCTCTACTGTGATATCAGTCATTGGATTGGCCGGGTTGACGATTATTGCCACTCCGTCAAGCGCAATGGTAATATCATCAAGCGCTTCCTTTTCATTATCTCTTAAAGCACGGCTCGACATGCCAATCTCGATAACACCGCTCGTTGCTTCGCTGATACCGGCGCCTGATCCGCCACCGGAGATTTCAATCTGAACATTTGGATTGAGCGCAATATAAGCCTGCCTTAAAGCTTGCATCAGCGGGTCAACTGAGGTCGAGCCGCCAACTCTGAGAGTTCCGCTCAGACCAGCCGGGCTGTACTGCGGAGCGTTTTCATCGATTGCCGTCCATCGGGTAGCCGAGATATCCTGCCCTTGCGCGGAGAGCATGAAGCTGATGAAATCCTTAACCAGCGCATTCCCGGTATTATCCGCATTGACGCACACTAAGAGCGGGCGCTGGATTGTATAGGTACCGTCTTTAATTGTTGCATCTGATGGACTGATTCCACCCACGCTGAGTGCCTTTACCCTGTCGCTAAGCGAGCCGACCGAAACATAGCCTATTGCTGTTTCGCTTTCCTCGACTTTCGTGAGCAGCTCGTTTGTTTCGCTTACGACTACAGCCTCAACATACATATCGTCCCCGACTCCTGTTGTGCTGACAAAGGCATCGCGGGTGCCGCTGCCTTCTTCGCGTGTGAAAACTGCGATGACGCGGTCGGACTCGAAGTTAACTGTGGTGTCGGGTGAGCTTGCCGGTGAATTTGCCGGTGAGTTCGCGGGTGAGTTTGCCGGTGAATTTTCGGGTGAGCTTACGGGTGTGTCAGGGTTTGATTCTGTATCACATGCCGCGACAAGAGCGAACATGAGCGCCAGGGACAGGATTACCATTAGTACTTTTTTCATTGATGTTGCCTCCATAATTTGTTGTTTTACTGCCGCGGATTGAGCGGCTGCATTATGCGAACGGCGGGCTTTTATCCAACGCTCCTTAGTTCGCTGTCCTGTAGCATAAACGATGGAGGTAAAATCCAAATGCAGGGGAATGTAAAATGTATGTAAAGTTTGAAATAATTGTGAATGCCGGTTAATGGTCATGTGGTCATTATAGGCTGTACCGTGCCTTATGGTTGAAGAATACTTGTGTATCCGCTTTTTCTATGATACAATACCCGCAGATTTCACATTTATGCAGATAATCTCAGCACGGGCGATAACCATCGAGTTGTGTTATAGGAGGATTGCCATGAAGGACCTGCTAACCATCCATGAGTTTGCGAGGATTACCGGCGAAGAGGTTTCTAAACTGCGTTTTTATGATAAAATCGGAGTTTTCACCCCGATAAATCGAAATCCAGAAAATAATTACCGATACTACTCCCTTACACAGATACCAACACTTAACTTTATCGTGATACTGGCTGACCTTAACGTCCCATTGAAGACAATTGCCGAACTAAGGCAAAAACGCACCCCGTCGGAGCTATTGAAACTGCTGGAGAAGCAAGAGAAAATAATGGACATGGAAATGCGAAAGCTGCGCGAGCGCTATTCTATAATACATGCCCGGCGCGAGCTTATTAATTACGGAACTATTGTCGCAAAAGGATTTAAGGCAGTCAAGGGAGTGAGGATAGCTGACGGCGAGCCTTCTGACGGCAGCATAGATGTCAATGAGAACGTAGTTTCCATTCTGTACAGGGAAGACAAGGATGTCCACCTATGGCCTCGTAACGAATACAGAGATGGCGACACATTCGTACAGCCCCTTGCCGCATTTATCGGTCAGGCAGCCAAGCGGCATATAAATCTGAACTTTCCCGTCGGCGGATACTGGGAAAGCATGGGATCTTTTCTAAAAGAACCTTCGCGGCCGGAGCGGTTCTTCACCATTGACCCAATCGGGGATACTGTCCGTAAAGAAGGCCACTATGTAATTGGTTTTAACCGCGGCAAATATGGGGACATGGGGGACCTGCCGCAGCGTATGGATGCGTTTTCCAAAGAAAAAGGGCTGGTGCTCTCGGGGCCGGTCTGGGTTATGTATATGTTTGATGAAGTATGCACGCACGACCCGTCGCAATATATGGTTCAGGCCTGTGTCGCAGTATCAAAGCCAAGAAAGCGCAAGGCTGTACCCGGAAACAAATGACAAGATGTCTGTATTGCACAAGTGCTGCGTATGGAAAACATGATAAGTTAAATAGAAAACACATTCTTACCGCTTTTTACCGGAACATGCCGTAAGTGGAGGAAAGACATGAGCTATAGAGAAGAAACGCTTGGCAATTCGGTTATTCCTGCCCGTTATATTCAGCGCCCCAGGATTGAACGCATACTGCAAGAAGCCACACGTTCAAAACTGGTGTATGTAATCGCGGGAGCCGGGTATGGAAAGACTCAGGCCTTACGCCACTATATTGAACAGCAGGAAGATGCTGTAGTCCGCTGGGTGCAGCTTACGGAAGGCGATAATTACGGTTCCCGCTACTGGGAGAACCTTACGCACTGCATTTCATTTGATAACGAGGAACTGGCAGGCAAGCTGCGGGACCTCGGCTTTCCCGAAACAGCCGTCAGATTCAAGCAATTTGCCGAAATCCTCAAAAGCACAGAACACCGTTCGCTTAGGACGTTCCTGGTGCTGGATGATTTTCACTTAATACACACAGAACAAGCGCTAACCTTCGCGCAGCGCTGCGCATATCTGCAAATCCCCGGGGCATGCGTGATCATCATTTCCAGAACCGAGCCCGGCATAAATGCAGTGCCGCTGTTTTCCAAAGGCCAGGTCAGCATCGTAACCGAAGACGAACTGCGTTTCACAGATACGGAAATCTCGGACTTTCTGAAACAGCGCGATATCCCGTTTTCGCCGAAAGACCTTCCGCTGTTCGCTGATGCAACCAAGGGCTGGGCGCTGGCTGTAGAATTGTTTTCATTAGTATTAAAAAGAATGCCTAATAATCATAGCCGCGCTATTGAGACTATGAAGCAGAATGTTTTTAAGCTGATGGAGGTTGAGGCATTTAATGACTTTCCGGAAGAAACACAAAAACTTCTTGTAAAGCTGTCGCTGGTGTCAAATTTACCTGCGGCTCTATTAGAAGACCTATTTCATCACACTTCATTCCTAAAAGATGCCCCGCAGCTTTTATCATTTATATGGTTTGACAGCTTCACAGGGGTGGATAGGGTTCATCCTCTGTATTGGGAGTTTTTGCAGAGCAAACAGCATCTGCTGTCCGGCGACGAAATACGAAATGCGTACAGGGAAGCAGCCGGATGGTGTTCGGGAAACAGATTTTGCCTCGACACTATGTTTTATCTATCAAAAGCACAGGACTATGACCGCATGGTAGAGCTGCTGTTTTCATACCCATTCAAACTGCCCCACGATGTCTGCGCATATTTAGTTGAGATAATTGAAAATCTTGAGCCGGATGCTGTTAATGAGGAGAATCCGGATGTTTTGATGCTTCAGAATTTCTTTTTGCCGCTTTTGCTTATGGGTATGGGAAAATATGAAGAAGCCGAAAAAAGGTGTTTTGATATCATCTCTAAGTGGGAGCAGATGGAAACACCTATGGCTCTGCACACATTATACTCAGCATACAGCAACTTAGCGTATATCGATATGTACAGATGCACAGTTACCCATAGATACGATACACCAAAATACCTAAAAAAATCACTGGAATACCGCCAGCGGATTTCACCGCTTCAGAGTGAGGCGGCGGGGGCATTTTTCGTCGCCGATGTTCGTTCTATGGCGTGTCTTGTAGGAGAAAACGCAACGCTTGAAGAGTTCGCTCAATTTACGGAATCCGTGAGGCAAACCACCCTCTATATAGCGCAAACCTATCATAGCATGTATTCCGGCTATGAGGATTTGGTTTTATGCGAGCTGGCTTTCTACAAAAACAAACCGGACATCGCAAAAACCCACGCCCGCCAGGCTATATCAAAAGCGCGGGAGAAAAAGCAGTACAGCATAGAAATGATGGCTGCGCAATATCTGCTCAGAATTTCATTGCAGGAGGGTGATTACCCGCTTGCCTCCGAGGTCTTGAAACTGCTTCGCGCTCATTTGGATATAAATGATTTTTGGAACCGCCAGCTGCTCTATGACCTGTTCACAGGCTACTTTTATACACAAATCGGGCTTCCCGAATTAGTGCCGGCATGGCTGATAATGGATGAAAATGAAACAACATCCGAAGTGCGCATCCCTGCCAGAGAGCTTATCGTAAGCGTGAAAAGGCACATCGCTTCAAAAAACTACAATCAAGCGCTTACGATTCTGTGCAGCTCTTATCCGAGGGCGCCGCAGGAAAGGTTTGCCATAAGCGAACTGGTTCTGTATCTCCTGACAGCCGCCGCGCGGATTAACACAGGCGACACTGCGGGAGCGCACCTGGATTTAGCAAAAGCATATGCTCTGTCGCTTGACGGCACCTTTGAGATGCCCTTTATCGAGATGGGAAAGAATCTGCAGCCGCTGGTTGCTTCAGCTCTTGAGCTAACGGATTATTGCGTACCCGCGCAATGGCTCAGGTCAATCGCCCGGAAAGCTTCTATTTACGCAAAAAAGACCGCCGCAATAGCAGATACATTTAAGAGGAGACAGAAAATAACAGACAGCGTTCAGTTGTCCGACCGTGAGCGCGAGGTGCTAAACGACCTATACCACGGCCTTTCACGCGAGGAAATAGCCGAAAACCGCTATTTGTCAATCAACACCGTGAAGAAGATACTTCAGTCGGTCTATATAAAGCTTGACGCCAATAATAGTGTTGATGCTGTCAGAATCGCGCTTGAAAGAAAAATTCTGTCATAATCCGTATAAATTACATAGCAAACCTTGGACGCATTAGCGTCCTTTTTTGTTTTTTACCCTTTTGGGTGTAGTCTCAATTTTTTCATAACGGTAAAATGCAAATACTAAGGGAAAGGCAAGACTCATATTACTTACATGAAGAGGAGGCGATTGCGGTGGCTCGCGCGGCAAAAATTTTATCAAATTACTTAATAGATGCAAATAGCAACCCTTTACGCGCTGCGATGAATATTGAGCAGCTGCCTGATAGTTTAAAAGAATTCGGCAGGGAGCTCATGAGGTATGTAAGGCGCAACGCAATAAACGCAAACAGCTGCAAAATACAGATCAAAGAACTTAACGGACATATACACCATGACCTAATGACAGGAGTGTACAACAGGGTCTTTGGTATGCTTACCATAGACAAATGGCTTCAGGAAGGAAAGCCGTTCGTATTAATATTCGCTGATTTGGATAACCTGAAATACATTAACGATGGATACGGACATATCGAAGGGGATAAGTACATTATAAACGCCGCTAAGTATTTCGGTAAATTTCCTCATAAGGATGCCCTGGTATGCCGCTTCGGAGGGGACGAGTTTGTGCTTCTTGTGCCTGATATAAGCTACGATACAGCAAATACATTTATGAACTATCTTTGCTGGGACTTCCAGCATGACGAGTATCTTGATGACAAAGATTATGATTATCGCATTAGTTTTGGGATTGCTGAGGTGGAAGCGGGCAACAAAATGACAAAGAGTGAAATCCTGAGCTTAGCTGACGAGCGTATGTATACATATAAGAAAATGAAAAAAGCCAGGGATCATCTCAAGATTGAAAGACAAATAGCATAAGCATTTTTACCCTATTGGGTGTAGTGGCGGAAAAATATAACAGATACAATAATGCTGCGATATAGCTTTAATACTATTCCTTAACTTGAATGGAGGTAGGCCGTGGTGGTAGTAGGAAGGAAGAAAATAAGAATATTTACAAAGGCGATAGCCTCCGCGCTTGTTTTTGCAATGATGCTAATGACATTTATACCCGGCGTAAATAGCAATACAGCCAGGGCAGATGATGTCATAAATGAAGGCAGCATAGTTGAATTTCTGCAGTCCGGGCTTGTATTTGAAACATGGGTGGAGCTTGGCACGCTGTGGGAGGATTTGCAGTTGCCTGCTCAGCTAACAGCATTAGTTGAGGTAACAGCAGATAACCCAAGCCCTGCGCAAAGCGGAGAATCTGATGATAACGAGACAATGTCTGAAGGAAATGAACCCGGACAAAGCGCATACGAGGGCAATATACCCGAGGCGGGCGAAACAGAAGAGCAGGGGTTTATAATACCTGATTCCGAGAACGCCGAGCCGCCGGAAGCAGGACATGGAAGCAACGGGAGCCATGCGGAAACAGAAGCGAAGACAGAAGAGCCTGACCCCAATGAACCCATTTCCGGGGGAAATGAGGCCGCTGAAACAGAAACATATGTAATTAGCGTAAGGTGGGAAGGGTACTATAACGGCAGTGAGCCGGGGGTATATATACTCACAGCTCTGGCGGAAGGCTATAGTTATCACGGAGAATACCCGACTGCAAAAATAACCGTGGAAGCCCCACCCATTCCCGCGCAAGGCCCTCAAATGGGATCCACAAGAGGAGGGGATGACCCCGACTATGTTATAGACATCGGCAGCAGCCCTCAAACCGTCCCGCATGTTGTTCCCCAGCCGGGCGGCAAGTATACAGGTTACGATATGAGCGCGGTATCAACCGCAAACCGGACGATTGACTTTAACACGGCAGCCAACGGTTATAAATATGAAATCATTCAAACAGGCGCTTACGGAGGGTATTGGACGATAAACCTTACCGCAGGGATTGACACGACGATAATCCTAAACGGCGTAAACACAATTGTCTACTTAAATCTATTCGATGACGCCAGATTAACCCTGCTTCTGGCGGGTGAGAACAATTTCAAATACGGATATATCGTAGTTAGGGAGAACACAAAACTCACTATAGACAGCGCTAATACCCGTGGAAGCGAAAACGGCAAGCTCATAATAAAAAACGAAAGCACAACCTTCGCGGCCATCGGCGGGTTTTACAGAGGCGCGAACAACACAAAGTCCAACAGCGGTTTAATCACAATCAACGGCGGTACGATCGACATAACTCAGGTCATCAAAGCCGGGAACATGCACAGCGCTGGAATCGGCGGTGGCGGCGACGGCGCCAGTAACGCCACCTCGGGCAATGTCGTGATAAACGGCGGCCATGTAAGCGTTTCTGTGGAAAACAATACAAACTCCAGGCAAAACGGCGCTCTTATCGGCGGAGGTTCCGGCAGTCACGGCCATGTCACGATCAACGGCGGGACAGTAATAGCAACCAATGATGCCAATAGCCAGGGCGCAGCCATCGGTGGCGGATTTGGCGGAAATGGCACTGTTTATATCCACGACGGCACAGTGAAAGCGACGATCCCGCCCTCCGGCGGCAGTAGCGGCGCTACACCCGGCTCAGGAGCGGCAATCGGCGGCGGGAAAGGCAGCGGCAGCAGCACAGCCGGCATCGGCAACGTGACAATAACAGGCGGGCATGTTATCGCAAACGCAAGATACGGGGCAGCAATCGGCGGCGGTATGCGTTCGTCGAACGCTAAGATCGATATAAGCGGCGGGCTTATCGAAGCAACGGTAGCTCACGGAACGGGCGCGGCTATCGGCGGCGGCGGCGGCGGTATCGGAACTGACACAGGGCTAATCGGCGGCAATCTCGACATAAATATCAGCGACGGCGTTTTGAAGCTAAAAGCGGATCTCGGTTCGGCCATCGGTCTCGGAGGCTACGAGCGGGCCAGCGCGCCGAACCACGCAGGAGGGCTTAGCGGATATGTAACCATCACAGGCGGTGTGATAACAGCGGATGTCATTGCGGGTAACGGTGTCGGGTCAGGCTGGGACAATCTGATTGTTCCGGTAATAAAAATCGACAAAGAAGCAGATATACTGGTTTTTGGCAGGGAACGCACAGCCTTTGCCGGGATATACTCCGGGGACAACACAGCGGCATTCAACGGCGGCGGCAACTTGGGCACAGGTTACTATGTCAACCTAAATTTCCCGGATGACAAGAACGATTTATCAGCGCTGAAATCAGGTACGGATATTATTGTTTTCTCGGCAGGGGATATGACTAACCCCGTCAGGACTATTGCTGTATCGTTTAATATTGGGATGCTCTCTTTCACGACAGGCAAGGATTTCGCCGAAAACTTCCACATATATGCGCAAACCGCGGCAGGCATAAAGCAGCTCGCCCACCCGTCGGATATCCGGCCGGCCCCGTTCCCTACGGACTATACGAAGATTATATACAACGATTACCGCATATACTCCGTAAAGAGTACATTTGCCTACCACGGAAACGGGCATGTGCACGATAATCACTATCGGTCTCTGCCTTTGAAAATCGATACCGGCTCCGCTGCGCTGCTGAAAGTCACGGAGAAATATGTTAGCCCGGATGGGACAGCTATCCCCGGGCAGCCGGATACCTTTATATATGTTTCCGCCGGTGGTTTATATGACAGGATAATACCGGACAATATAACCGGCTTTAAGGCTGTCGGATTCAAATGGAACATCCCTCCAAGCGGCATCGGCAGTTACGACCTCGGTGTGCAGGTGAGATTAAATATAACAGAGGATAAAATTATCCACTTTGTCTACGCGCTTTATTCCGAGGTTGATGTGACCGTGAGCAAGACAGTCAAAGGCAGCTTTGCCGACAAATCCTTGCAGTTCACATTCACAGTATCCTTCACAGATAGCAGCGGCAAAGAGCTTCCGGCGGGAAAAACGTTCAACTATAAAGGCGGTACGCTAAACAACATGGGCGCAACCGCGCCGCCGAATGGCACGTTGACCCTGAAAACGGGCGGCTGGGATACGTTTACCTTAGAGCATGGGCAGACAATCATCATTGAAGATGTGCCGTCGGATATAAGGATAAAAATAATTGAAACCCCGATAGATAATTACCTGATGACATATAGGGATAGCATAAACCCGGATGTGCAAAGCAAAGGCGATATGGCGTTTTCTCCAGTTGGCATAAACGCCAGAAGGTTTGACTTCACCAACACGATTATATCCGTTACCCCGATGGGTATTGAAGACAGTTCCGTGAGTATTGCCGCCATAGCAATTATAGCCGCGATGGTTATGACCACCGGCTTCATCACAGCAGAGATAATAAAAAGGCGGCTCGTAACACCCCGCAAACGAATATAACGGCATGTGCAGTAATATAAACGTCCGCAGGGGAATTCACTTCCCCGGAGGACACCACTGCCCGCCGAGCGGCCGCGTTTGCCGTGCAAACGCGAGGGGGGTATCGAACCGCAAAGCGGTTCGTATCCAGGGGGGACGAAGTCCCCACTGGAAGAAAACAGGAGGAGATAGCGATGATAAAAACACTTCAAGAGTTTAACAGGGACTTCGCGCATGAAATGAAGTTTGGTAAAAAAGTTACTGAACCCATAATGTTTCCTGAGACAAGCGGGGATATCATAGATATGCTGCAAGCCAGGATCGCGGCTCATTTGCCAAAACGGTTAAAAAAAAAGATTTCTGAGCAGTTTGCGGCTCAAAGCTACCAACCTCAACGCTTGTCACCTACTATAAATAAACCGTTATGGAAGGACTTCTCACTGCTGGCAATAAAATTCGCGGTAATCGCGTTATCTCTCATGCTGTTATTCTCCCTTGTGTTTGGTATTGAGAGGTACGAGGAGCCTTCAATGTCACCGTCGATTAAACACGGGGACTTGGTAATCTTCCATAGGTACACTAAAGTCGGTTATCTCCCGCAAGATACAATCGTGCTGGAATATAACGGGCTGGTACAGGTCAGGCGCGTGGTAGCCACAGCGGGCGATGTTGTTGATATAACAGAAGAAGGGCTTTTGATTAACGATGCGCTGCAGCAAGAGGCAGACATCCATCAAAAAACAGAACGCTACGCAGACGGCATCAGCTTCCCGCTGACCGTTCCCGACGGACATATCTTCGTTTTAAGCGACAGCAGACAAGATGCCACAGACAGCAGGGTTTATGGCAGTGTTAATATAGACGACACGCTTGGTAAAGTAATAGCAGTAATACGGCAGCGAAATGTTTGATTTTTACCCTTTTGGGTGTAGTTGTAAGATTATCATAAAGGTAAAATACAGACACAATAAGACTAATGCAAATTAGGTATTGACATGAGAATAATGACCGAGACGTCCGGGCCATAGAGCTCATGTAAATATAATAAAGCAAATTATATAAACATAAATTATTAAGGAGTTTCAAGACAATGACTAGAACAAGAAATACTACAATCAAGCTGATAACAGCATTTGCAATGATAATGGCATTGAGCCTGAGCCTGGCGATACCGGCGCTTGCATACCCATGGTCCGTCGGCGACAAGGATACCCCTGCGCCATCGGCAATCACTAAGAAGTTCGATATGCCAATAGGCACAATAGTACCATCCACATCCACATTCACATTTACTTATACAAAAGAAGGCATCGGAACAAAAACAGACGAAACCACAAAAGGCACTATGCCCGATATACCCGCTACCACAATCACCATCACAGCCGCAGAGCTGGCTGCTGCCGGCCCCGCCAACAAAACCTTGATAATTGAGGATAAAACGACAAATATAAAGTCTATATTTAAAGAATCCGATGATATCCTCAAAAATGTCCCCGCAAATAAATGGCCGGGCGCAGGTGTCTACACATACACCGTACGCGAAACGGAAGGCGGCGTTACAATGCCAAACACGGGCGCAACCAAAGAAGGCGCATTCTATTCCCCTGCAAGGTATAAAATAGAGTTCTGGGTAGAGGAAGTTGAAGATGCGCAAGGGCAGGGTACCGGAGTGTACTTCGTCAGATTCGTCAACGCTATCATTATCGAAGAGTTTACTGATGAGTATTATGAAGAAGACCAGCCGGCGGACGGCAAAGTAGACCCGACACCGGGCAGCTCGACAGTCACCAGTTACACAACCAAAGAAGGTTTTTCCGGGATCATATTTACCAATAGATACTGGAGAAGCGATGGCGACGGAACCGAAACAGGCGATACGGCATTAGAGATAACCAAGGCGCTGGGAGGCAGCGATACAGATCCCGCCAGGTTCAACAGATACTTTGAGTTTAAGGTAACGGTTATACAGCCCAGCGTTGTTGACACAGACCAGACGTATAAAGCCTACATTTTCAACGCTGCAGATGAAAAAGTGACAGCTTCGGAAAACTACGGCGCTTATGAAGCAGGGGGCCTCATCTCCTTCCCGTCAGGTTCGCAAAGGACATTCAATCTAAAAGACGGGGAGCGGCTTGTGTTCATTGACTTACATGTTGGCGCGACTGTAATAGTGAGCGAAACAGCGAATGTCCTGTATAGGCCAAAGTATGAGCGCTCATTCGCCAACGAAACCGCCACCACAGCATTCACGGCGCCTGCGGCAAACACAACATGGGGATTCCCCAGAACCGAGGCTCCTGCTGATGCAGGCCCGCATTATCTGCCCGAAGGCAAGAACGTAAACAAAGTGGACTATATCAACATCCGAATAAACGCGACCCCTATGGGTCTCGATGTTGATGAGCTTCCCTACATAGTATTGATTGGGTTGGCAGTTGTCAGTCTGGTAGGCTATGCGCTGGTGAAAATCCGCAAAAGAACGCATGACGACGTATAGCGAAGACTGAAATATTACCGGTCACACAGAAAATAGATAGAAAGGACAGGAGGCCTGCAGGGCATGAGCGCAGAAAAGATAGGCAGAAAATCCATAAAAGCCGTCAACGGCATAATAAATAACGCATTACTGCTGGTTATCATAGCGCTGATATCCTTTGGAGGATATGCCCTGTGGGACTCCAAACAACTCCACCAGGCGGCAGACAAGTCAAACTACGCCGTCTACAAACCTACAGCCGAGAACGAAGGGCTGTCCTTTCTGGAACTGCAATCCATCAACGAAGAAGTATTCGCATGGCTTACTGTATACGGGACAAACATCGACTACCCGGTAACACAAGGCCCTGACAACATGAAATATGTAAACACAAGCGCGGAAGGCCTGTACTCCTTATCGGGGGCAATATTCCTTGACTGGTACAACAGCAAGGATTTCAGCGATTTTAACAACATAGTATATGGACATCATATGGCCAAGAGAGTGATGTTCGGGGAGATAGGCGAGTTTTCAGACGAGAGCATGTTTGACTCTCATAGGTATGGCAATCTCTACTATGATGAAAAAGACCACGGTATCGAGTTTTTCGCTTTTTTGCATGTCGATGCTTATGACAGCACGGTTTTCAACTCGGGCGTAAGGGAAAGCGATCGCCGGGGATATCTGGAAGGCTTATTGGATAAGGCGACGTATGCAAGGGATATCGGGGTCACGGTAAATGACCGCATCGTCCTGCTGAGCACATGCTCATCAGATTCGACAAACGGGCGCGATATCTTAGTCGGAAGAATCACCGATGAGGTGTATGAAGATACAACCGGGGTCAACGTAAATCAAGGCGAATCAATCAACATCGGAGCCGTGGGCAGCATTGTAAACAAACTCCCATTGTGGATCATATTACCGATAATAATCATATCAATACTGCTTATTATAATAATTCTGGATACTCACCTAAAGCGTAAGCAAAGCAAAAAACGCACAAAGCGCAATCGTTCACGCATTCCGGTTTCTCATCGCGCTATTTCGGATTTGCGAAACATATCAGAACCCCGGAAAGAGGGTATGAAAAGATGAAAACATTATTATGTAACGAAACAAAAGGATTCCTGCGTGTGCTCGTTGTCCTGGCGGTAGTATTAGCTCTCTTGCCACCTGTGCCTGTCTACGCGGCTGACAACACAATCAGCATTACGGTTGAGCAGATATACTCCGCTCCTGCGGGAACCTCAGGGGATACATTTACTTATATATTAAAGCCGTTACTGCCCGATAACCCCATGCCCTTAGGCAGCACGCCGGCAGGATTTACGTTTACCGTCACAGGAAGCTCAAGCAAGATAGTAGGGCCGATTACTTATAGCGAACAAGGACTCTACCTCTACGAGCTTTATCAGGTGACCGGACAGGGAGACCGGGGTTATATATACGATAGGCGGGTGTTCACCGTAGAAGTGCATGTAGATGAACACCTTAATGCGTATGTCGTTATAAGAAACGGTAGCGGCGATAAAGAGCTATCCATCGTTTTTGTCAATGAGTACAGGCCCGGCGGCGAGAATCCCGAACCTCCCGATGTGCCCGAACCCCCTGATCCGATCGTCACGACAGACCCGCCGACAGACCCCCCGCCTCCTGTCGAGCCGCCGGACGGCGGGAATGAGGTCGATGTCCCCGATACAAATGTACCCGGAAGCGAGTTTCCGGGCGAAGGTCCTAAGACGGGGGATGACAGCAACATGCTATTTGATGTAATGCTCTTTAGCTTTGGCAGCTTGTTGTTTATCGGAGCAACCCTGTTTCTGATAATTAGCAAAAAACGCGGTAAAGTTGGTGGATGATATGAGAATAAGTATAATAATCGCTATTTCGATTCTGATTATTGGAACGTCAGCAATGCTAGGCTCAGGCTATAGGCTGCTTGAAACAAACCGGATGTACGCTGAGGCTGACGATGCTTATGAAAACATGAGCAATACGATAAGACAGCCGTCAACCGAAGCAACCCCGGTATTTTTATCAAATGAGAATGTCGGCATTAGCGCCGTGCCGCCGGAAAGAAACGAGCAGCAGATTCATATCCCGGATTTTGAAATTAATTTTGAACTGCTCCATTTAATTAACAACGATGCGGCGGCATGGCTGTACAGCCCGGGTACGGTTATCGATTACCCTGTGATGCGCGCGGACGACTACCGCTATTATCTCAATCATTTAGCCGACGGCACAGTCAACGCGAACGGGTCTTTGTTTATTGATTATAATAACGCGGCAGACTTTTCCGAACCGTTAACGGTAATCTATGGCCATCACATGAAATCCGGCAGCATGTTGGGCAGCCTGAAAGGGTATAAAGCGCAAAGTTACTATAATGAGCATCCCTATATGTATCTTTACACAAAGCAAGGCAATTACCGTATAGATATAATGTACGGCTGCGTGGTAGCCGAAGGGCAGTGGCGGGAGCAAAGCTTCATGTACTCCGATAACATCGATGCGCTGTTGGAGTATGCGCTGCAAAATACGACTTTCCGAAGCGATGTCAGTTATCAGGAAGGCGACAGGGTAGTAGCGCTGTCAACATGCTCATATGAGTTTGATGATGCCAGGTATGTATTAATCGGGGTGCTGAGATTTGTGCCGTAGCAAAAAAAGTTCTTGAATAGTCCGGCGAATATAGTTACAATAATAGCAGCCTGTTTCGGCAGGGACTCCGGGGCCGGGGCAAATCGCTTACTAGTTTGAATCAACACCTTGATTTACGCTCGGACGGCTGTTTCTGTAATCTATACATATTAAGGCGGACACATAAATGCGTGAACACATCCAAAACCGCGTCTACCATGTCGAGGTTGTACCTCCAAAGCATGACTCAGAAAAATTGGAAGCCGATTTGCAGATGTTTGCCGGTAAATTTAACCGGGTGATGGACAGCGGGTACTGTGCGTGCATAACCGATAACGCAATGGGAATGATGGCCTTTCAAGGGCATGAGACTATCGAACACTTAAACCTGCGCGTGCTTCCTGAACAGGTAGTCCTCCATTTAAACACCTTCCACAGCAAACGCGATCTTGACGAGCTTCTTACGCAATGTACGCAGATGGGGTTTAAGTATATCCTCGTAGTTAGCGGCGACGGCTCAAACCGTCTGCCTAAACTATCCCCAAAAGACCTGAATATAACCGGCACAGCGGCAGTGACTTCCGTGGAGCTGCTGTCATACATACGCGAAAATTACCCGAACTTTACGTTGGGCGTGGCATTTAACCCCTACGAACCCGCCGAGGAGGAGTTTGCAAAACTGGAGCGGAAACTGGCGGCCGGGGCTGCGTTCATAATAACGCAGCCGATAATTGACCGAAATTCCATAATAAACGAGTTGTTGGAGAAATATCCTCAGATCCCCGTAATCGTCGAGGCATGGATGACCAAAAAGCTGCATCTCCTGTCAGATGCGGTGGGATATCCTATCCCGGAGGACACCTTTTACGACCCTATTGCCACGCTGGAAAATATTCACCGCTGGTTTCCTCAGTGCGGGGTATATCTGTCGCTGCTTGGCTTCAAAACCCAATACCATGTAGTTGAAGGTTTATGGAACAAAACAGCGGAGGAGGGTGCGCAATGAAAATCGTGGTATGCATCAAGCAAGTCCCCGCTGCCGATGACGCAGCCATCGATCCGGTCACAAAACGCATTATTCGCGAAGGTTTGAAATCGATATTAAACCCATTTGACCTATACGCCGTTGAGGAAGCGGTATCTCTTAGGGAGCATTACGGAGGCGAGGTTATCGCGCTTTCAATGGGTCCTGAAAAGGCTGCTGTTTCCCTGCGCGAAGCTATGGCCATCGGAGCAGACCGGGCTGTGCTTCTGAGCGACCGCGCTTTCGGCGGTTCCGATACATGGGCTACCAGCTACGCATTGTTTAGAGCGATTGATACGATCTGCGGCGTAGACCTGATCATCTGCGGCAAGCAAGCAGTAGATGGCGATACCGCGCAGGTAGGCCCCGGCATTGCCGCGCACCTCGGCTGGCAGCAAGCTACCTATGTTACAGATATTCTTGGGTATGAGGATGGCAGCATTACCTTAGCCCGCATGAACGAGAACGGCTCCGATATATGCAAGCTGCGGCTGCCGGCGGTACTGACCGTGGTAAAAGGCATAAACATGCCGCGTGTTCCGACTCTAAAGGGCGTGCTGGCCGCAAACGCAAAAGACATCCCGGTATGGAAACCTTGCGATATAGGCGCAGACTTGAACAAAATAGGGCTTGACCCCTCGCCGACACGCGTCGTCAAAACAGAGCCGCCCCCCCCGCGCGACGGCATAGCCGAACGCATAGAAGGTTCTGCGCCATGCTGTGCGGAGCAGTTAGTATCATCACTGCGCCGGCGCGGGGCTTTATCGCAGCCTGTATCGGAAGGGGAGGCAGATAATGGTTATAATTAATGAAGCTGATAAATCGCAGTATACGGGTGTTTGGATTCTTGCAGAGGTGCTGTTTGGCAAAATAGAACCTGTGACCTACGAACTCTTAGGCGCAGCAAAGCGATTGGCCGACGTTTGCGGCGGCGATGTTTGCGCTCTCTTGATAGGCAAGGGGGTCACAGAACAAGCGGGGACTCTTTTTGAGTATGGCGCAGACAGTGTTATTATCGTGGATTCACCTTATTTATACGGGTTTAATGACGAACTCGAATGTAACGTGGCAGACAGGCTGATCCGCAAATACAAGCCGGAGATTATGCTCGGCGCCGCAACCGCCAGAGGGCGTGCGCTGATCCCGCGCATTGCCGTGAAAAGCGTTTGCGGTCTTACCGCAGACTGCACACAGCTGTCGATTGACCCGGATAACGGCGATTTGCTGCAGACACGCCCTGCGTTCGGCGGGAACATAATGGCAACTATCCGATCTTCCGGCCACCGCCCGCAAATGGCAACCGTGCGGCCGCAGGTGATGAAGCCTCTTCTCCGCTCACCCGGGCGTACCGGCACGATAATCCACGAACCCCCGCAACCGGGTGAAGCCGTCAATATCAAACAAGTGCTTGAGCTTGTGCGAAGCACGGAAGCCACTGTAAATCTGGGTGAAGCTAAAATCATTGTATCCGGCGGGCGCGCAATGAAGGGTTCCGAAGGTTTTGCGATGCTTCGCGAGCTTGCCGTCAAGTTAAACGGTGCGGTGGGCGCAAGCCGCGCCGCGATAGATGCAGGCTGGATACCATATGCGCACCAAATCGGGCAGACAGGGCAAACGGTGCAAACGCAGTTATACATAGCCTGCGGCATTTCAGGGCAAATCCAGCATTTGGTAGGTATGCAGTCATGCGAAACCATCGTAGCAATAGACAAAAAACCGGACACTCCCCTTATGCGCATGGCGGATATCGCAGTCGTAGGCGACGTTTTCCAAATTGTGCCGGAGCTCATCAATATTCTGTGAGTAATTGCATATTTATTCATGCATAAACCGGTTCGATAACCATCAATCAAAACAAAGGAGATAATCATTATGATTATAATCGGAGAAAAAATCAACAGCACACTCAAAGCCGTGCGCCCGGCTATCGAAACATACGACAGCGAGGCAATTCAAAATCTGGCAAAACTCCAGACCGATGCTGGCTCATCCTATATCGATATCAATGCGGGCATGTTTCTGGATGATGAGCCCGAGCGCCTTGTCTGGCTCGTGAATACTGTTCAGGCTGTGGTAAAAACGCCGCTGTGCCTTGACTCGCCCAACGCCGCCGCGCTGGAGGCCGCACTGGAAGCCTGCAAGGGCGAAACGCCGATGATAAACTCAATCACCGGCGAAAAAGAACGTTTTGAAGCTATTTTGCCGCTTGCGGTAAAGTATAAAACGAAGATTGTCGCTCTTTGCATGGACGATACAGGAATGCCCGAAACCGCACATGAGCGTTTCTCTATAGCAGAACGGTTGATCAGCGAGCTGACAAGCGCCGGTATGAAGCAAGGTGATATCTTCATAGACCCGCTGGTCCGCCCGGTTTCCACGGGGCCGCATTACGGCGTAGCCGCAATAGAGACAATCCGGCGCGTCAAAACAGAATATCCGCAGGTTCATATCGCCTGCGGATTGAGCAATGTATCATTCGGGCTGCCGCAGCGCAAGCTGATAAATCAGGTTTTTCTGGTGTCTGCTATGGCTGCCGGCATGGACGGCGCAATACTAGACCCGCTGGATAAAAAACTCATGACTTTTATCGCGGCAACGGAAGCCTTGCTGGGAATTGACGAATACTGCATAGAATATCTGGATAAATACCGTTCGGGAATGTTCGACTGAGTACCTCAGCAAATTGTCACCCTGAGCGCAGCGAAGGGTCTTAGATAGTATCAATCAAAAGATTCTTCGCTTCGCTCAGAATGACAAACAGGGTTTAGATGGATGAGAATAAGTTTACGGACGATTCCTCGTATTTAGCCTATCTCCTGTACCTGATCCACTTATATATCCTGCGCGGGCTGTAGTCCGTCAAACGCTCCTTAAAGGCGCTGACAAGGTCTTTTAATGTGGCATCATTGTCATTAATTAGCTTAGGCACGAAAACCAGCACCGCTGTGATACGCATTAAAACGCTGACAAAAAAGAGCACCTTATACTGATCCGGCCGGCTGCCTCTTATAGTCACATCTGCCCATTCCATAAACCCCGGAAGCCATTCAAGGAACGCGCCCCCCAGAAAAACCCCTAAAGACGAACCGAAAAGCGACGTTACACACGCAAAAACCGCAATATAAGCAGGCCGCTGATCATCCGGCGAGCATGACATCTGCATATTCACACATGCGAGGTTCGCCGCGCTCCAGAACGCCGCGCCGACGAGGTTGAAAATCAGAAATGTGATGACATTATCGGGTCTTGAAAAAAGCATGACTGTAGGCATCAGGGCTGTCATCATGCATGAAATGAACATAATAGGCTTACTTCCGTATCTGTCGATTACCCGTCCCCATTTCGAAATGACAAACACTGTAATGAGCGCCGCAGCAACCTGACCTGCAAGCGTGACTTCCAGAAAAGACAGGTTCAAAGGGCCAAGAGCGTATCTGCCGATAAACGCGCCGCCGAAGTTTGTGGAAAACGCCCATGCAGTCCAAAACACCATGAAGCTAAAGAATTTCTTATCGTGCCTCACACGTTTTAGCACCGGGCCGATGCGCCGGCTTGCGTTTGATATCACCGGGGTATCCTCTACGCTGATAAACGCAAGCATATCCAAAACGCCTACAACGCCCCCAAAAATAAACACAATCGAGTAACCCGTGAATCCGGGCAAAAAGTCCAGTACCAGCGCCATAAGTATTCCGGCGCAGACGCCTATTATTGAGATGATCCTGTCGCGGCAGGATATCCATCTCCCGCGTATTCTCAGCGGCACAAGGTCGGCAAGCCACGGTGTAAAGCATATATTAATAAACGAACCGCCGATTGAAGATATCCCCACAAGGAAAATAACCGACCATAACTTCAGCCAGCCCGGATTAAGCGGGACAACATAAGGCACGATTCCGACAAGTATCCACATAGCTCTGGAAACTACGCCGTAAGTAAGCATAAATATTTTTCTTTTGCCGGCCTTGCTTACGATCATAGCAGCAGGGAGCTGTGCCAGCGTGCCGAACAAGGGAATTGCCACAAGCACACCAAAGACAAAATCGTTCGCCCCAAGCTGCGCGGCATACCCAACGAGGGCAGAGCCCTGAGTCATATTAAAAAACAAGTTGCCGCCCAAGTTACCCAAAATAACGAACATAAGACCGCGCCTGAGTTTCTGTGTCAGCCCGGCTTCATCATATAACGGGGTAAACGGAGAGCTAAATATACGCCTTAGTTTCATTGCAATGCTATCTCCTTTCCGGTTTAGAGATGCAAGCGTGAGAATACATTATTTTACTGCTAATGTCAAGGATAATTCAAGATAATTAATACTTCTCGGGGTGCATATCATGTTTAATGCGAAAAAAGTCAAAAATTCAATAGTAGAATGGATAGCGGAGTACTTTAGCAGCAATGCTGCGCCGGAGACAAGGGCTGTCATCGGCATCAGCGGCGGTAAGGATAGCTCTGTTGCCGCCGCACTGTGCGTGGAAGCGTTGGGCAAGGCTCGCGTGTTAGGGGTGCTCATGCCGAAGGGCGAGCAGCATGACATCGATATGGCTTTCGATCTTTGCAGGGTACTTGACATAGAGCATGTGGTAATCAACATAGAAAAAGCGGTTGATGCACTATATAATGAAGTAAGGGCAGCCGGGTGGGCGCTCAATGATGCCGCATCGTTTAACACGCCTGCGAGAATCCGCATGACAACGCTTTACGCCGTTTCCGCCATCGTCGGCGGCAGGGTTGCCAACACCAGCAACCTAAGCGAAGACTGGGTCGGCTACGCCACTAAATTCGGAGATGCAGCCGGTGATTTCAGCCCTCTGTCAAATCTGACCGTAACCGAAGTAAAAGCCGTGGGGCGCGAGCTTGCGCTTGCCTCTAGGTTTATTGATAAAGTACCGATTGACGGCCTTTGCGGTAAAACCGATGAGGAAAATCTAGGTTTTACATACGAAGCGCTGGACAGATATATACGCGAGGGTATATGCGATGATGATGTGAAAGCCGAAATTGACAGGCTTCACGAGATGAATCTCCATAAGGTGTCCCCCATGCCCTCATATCATTACAACGATTCTTCGCTTTGCTCACAATGACAATACAGCGTTATTATAGGGCTTCAATCGTAATAAAAACGTAATTTTTCCGTAAGGCGTATGTAATCCCCATATAGTACACTGCGCTTACATCATAAATACAGGAGGAAACCATTATGAAGAAGAAAATCTCAATCCGGGTAATTAGCCTAATAGTCGCCTCGGTAATGCTCAGCGGAGCAGTAGCATTCGCGGCAGTTACAGGCTCGCCGTATGAAACACTGAAAAAAGCCTTGCTCAATGCGGCGTTGTACACAAATGCAACTGTAGAAACGCATACCGTGATGAAATTCAACGGCGAGGTCGTGGAGGAAACAAGAAGCATTAACGTTAACGCAGAAAACGGCTACCTAAATCATTACTTCGACGGCAGCGGCGATGACGGGTACTTTGACTTCGGCGCTAATGGCTTGAGCTTAAGCAGCTATGTCCGTTATGAATCAGAGGATGGTACGCAGTGGTATCATGCCAGTGTCAGCCCTCCGAATACTTATTATGTACATGGGGCAGGCTTTGCAGGTGTTACCCAGGATGACCTGAACTCCGCGCGGATACGTTTTTTCGAGCTGCTGGTTGACCTTATGGTAGGCGATTTGAAGAACAACATCACAATGAGCACCAGCAATGGCATACGCACAATACAGGGAACATTAACCGGAAGCCAGGTTCCTGAAATAGTCAGAGCGGGTATAGATATTCTTGTGGAGGAATCGGGAAGTTATTACCGCCGCCGCAACGACATCGGCTTTGATGGCAGTAACTATACATATGAAATCATCAGTATTAACGGCAACGTGAAAACCGTTAACACATATAGTATGCCGGCCCGCATCATGACACCCGAGGAAGAGCTTTCATGGCATGACGGGACATTCTGGGAGACTGACCGCGAATGGTGGGGTATTGAGTATGGTGAAGACGGAACAATGTATATAACCGCAGGTTATGATATCATGATAAACGAGTATACAGCCCCTGTGGAGCGTTCGGATTTCGATGGAAACAGCCCGTTTGATATCCCGATGAAAAACCTCTCAATAAACTTCGTCAGAGGAGAAGCGGAAGTAGATTCAAACGGCAATCTGCTAAGCCTGGGTGTCAGCGGTTCATTCGCACTGACGGATATCTTCGGCGAGATTAATGAAGTGGAACTGGACAGTTTCATCAGCTTTACCGATATCGGGACCAGCGTTGCCGTTTCCCCCATTCCCGGCGCAGCGCAGCTACTGACTTCAGAATACATAAAAACGCGCTTCGATACCCAATATGCCGGTGTTTATTTCTCGCTAAATGAAGATGGCACTATCAATGAAGACAGCATCACAACGGCATTCCCGGGAGAACTCGAGGGTGACATTGATGCCGCTAAGCTTCAGTTTAATTACAGCACGACGGGAATCCGGCCGCCGCTGCCTGCCGAAGAATACAATGCCGAAGGGTATAATATAGTAATAACCGACCCTTTCGAGAAGGGGGAGGACTATGACGCCGGACAATAACAGCCCACAGGCTGTACTGGAACTGGAAAACTTAACAAAACTTTACAAGAATGGCCGCGGCGCGGAGGATATTTCCTTCGCGCTCGCGCCGGGTGAAGTCCTTGGTTTATTAGGCCCGAACGGTTCGGGAAAAACCACCACAATGAAGGCTATCGCGGGGCTTGTCCAGATAACGCATGGGCGAGCGCGTGTCTGCGGCATTGATGTATCGGAACATCATGAAGAAGCAATGAAGCATACCGGATGCCTGATTGAAGCACCTGCGCTCTATGAGCACATGACAGCCTACCAGAATATCAAGCTCGCGGCCCGTTTCTACGATAGCATCGACGAAGCGCGCATTGACGAGGTTTTGGTAATGGTGGAGATGGAAAAATATAAGAAAGACAAGGTCGCCTCTTTCAGCATGGGTATGCGCCAGCGCATAGGCATGGCGCTCGCCTTATTATCAAAGCCGGAGCTTCTTATTTTAGACGAGCCTGCTAACGGGCTGGATATTGAGGGTATGATCTATGTGCGCGAGGTTGTGCGGAAATCCGCAGAGGAAGGGGCGGCAGTGCTTATATCGTCCCACCTGGCGCACGAAATCGAGCAGTGCGCCACAAAAGCCGCTATCATCTACGGCGGCAAGCTCCTGTGCGTGGAAAGCATGGATGCTATTTTAGCCTCTTCCCCCAGTTTGGAGGATTTCTTTCTGGCTCAGGTCTCAAAGACACGCCAATCGGAATAACGGTAAACAGCGTTATACAATTAAGCGTAATAATAACGAAAGGATTGACTGAATATATGGTTTTTATAGCTTCTTACCGCAATGAATGGGATAAGCTGATGACACGGAAGAAATACATCGTTTTCTTAATTATCGGGCTTGTGCTTTGTCTCATATGGACCGGGCTTGGAACCCTGATTACCGGGTTCATCAGAAACCAGGGCGGATTTTTCTTTAATTTGACCCCGACCCCAATGGGGGCTTTGCCGTTTTTCCTTCAGGTTGTTGTGCCATTTTTGATGTTTATGGGCGTGAGCGACCTTCTTACTGTTGAGTCTGCGGAAAAAACGATGAAGGCTGTAATATGCCGCCCGATTGAGCGGTGGAAGCTGTATGCCTCAAAGATCCTTGCGGTTGTTACCTACGCCGCGCTGTATCTTATCTGCGTGTTCGTCCTTACAGCGACGCTCAATCAAATTTTAGGCAATGCGCTGCGCATAAGCGAGCTGCTTGTTGCTTTGCTTTCTTATGTCCTTACGTTGATTCCGCTGGCTATTTTAGCTTGCTTTGCGGCTTTGATTGCTCTGCTGGGGCGCAGCGGCACGCTGACGATGTTCTTGCTGCTCATGTCATATATTCTGCTAAATATTCTGCCAATCCTTTTCCCGGTGCTCAGCGAAATGCTATTTACTTCATATCTTAGCTGGTATAACCTATGGATAGGCGCGCTGCCGGATGCGGCAAAGCTGATTCATATGCTGGTTATCGTCTTAGGCTACGGAGCGGTCTTCTTCATAGGCGGGAGCTTGCTGTTTGACAGGAAAGAGTATTAGTAGATTCAGAGGTGGATTATGTCTGTTCGTTTAAGGCTGATCACCACCAGCATTACTGCTGTTCTGGTGCTTTGTGCTATTAGCGCGGGTGCCGGGTTTTTGGTGTTCTGGCTTGTTTCGAGTCCGTTTATCGGTTCGAGGCTGGCTGAGAATTTAGGGCAGATCTCAGCCAGGTATTTCTTGATTATCGGCGCAGTAGTGCTTGTGCTAACCGGGATCGGCGCAGTTTGGGTTATCAGCGTAAATATCCGCCATGTCGCCGGGCCGCTTCAAAGGCTGAAGAAAGCCGCTATGGAAATCCATGACGGCAATCTGGAATACGAACTGCCCGCGACCGGGCATGACGAGCTCTCAGAACTTTCTGCCGCCTTTGAGCAGATGCGCATCAGGCTCAAAGACTCTGTGCGGCTGAAGGAGAAGGCTGAAACTGAGCGCAGAACGATGATGGCATCTATCACACATGACCTGAAAACACCGATTACATCCATCATGGGATACTCCGAGGGCATACTCGACGGCGTTGCCGATACCCCTGAGAAAACATTGGAATACGCGGCAGTCATATGTAAGAAAGCGCGAAGCTTACAGCACCTCGTCGATGACTTATCGCTTATCTCACGCCTGGAAAACGCTCAACTGCCGCTGGATAAGCAATGGGAAGATATCGGGGTATTTGCGGCTGAACTGGCTACGGAGTATTTCATGGATTTTCAGCATATAACCATGGATGATCTGCTCGATAAGAATCTGCAAGTATTCATCGATAGGGAGAAAATGGCCCGCGCTTTAGTAAACATCTATCAAAACTGCATAAAGTATAAAAAGCCTGAACAGGAAGAGCCAATAGTGCGCCTGACTCTCGCAAGGCAAAACGGCGATGCCCTGCTTACGGTTTCCGACAGCGGTATCGGTATAACGCGTAGAGATATGCCATATGTTTTTGACCGGTTCTACAGAGCTGATGAATCCAGAAACCCGCAAGGCGGCAGCGGTCTGGGACTTGCGATAGCCCGCCAGTTAGTCCAGCTCCACGGCGGCAAGATATGGATAATAAACAATCCTGAAGGCGGAATATCAGTAAACATCACACTACCAACGGAGGGTCATAAGTTTGAAAGTCTTCAAACTTAATTAAAATTTAATGGACGCAAGCGGCTCCCGCTACGCGAAACCGCCGCTGTTGCGACATTTTTATGACCTTTCATGGTTCTTGATGTCGTTTGCGTTAGGAAAGGACAGGTCATAAAAATGCATAAAATACTGATTATCGAAGACGATGCGGAAATAGCGGCATTGCAACGGGACTACTTGCAGATGGCAGGGTATGAGACCGATATTGCGGGGGATGGCATCAAAGGACTGCAAGCCGCTGATAATGCCGACTTGATAATACTTGATATAATGCTTCCCGGGATCGACGGATTTGAGGTGTTGCGGACAATAAGGGAAAGCTCCGATATACCCGTGATACTCCTATCTGCCCGCAGCGAGGATATTGATAAAATCCGCGGACTGGGTCTTGGCGCGGATGATTATATGCAAAAACCTTTTTCGCCGGGAGAACTGGTTGCAAGGGTGAAGGCACATCTTTCGCGTTTTGAGCGCCTGACAACAAAAACAACCATTCATAAGCTCACCGTGAGGGGGCTCGAGGTTGACCGTTATGACAGGCGCGTTTTCGTTCATGGAAAAGAATGTAATCTAACCCCTAAAGAGTTCGATATTCTTCTATTTCTAATGGAAAACCCCAACCGCGTGTACTCAAAGGACGATTTATTCGAACGCATTTGGGGCCTTGAAGCCTTCGGGGACGGAGATACCGTCGTCGTCCATGTCAGGCGGCTGAGGGAAAAAATTGAGCCGGAACCGCAGAACCCGCAGTATGTCGAAACCGTCTGGGGCTCCGGGTATCGTTTCAGGACGTAGCGGTTTGCTGTACAGTTCATTATGTTACAACACCGCAAACAGACGTTATAGCCCGCTCTGTGCCTTGCGCTCAGGCGGCTATTTCAGTCTGTACCGTAACCTATTTCACGCGCTGAGGGGCATTGGCATCTTCCACCCGGTTCTTTTTCAGAAGAAATGCGCCTATTGAGCATCCGCAAACAATTATTCCAATACCGATTATTATTATCCACGCCATATTGTAACTGTCGGTCATATCGTAGATAAAGCCCAAACCCGGAGCAGAAACAGCTATTCCCAAGAAAGAGAACATGGATACCAGACTGAAGATTCTTGAGAAGTCTTTTCTGCCGAAGAGGCTTGCCGTAATAATAGGACCAAGCACCGTAACGCCGGACGAGGCTATGCTGAGCAGCAAAACATAGAGCCATGTCATACCCGGATATCCCGACAACAGAGCAAAGATAGGAAACAGCACACAGGAGCCGCCCACCAACAGACAACCTTTTAGCGAACCTATCCGGTCAAGCGCCCACCCAATTGCTATTTTACCAACGGTCAGTAAAATCATATATGTGGAGGACAGAACAGATGCATAGGCCACCGAGTACCCAATATCGCTCAAGAAAGATAATGTGTGTACATGGGGACCGGCTTGACTGAGCGCAATACCCAGCACAGTTAATACCAACAGCCAAAATGATATTGTCCGTATTGCTTCGTTTCTTGCCAGCCCGGTTGCCGGCTCGTTTAGCTTCTCTTTGTCTGTGCTGTTGTCTTTTTGCGCACTCCGGCGGTAACGCCCAAGACCCATCTCCTCGGGCTTATCTTTAATAATCACTAAAATGACGGGGATAAATATAAACAGCGATACAACCGCCAGATACCGGTATGTCAGCCTCCAATCGTATAATTCGATGAAAGCATTTGTTACCGGTATGAAAAATGCCGAAAGCAGTCCGCTTCCGGAATACGCTATGCCTATCGCAAGCCCTTTTTTATCCGCGAACCAGTTGCTTATAAGTATTCCCACAGCCATAACGCCGATTCCGTTGGTGAATAATCCGCTGAATATGGCAAGCGCATAAAAATGCCACAGTTGTGAAGAGAAAGAAAAACCAACAAATACCAATGAGCACGCCACTGAGCAGACGAGCGCTGTGCGCTTAAACCCAAAACGGTTTATTACAGTGCCGTAAAAAGGCATGAGAACCGCACAGGTTATCAGAGACAACGAGGCATATAAAGTAAACTGCCCTCTTGTAAAACCGAGATCCTCACAAACAGGTATAATAAAAGCGCCTATAGTGGTGTTCAGGATACCGACACCCGCGCCAACAATAAGCAACCCGGCAAACGCTATTACCCAACTATAGTGGGTTTTTGAGGTTTTGCTATCAATTTGCTTCTCCATATTACAATATCTGCAGCACTGTTATGTATTCCATCAATTACCTCTATGCTAATCATAACCCAAAGCAGTCCTATTGTAAGCGATTTCATGAATAATATCAAGCGTGTTTTTTGCGGATGACACTTTTTTGTTGACAACGCGGTAACTTAATGGTAAATTATCCGTTGAGGCTTGACGGAACCGCTGTGGCAATCAGCCGGTCATCTTAGTATTACAGTCCAATCGTTTTATCTGCTCCGAATGTAAACATTGTCATAACCTATCAGCATTTACTGCGCCTTTACTTATTCATACGGCCCGTTGGTCAAGTGGTCAAGACGGCGGCCTCTCACGCCGCAAACAGGAGTTCGACTCTCCTACGGGTCACCATACATTCAAAACAATCTTTCAAAAAACGGTTCTTGACAAGCGAAAAATAATATGTTATCATGCGGTTTACGATTTAGTTGGTGTTAATTACGGTGAGGCTCCACCCGTTCCCATTCCGAACACGGAAGTTAAGCTCACTGGTGCCGACGATACTTGGCTGGCGACGGCCCGGGAAAATAGGTATTCGCCAACACCGGCGTTTCTAAGACGCCGGACTTGAGCCTAATTGCTCTAATCGGCTTAGGCTCATATAATCCTCAATAGCTCAGTCGGTAGAGCATGCGGCTGTTAACCGCAGGGTCGTTGGTTCGAGTCCAACTTGGGGAGCCACAGATGGCATTGCCGTCACATATCGTGGCGGCAATGTTGCCGGAAACAGCCAATCACCCTAGAAGCATTGTTCAAAATCCCGCTATATTCAAGTGTTCGCGGGCCCTTAGCTCAGTTGGTTAGAGCAACCGGCTCATAACCGGTCGGTCCTGGGTTCGAGTCCCCGAGGGCCCACCATGTGGGAAACAAGAAACGCTGCAAAGCCACAAGCTTACAGCGTTTCTTACTTTTGTCTGAAGCGGCATCAGGAATAATTTTCTTCATCAAAATCTTGTTTAGCGAAATTTATTATGATACAATAAGCAGCAACAAACGGGGGGTGAGCATCATGGGAGAACCTAACTGGGATAAACTATGCAACACCGTAATCCGAATCGGCATAATGGGCTACGGCAATCTTGGGCGCGGCGCGGAGCTTGCAGTCGCGAAATGCGATGATATGGAGCTGCGCTGTATCTTCACGCGCAGAGATCCATCAAAAATTATTCCTGTTACTAAAGGAATTAAAGTCTGCGCTGCCGTCGAAGCGCAGTGCTTTGCCGAAGAAATTGATGTGATGCTGATGTGCGGCGGGAGCGCTATCGACCTGCCGGTGCAGACCCCGGAGTTTGCGAGGCTGTTTAACGTTGTTGACAGTTACGACACCCACGCTAAGATTTCGGAGCATTATGCAAAAACTGACATTGCCGCAAAAGCCGGGGGGAAAACCGCAATCATATCCGTGGGATGGGATCCGGGTTTGTTCTCGCTTAACAGGCTGATGGCAGAGTCCATGCTCCCGAGCGGTAGCAGCTATACATTTTGGGGAGAGGGGGTCAGCCAAGGACATACCGATGCGATAAAGAATATTGACGGAGTGAGTGACGCCAGACAGTACACAATACCGGTGCAAAGCGCGCTTGAAGCAGTGCGCAAAGGCGAAGACCCGGAGCTTACAACAAGACAGAAGCACAGGAGGATGTGCTATGTAGCAGTAAAAGAAGGCGCGGATTATGCGGATATAGAGAATAAAATTATAACAATGCCTGATTATTTCGCAGATTATGATACAACAGTGAGCTTTGTCTCTACCGAGGAACTGCTTGAAAACCACAGCGGCTTGCCGCATGGAGGGTTTGTCATACGCAGCGGAAAGACCGGGTGCTGTAATGAGCATAAACAGATTGCAGAGTTTAGCATCAATCTTGACTCTAACCCGGAGTTTACGGCAAGTGTGCTTGTCGCTTATGCGCGGGCCGCGTACAGACTGAACACGGAGGGAATCACCGGATGCAAAACAGTCTTCGACATCCCGCCCGCTTATCTAAGCCAAGAGAGCAAGGATGAGTTAATAAAAAAATATCTGTAATAAAGGGAGCGTACATCGATGGTAACAATTTATAACGGCAAGACAAAATTAGTAATGAAGGATGAAGCCTCAGGAGAGCATTTCCTATTTTTCAAGGACGATGCAACGGGTGAAAACGGCGTTTTCGACCCGGGCTCTAACACAGTAGGCGGAAGCGTTTCGGGCAAGGGCAGGACTGCAATCGCCATTTCAAAATATTTTTTCGAATTGATGGAGAAAAACGGCATCCCCACGCAGTATCTTGATGCTGATATAGATAAATGCCTGATGCGGGTACGTCATGTTTTCGTTCCTAAGCTGGAATTCGTGCTGCGTTACTTTACAGCCGGCAGTATGTGCCGCAGGTTTTCGCTTGAGCCGGATATTCCTTTTGACCCGCCGTATACAGAAGTAACGCTGAAGCATGACGAGCAAGGCGACCCGCTTATCAGCGAGCGGCTTTGTATAATGAAAGGATTGCTCTATGAAGGGGAGTATCAAAGGGCGATAGACTTACTGCTTAAAGTCGGCAGCGTCCTACGGGTGGAACTGGATAGACTAGGGCTGACGTTAATCGACTTCAAGCTCGAGTTTGGTTTTGACGAAGAACGCAATATCTATATAGCCGATGAAATCACTCCCGATATTTGGCGCATAAAAGATGCATCAGGAAATATCCCAAACCAGGTGGAATGTGCAAAGATGCTTGTAAGCGCATTAGGCATCGCTACATAAATTCTCAATTATATATTGCGGCTTGTCCGCGCTAGGAGGTAGATTATGGATTTTACTAAAACAAGGCGTTTTATGGACTCTCTTGGGGATTATGGGATACCCGGGGCGGATTTGGCGATTTATATTGATGGTAACGAGGTGTTCCGCTACTTAACGGGGTTTGCTAATCTGGAAAACCGCATCCCTGTCGCATCGGATACGCTGTTTCCGATTTTTTCTATGACAAAGGTAGTGACCTGTGTAGCTGCTTTACGCTTATTTGAGGAAGGGCGGTTTTTGCTTAGCGACCCGTTGTCTGATTACATGCCTGAGTTTAAGAAAATGAAATTGCAGAGAACCCTCCCAAACGGCACTATAGTTCTTGAGCCTGCGCGTAAGAAAATACGTATCGTAGACCTCTTTACAATGTCATCAGGCTACACCTATGATTCCCCAAGTGTTACATCCTTGAGAGAAAAGCACAAACGCAGTCATACGTTGCGGGATATGGTTTCATTCTTGGCAAAGGATCCGTTGAACTTCGAGCCGGGGACTCATTGGAGTTATGGTTTTAGCCACGATATCCTCGGAGCGCTGATTGAGAAACTGTCCGGAAAAACAATAGGCGAATACTTCTCAGAGCATATTTTTGTGCCGCTGGGGATGAATGAGACATCATTTAAAGTGCCTAAGGAGAAGCATTACCGGCTTGCAACCTGTTATAAATATAACGAAGACACAAAGACCCACACCAGCGCGGATGTAACATTGCCATTATCATACTTAAATCCCAGCAGCGTTCACTACCTTTCCGACGACTATGCCTTAGAAATGCCGGGCGGCGGGCTTATTTCCACGGTAGACGATTATGCGAAGTTTGCAAACACGCTTTGCGCGGGAGGGACTTCGACAAATGGGTACCGCTTGCTTGGAAAGGCTACCATCGAACTTATGCGCACAAATCAACTCGACGATGTTAGGATGGGGGATTATAACTGGATATCCCACGAAGGTTACGGTTACGGGCTCGGCGTGCGTACATTGGTAGACCGAGCCGCTGCCGGGAACAACAGCAGTATCGGCGAATTCGGCTGGGCAGGGCTTGCGGGAACATATATGCTGATAGACCCGGCGCTTCGGCTGACATATGTATATGCACAGCAGATGTTCCCCAGCATGGAGGAAGTGATTGCGCCGAGGCTTAAGAACATAGTTTATGGTTGCATATAAAATTTAGTATGAGGAGTTAGGAATTATGAACAGTCCGTATGAAGGCCTTAGGACAGGTGATAATGTTGATATCGGCGAATATGAAAAACAGGTTATTGATGTAATAAGAACTCAGGTCGGGTCTGCCCGTGTTCTGCTTGCTTTGTCAGGCGGCGTCGATTCCTCGGTCTGTGCCGCGCTGCTCGCTAAAGCCATACCCGGCAAGCTGTATTGCATATTCGTTGACCATGGGCTTATGAGGAAAAACGAGGGGGATGAGGTCATGGCAGCTTTTGAAGGCTTTGACTTGAATCTTGTCCGTGTTGATGCATCCGGGAGATTCCTAAGCCGGCTTGCAGGCGTTACCGACCCTGAGATGAAACGGAAAATTATCGGCGAGGAGTTCATCCGTGTTTTTGAAGAAGAAGCGAGAAAGCTGCAAGGCATCGAGTATCTTGCGCAAGGTACAATATATCCTGATATTTTGGAGTCCGGCGAAAACGGTTCGGCAGTTGTAAAAAGTCACCACAATGTCGGAGGTCTGCCGGCTGACATGGGTTTCAAAGGTCTGGTCGAGCCGCTGTGGGGTTTATATAAGCCTGAGGTACGCGAGCTGGGCCGCCATCTTGGTCTGCCACGCTCACTCACAGACCGACAGCCATTCCCCGGCCCGGGTCTTGCTGTCCGCTGCATAGGCGAAGTGACAAGCAAACGCTTGGACATCCTCCGTGAAGCAGACGCCATTTTCCGCTGTGAGATTGAGACTTCCGTTTCAAGAGCAGACCAATACTTCGCGGTACTGACCGACATGCGCTCCGTAGGCGTTTCAAACGGAGTTCGCACATACGGGTACACAGTAGCCTTACGCGCTGTCGAGACAAACGATTTCATGTCATGCGAGTACGTCCCGCTGCCGCACGAGCTTCTACGCAGGGTATCAATGCGCATTACGGGAGAGGTTGCTGCGATCAACAGGGTTGTGTATGATATAACGGGTAAACCACCGGGAACGGTGGAGTGGGAGTGAAAAATGGACGAGAACAAAATTGACTATGTTATCAGAAATGCCAAGAGAAGCATGGAAATTGAGGGCTTTGTCATTGATGATGAACTTGAGGGAATCGGGCGAAAAATCATTTCTGGCGAGTTGAACATCAACGACTATGTTGCAAATTACATAGCTCAATACAAGCAAAATGCGGCGGTGCAGGCAAATGAAGTATGAGTACGGTGGCGTAGAGTACGAGGGTAACGATTTTTATTGTTATCCGGAATCCAAAGTGCTTATAAATAAGCTGGATATTAGAGATAATGATGAATTACATCAAGTTGAGCGTGATTTATCGTACCCAAAAATCACTTATCTCGGCACAAATCCAATAAAAGGCGTACTCGACTTGAAATATCTTCAGAAAATACATAGATACGTTTTCGGAGAAATATATAGTTGGGCCGGGCATATCCGCGGCGGAAAATTCTTCACCAAAGGTGATACCGTGTTTTGCGTTGCTGATATGATTCCGGCTTATGCTGAAAATATCTTTGGAAAACTCCGCTCCGAAAAATGGTTGCGAGGTCTGGAGCGCACAGTATTTATAGAGAGGCTTGCATACTACATGGGTGAAGTCAATGCTCTGCACCCTTTCCGTGAAGGCAACGGCAGGACACAACGGGTTTTCTTTGTGGAACTGGCACGCCGGGCAAAATACGAGCTTGACTACAGCCAAGCCGAGCCCAACGAGCTGCTAGAAGCCGACATTGCGGCGTATAACAAGGATTATTCTTTGCTGACGGCGTTGCTTGACAGGATGCTGACGAAAATAAGCGGAGGTAGCAGTGATGACGAGGCGTGATAGTTTGATTGCGGAGTTATGTCCGGACGGGGTGGAGTTAATACCGCTTGGCGAGGTGTGTAAAAATATATTCTAGTAAGAACAAACACGCATAGTCGAAATTCTTGACCGTTTTGATGCGCTAACTACCGACATCACAAGCGGTCTGTCTGCGGATATTAATGCGCGGCGTAAACAATATGAGTATTACAGGGATAAGCTATTGAAATTTTAGGGGGTGTTAAAGTGATAGATTATCAAGTAACTGTAACAAATGAAGGTTTAGAAATACGTGGGGATTTCCCTAACAATTTAGTACCAATTGCAATGCCTGATGAATATATACCCAAAAAACGTTTTGCTAGTTTTTTTCTACACAAAAATGACGTAGAAAAAGGAATGATATATCTCAGGTGTATATCTATAGATAAGCATATAGCAATAAATGAAGCTTTGTTTATTGCGGGTCTTAATGCTTTCATAAAATGCTTCAAAAGCGATATAAGAGTACAAGTCAGTGATGACATATTTAGTACATCAGAGCAAAAAGATGCTTATGCATACTTCAACTCTATAAGAAATAAACATTTTTTTCACGATGAAAATGGGATGATCCAAACGACAGATTTTATTTTGGTAGATTTTGACACAGAAATCCCAGATATTTATAATGCATCTGTAGTTTGGAATTCTGCAACACTTGATTTTCAGACAGAAGCAAATGCCTTGCTAAATCTGATGATTATGTTGCATAATCATATTTGTAGTGAAATTGATAAAATGGCAGACAGTATTGTAGATGACTTCAAGGAAAAGACAAAAGAAGAATTATTACGCTTTAACTCACCAGAGATTAAACTTGCTAGCACGATTGATGTAGGTAAAAAAAGTGAGTTATAGTAAAATGAGAGGACCCTCACACTCAAACACAACTATTATCTCATTCAGTAGAACACCGACAGGTGGGCGCTGCAAACACGAAGCGGCTGAGCGAAAAATGGATGAACGCCCTTTTTTATGTATGGGGTATGGGGGCGAGTCTTGCCCCCAACGAGCCGTATGGGGACTAGCGTTTCTGAAAGAAATGCAGTCACCATACACTGCTTGCGAAAACGGTTTTGGGCGTTATTGGTGGTTTACGATTTACGCAAAACCCATACTCTGCGGAGACACACAGACGATCATTTTAACTTATAATGAGTGTATCGGTTCGTGCCAACTTTTTCTATTGTTCCGTCGCTAACCATTTCCCGCAATAAGGCTCTCACTCGACCGTCGCTAAGTCCGATAAGATTGATTAATTCGCCGACTTTTGCCTGACCGTTCTCTTCAAGGAATGTGATAACGGCTTTCTTTCTATCGGTCGCTGCGACCGATTGCGACCGATTGGCGACCGATTGGCGACCGATTGAAATATCGGCTGCATTTCTCTTGAACGTAACTTTGAAAAATCCGGAAAGCTCAAACTCAGGCTCTGCAACTTCAGCTTCCCTCGCCGCATCTTTCATTCGCTCTATCCCTGTCCCCATCTGCTCAATATAGTCGCAGCGGTTCAACAAAGACGCAATAGTATTATTGCGAGTAATGCTGACTGTGCCAAAGTTTTCCGGAGTGATGCCTTTGCTTAACCTCAGGAGAGCTATACGAACCCGTTTTTCAAGTCACAGGCTGCCCCGTTGCTGCGTTGTCAGCCTTCGAAAGGCCACTGGCATTCCTTCAGGCTGACGCCTTGCACCGGAACAGCCTGAGACCTGAAAAATCTGCGACCTTGCTGGAGCGTATTTTTGTGTCAGGCGAAATTGAGTGACGCCGGTGGGCTAACGCCCACCTAGGAAAGAAATGAAGACTGGCGCAATAAATACGCCCAGCAAGGCGGGTTCGTATAGCTCTCCTGAGGTTAATCCAAACAATTGACAAGGGCGGATTACAATGATATGCTTTTCCGGGAGTCGAGTGCAGCACGGAAAAAAGAGTTCAGTAGAAATCCATCGTGTTGAGTAAGATTGACAGACAATCCATATCCGGCGATTGGGAGGACAATGCGCAATGACAACTATTTACTTTATACGCCATGCGGAAGCGGACAGAACCGTACATGACCCGTATACCAGACCTCTCACAGAAAAGGGGTTGCGTGATAGGGCATTGGTGACAGCGTTTCTCAATGACAAAAATATTGACGCTATATTTTCAAGTCCGTTCAAACGCGCTGTTGATACAATTGCGGATTTCGCTAACCACATAGGTCAGCGAGTAACGGTAATGGATAGTCTCAAAGAACATGATACCATCGGCGACAATTATCCGAGTGATGAGTATTTCCCATTTATCAAGAAGTACTGGGAGGATTTTCATCACAAAGCCCCCGGCGACGAGAGCTTGTCTGAAGTTCAGGAAAGAAACATCTCTGCAATAAAGGGTATTATAATAGGGCACAGGGATAAAAGCGTCGTTATTGGAACACACGGCATTGCGCTTTCTACTATAATCAATTTTTACGATAGCACATATTGTTTCGACGATTTCCTGGCGATGGTCAAAATTAGACCTTGGGTTGTGAAAATGGATTTTAACGATGATGGTTGCGTTGGAATGGAAAAGATAGATTTGTTAAACCCAGGGCAGAAGCCTGATTACGATAACTGCATTGTCCGCACAACCGAATTTGGTGCGCTCCGTGCCTATCGTTTCACGGTAGTTTTCGCTCGCTATAAAGGCAAGTGGTTGTACTGCCGCTCAAAAGACCGTGATGGCTTTGAAACAGCGGGTGGGCATATTGAACCGGGCGAAACCCCGCTTGAAGGCGCGAAACGCGAGTTGTATGAAGAAACAGGCGCTACCGAATATGAAATCACACCCGCCTTCGATTATACGGTTCATGTTCAGACTGAGTTTTCTAACGGACAGGTATATATCGCCCATATTAGCGAGCTTGGAAGTATTCCCGATTTTGAGATGGCAGAGGTAAAGTTGTTTGATAAAATTCCCGACAAGATGCGTTTCCCAAAAATATTGCCTATATTGTTTGAGAAAGTTAATGAACTGTTATGACGGAACGTATTAAAAATAGCACAAAAGCATCGTCATTGCGGGCATTGCCCCTCTTGTAAATTACGATGGGGCAACATGTGGGTTATTCCAAAAGGAACACCCAAACCCATCGATGGACGGACAAAGGCTGCGAAAGCAATAAAAGAAGATCAGAACAACGCTGAAGAACAATGAGGCGGCGATGCTGAAACTGACTAGGAGGCACGAATTGAAATGAATGATCAAAAAATACACCTTTGCATAGACGCGCTTACCGCTGATGTGGCAGATAAACTCGCAGTGGAAGCAGGCATTACAATAACCGCCGCATTGCAGGAATTCATGAAAACAAAAACCTATGCGCTTTTGTTTGACGATAACTCATTGCTCTATCTGGAAAGCGCGGAGTACATTTATGATATGTTGGGAGCCGAACAGCGCGGCAATTGGGAATACTGGAGGGAGGAATAACAATGAAACTAAATCAAGTGGCG
>Ga0099364_10001509_pt1 | contig 38165 bp, 29 predicted proteins | sample TergutTh196P3_FD_73070 | JGI IMG/M metagenome (GOLD analysis project Ga0099364, IMG submission 73070) | Microcerotermes parvus P3 segment gut microbial communities from Pointe-Noire, Republic of the Congo - Th196 P3 | ecosystem: Host-associated > Arthropoda: Insects > Digestive system > Gut ... | reverse complement strand
CCGGCCTCCCGCCGCGCGGGGTGCTCCGGCGGGGGGCCCCGGGGCTGGCGTCCTTTCTGCGGCCGGTCAAGCAGGTGCTTTTCGGCGGGCATCCCCTGCTGGCGGCCGCGCGGCTGATGGCAAAATGGCAGATAAGCAGGGACTTTCCTTTGTCGTCCCACAGCGAGGACAGCGTTGTCTTCGCGACGCTGCAAAAATACTGGGATAAGCTGCTGCCTCTGCTGCCCAGACAGGAGAAAGAATACGACGCGGCAATCAGCTTTCAGTGGCCGCACCACTATGTCGCGCGGCGGGTAAAGGCAAAATACAAGGCCGCCTGGGTGCATACGGATTTCCGCGCCGCGGCGCTCAACACGGCGGGAGATCTGGCGGTCTGGCGGGAATTCAATGACATCGCCGCTGTCTCGCGGGGGGTGCTCGAAGGCTTCGCGGATGTTCATCCCGCTCTGACGGATCGCTGCTTTGTCTTTGAAAACCTCCTCAGCCCCGCCGCCGTGCGCGCCAAAGCGGATGCCTTCGTGCCCGAAGATATGCCATGCCCCGGGAACGCCTTCAGGCTGCTTACGGTGGGCCGTTTCTGTTACCCCAAAGCCTTCGACCAGGCCCTGCGCATCTGCGGGGAGCTCCTGGCGCTGGGGCTGAACCTCGTTTGGTACGCCATTGGCTTTGGCAGCGAGGCACAGCCGCTGCGCCGCCTCATTGAGGAAATGGGCCTGGAGGACCGCTTCATTCTTCTGGGCCAGCGGGAAAACCCCTATCCCTATATGAAGGTCTGCGACCTGTATGTGCAGCCCTCCCGCTATGAGGGCAAGGCTGTTACCGTGATGGAGGCCCTGACCCTGGGCAAGCCGGTAGTGGTCACAAATTTCCCCACCGCCGCGGCACAGGTGGAGGACGGCGCCGACGCCCGGATCGTGCCCATGGATCCTCCCGCCGCCGCACGGGAGATCGCCGCTCTGCTGGCGGATCCCGCTGAAATGCGCCGGCTGGCGGACAATGCCGCCAAGCGGGACTACAGCGGATATGATCAGCTGGAAGGACTATATGAAAGGCTGTGTGTCTAGAAAACCGCGCGAAAAGAGGAGTGCCTGTTTTGAATTTTCCCGCGAAAAAGCGCCCCCGTATCCTGTTTGTCCTGCCCTCCCTGGCGGGCGGCGGCGCGGAAAAAAGCCTGATCACACTGCTATGGGCGCTGGAAGCCCGCGGCGGCGGCGTTTCGTTTGACGCCGATCTCTTTCTCTTCGAGGAAAAAGGGCTGTTTCTCACGCAGCTTCCGCCCTGGGTGCGGCTGCGCTCCGCCGGAAAGCGCTATGAGCTGTTCACCGGCAGCGGATGCCGGGCGCTGCGGTATTTCCTGCTGCGCGGGCGGCCGGATCTCCTGCTGGCCCGCTGGCGCTACCGAAAGGCCTGGAACGGCCCGGAGGAAGCGCTCGGCTGGAGGCTCTGGCAGGCGATGCGCCGCGCGCTTCCCCGGCTACGGAGGCAATATGACGCCGCCGTGGGCTATTTGGAGGGATACGCGAATTATTTTGTCATCGATAACGTAAAAGCCCGGCGGAAAATCGCCTGGCTGCACACCGATTACCGGCGGGTTCCATCGCTCAAAGAGGCCGACAAGCGGTACCTGCCCCTGTTCGACGCGGCAGTGAGCGTTTCCGGGGCCTGCTGCGACGCCCTCGCGGAGGCCCTGCCGGCTCTGGAGGGAAAAATCCATTGTGTGGAAAACATCGTCTCCCCTGTCCTGCTGCGGGAGCTCGCCCAGGCCGCGCCGCCGCCCTGGGAGCCCCCGGACATGCCTGTGCTGCTGAGCATCGGCAGGCTGGTGGAGCTCAAGGGCCATGACGTCGCTGTCCGCGCCTGCGGCATCCTCAAGCGAATGGGCATCGCCCTGCGCTGGTATGTCATCGGCGCGGGGGAGAGAGAGGCCCCGCTGCGGGAGCTGATTGCCGAAGAAGGTCTGGCCGACCGCTTTTTTCTGCTCGGCGAAACGCTGAACCCGTATCCGGCGCTGGCGGCCTGCGATATCTATGTGCAGCCCTCCCGCTTTGAGGGCAAGAGCATTGCCCTGGAGGAGGCAAAGGCCCTGGCAAAGCCTATCGTCTGCACCCGGTTCAAGACGGTGCGGGACCAGATTACGGAGGGCGAGACCGGCCTGACAGCCAGAATCGGGGACGCCGCGGATCTGGCGGCGCGGATCAAATTTCTGCTGGAGCGCCCCGGGCTTCAACGGCTGCTGCGGGATAATCTGACAAAGCTTGAGGGAAATGAGGCGCAGGCTGACAAATTTTTGCGCATTTGCGATATTTTTCCGGCGTTTTAAGGATTTTCAGCTTGAAAACCGACTAAAAATTTGATATGATATATATAGTTCGTTTGCATTTTAAAGATAGCGAATATTTTAAGCAGGAGGTTGGGCTGTGAGTTTCATCGAATTTGAGGGCGTTTCCAAGGAGTACGTCATGGGCGAGGTCACCATCCGCGCGATGGATAACTGCGACTTTGCAATTGAGGAGGGCGAGCTGGCGCTGATCGTGGGCTCCAGCGGCGCCGGCAAAACCACGGCGCTGAACATTTTGGGCGGCATGGACTCCGCCAGCGGCGGCATTGTCCGGGTGGACGGCAGCGACATCACCCACGTGAGCAACCGCAAGCTTATTGAGTTCCGGCGCAACCAGGTGGGCTTTGTCTTCCAGTTTTATAACCTGATCCCCAACCTGACGGCCCTGGAAAACGTGGAGATCGCCACGCAGCTGAGCGTCAATCCGCTTCTGCCGGAGGAGGTTCTGGAGCAGGTGGGCTTGGCCGACCGGATGAACAATTTTCCGGCGCAGCTTTCCGGCGGCGAGCAGCAGCGCGTTTCCATCGCCCGCGCGCTGGCGAAAAATCCGCGCCTGCTGCTGTGCGATGAGCCCACAGGCGCCCTGGACTACGCCACCGGCAAGCAGATTTTGTCGCTGCTGCAGCGCACCTGCCGCGAAACCGGCATGACGGTCATCATCATCACTCACAACCAGGCCATTGAGCCCATCGCCGACCGCGTCATCCGCATGCGCAGCGGACAGATTTATAACGTCTCGCTGAACGAAAACCCCAAAGATGTCAACGACCTGGAATGGTAGCGCGTTCCTATAAAATAAACTATAAATTGCTAAGTGGGAGGGCATTGTGACAAGAGCTTTGTTTCGCGATACGCTGCGGGCTATCCGGAAGACGTTTTCGCGCTTTATCTCAATCGTCATCATTGTCGCGCTGGGGGTAGGCTTTTTTGCGGGCCTCAAGTCCGTTTCGCCCAACATGAAAAAAGCCGCGGATTCGTTTTATGAAAAGCACCGTCTGGCCGACATCGTGCTGATCTCCACCGTAGGCTTCGATGAACAGGACCGCGCCATCGTGCTGGAGCAGCCCGGCGTGGCCTCCGCGACGCTTTCGCGCTTCTTCGATTCGCTGCTGTATGAGGAGGTTACCTTCGAAAACGAGGACGGCGAGGAGGAAACCGAGCTGCGGGTGGCGCAGTCCATGACCGGCACCGGCTACGTTTGCCGGGTCATCGGCTACGACTTCGCGCAAATGGCGGGCAGTGAATCAGACCGGCTCAATCAGCTGGAATTCGTGACCGGGCGGCTGCCGGTCGCACCCAACGAGTGCATGGTGAGCGCCTATGAGCACCGGATGGACCCCGCGCACTACACCATAGGCAGCAAGCTGCAGCTGCGCGGCGACCACGAGGATATCCTGGATTCGCTGAAATATTCGGAATACACCATCGTCGGCGTGGTGTATTCGCCGGAGTTCATATCCATGGAGCTTGGCGCCTCCCAGGCGGGCGGCGGCGAGCTCAGCGGCTATATCTATGTGCCGGACGAGGCCTTCCAGATGGAGGACAGCTACACAACGCTCTACGTCGGCGTGGAGGGCACACAGTCGCTGGACGCCTATTCCAAGACATATGCCGATCGAATCCGCCCGGTGCAGGACAAGCTGGAGGAGATCTCCAGCGTGGTCGTAAAACAGCGGGCCGAGCGCCTGCGCGAGACCTATGGGCCCCGTCTGACTGAGGGCAAAATTGAGCTGGAGCAAAAGCGCAAGGAGGCCGCGGAGGGCCTGGCGGAAGCCCGGGAGGAAATCAAAAGGCTCAAAGAGGGCGTAAAGGAAGGGCCTGACGCCTATCGCCGCGACAAAGAGGCCGCCGAAAAGCGCCTGGCCGCCGCCCAAAAGGAATACGAGGACGGCCTGATCGAATACGACAAAAGAACCACGGAATACAACGCCGGCAAGAAAAAATTCGACGAAGCCAAAAAAATGATGGACGAGCACCCCTATGCCCTGGCGGAATACGAGGAGGCCCAGCAGAAGCTGGAGCGCGCCCAAAACAGCATGGAAATCGCCGGCATCGCCGTACGGGCGGGCAAAAGCGCTATCAAGGTGGGGCGCTCCGTGCTGGAAAGCGGCGACCAGGAGCGGCTGGAAAACGCCCTTCGGATGCTCGCGGAATTCGTGCCCATGGAGGAGGATGACAAGACCTTCGAGGGCCTGCAAAAGCGCATGGAAGAGGCCGAGGTCCAGCTGGCCGAGCAGGAGGAGGCTGTCGCGGAGGGTCAGGCGGAAATTGACGCGGCCCGGAAGGAGCTCAAGGACATCGAGCCCCTCATCAAGCAAATCCACGAATACAACGACGCCACGGCGACGCTGGCCAAGGCTTATCAGGACCTGGAGGCTGCCCGCAAGCGGCTGGAGGCGGCCCCCGCCGAAATTGAGGCAGGCGAAAAGGAGCTGGCAAGGGTGCTGGCCCAGGCGCAAAAAGACCTGGCCAACTATTCCTCCCTCGACCGCAGCTCCGAGAAGGAGCTGGCCCGGGAGGAGGCGGAAATCCAGCGGCAGCTGGCCGACGCCGAGCGGACGATCCGCAGGGGCGAAAACCTGATGATCTCCCTGCCCAACGCCCAGTGGCTCAGCGCCGACCGGGACAATTTCGCGGGCTACACGAATTACGGCAACCAGGCGGACAGCATGGAGGCCTTCGCGCTGGTGTTCCCGATGCTGTTCTTCCTCATCGCGGCGCTGGTGAGCCTGACCACCATGACCCGCATGGTGGAGGATGAGCGCATGCAGCTGGGCGTGCTCAAGGCCGCGGGCTATTCCGGCGGCGCCATCGCCTTCAAGTATTTGTTCTACGCCTTCACCGCCGTGCTACTTGGCAGCGTTCTGGGCCTGGCGCTGGGCTTCACCCTGATTCCCGTGGCTATTTTCCAGGCCTATACCATTCTCTTTTTGATACCAAGCATGACCCCGGGCTTCTTTGCCGGCACCGCCGCGTTTGGCTTCGGAGCCGCGCTGCTGTTCACCATGAGCGGGGTTGTTTTCCCGGTGCTGCTGTCCATGCGGCACAAGCCCGCGCAGCTGCTGCGCCCCAAGGCGCCCAAGGCGGGCAAGCGGGTGTTCCTGGAGTGGATTCCGCCCCTGTGGCAGCGGCTGAACTTCAACGGCAAGGTCACCGTGCGCAATCTTATGCGCAACAAAAAGCGTTTTCTCATGACCTTTGTGGGCATCATGGGCTGCACGGCGCTGCTGCTGACGGGCTTCGGCATCGGCAACTCCATCGGCACCATGCTGGATAAACAGTTCGGCCCCGAAAGCGTGATGAAGTTCGACGCGCAGGCCCTGCTCACCTCCCCCATCCCGGAGGGCGACACCGAGGCCATGCGCGGCACCATGGAGCTGTTTGACCAGCCCGGACGCATCCACAACGCCGTGCCGGTTTATATGAAGGACATGTATGCGGGCACGCAGGCCTTTGGCCGGCAGATCAAGGTGGTGCTGGCGGTGCCGGCCTACACCGGTGATATCAACGACTTTTTGATGCTCAACGACGAAAAAACCGGCAAGCCCCTCACCTTCAACAACACCGGCGCGTTCATCAACGGCAAGACGGCGGAGCTTATGGACCTCTCGGTGGGCGACGAGATTACGCTGCAGGTGGGCCCGGTGATCGCCAGGGTGCCTGTGGCGGGCATCGTACGCAACTATGTGTACCACTACATCTATATGTCCTCCCAGGCCTACGAGGAATTTTTCGGCATGGAGGAAACGATCTATAACGCGGTGCTGCTGCGGCTGAGCCCCGAGCTGATCAAAAACACCAGCGAGGCAAAGACCGAGAAGGCAAGGCTCTCCCGGGACCTCACGGACGAGGCGGAGATCATGGCGCTGGCGTATAACTCCATTATCGTGGACCAGGTCGACAGCACGCTCCAGATCATGCGCAAGGTGATCGTGCTGGTATTCACCCTCGCGGCGGGAATGCTGGCCTTCGTGGTGCTCTACAACCTCAACAACATCAATATTTACGAGCGCATCCGGGAACTGGCCACCATCAAGGTGCTGGGCTTCTACGACGGCGAGGCGGACATGTATATTTACCGCGAAAACATCATCATATCCATCCTGGGCATCGGCGCGGGGCTCTTGCTGGGGATTCCCATTCATGGCTTCGTCGTTCAAAAAGCCGAAATTGAGAGCATGATGTTCGTGCGCCAGCTGGCCTGGGACAATTACGTTTGGGCCCTGGCGATCACGGTCGTCTTCGCCATCGGCATCAACGCCTTGATGCATAAGAAGATCAAGAATATCAGTATGGTGGAATCGCTGAAGTCGGTAGAGTAGCGGACATCAAAAAAAAAATCAAGGCCGCGTACGAAGCTGTGCGCGGCCTTGTTGTTTTTTTGATCGCTTATTGGCTCTCATTGCGCGCGAGCGTTCTTTCCCAGGTGCGTATCAGCTGTTCCCGAAGGAAATCAACCATGGGCTGAAGCTCCTCGCTCCGGTCATAGCTTTCCAGCGCGGCGTAATAGGAGGCCTTGTCCTCTTCGTGAAGGATCACCGGCGGATGATCGCGCGTCATGAGAAAATAGTTCAGCAGCGTGCGGCCAACACGGCCATTGCCATCCGCGAAGGGATGGATAAACTCAAACCGCGCGTGCAGATACGCCGCCGCCCGCAGGATATCCGTTCCGGGCGGGAGCTCAGACAGCTCCTCCAGCAGCGAAGCGAGCTCAGCCTCCACCTCGTCCGGCGGGGCGCCGACCTCCCAGCGGCCAGTGACGTAGTCGTTCTTTTTAAACGTGCCCGGGCGCTCCCCCAGATCAATATAGCGCCGCTCGTCATAGGTGCCTTCGGTCAGCGCGCGGTGGGTTTCGAGAATCAGCGCCAGCGAAAGCGGCTCCCGCGCGGCAATTTTCGCCCGCAGCAGCGCATAACAGAGCTTTTGGTTGCGCTGCTCAAACAGCGCGCGGGGATCCCCGGTATACCGCAGCGCGCGGCCGTTGGCGAATATCTCGTGGGTATCGTGCCAGGTGACGGCCTCATTTTCAATTTTTCCGGAATGATAGGCAAACAGCTCGCGAAAATGATGCAGGCGCAGATCAATATCCGTTTCGCTCTTCACCGCAAAGCTGCGCCACATACGCAGGATAGCCTCGTATTTTTCCATAACAAACTCACCTCTCGCTTATTATATCATAAATAAACGAAAGATGAAATGCTTTTATGCTTTTATTTTGCCCATACGCCGACGATCTTTCCCACATACATTCTGTGGTAATCGCCGTTGTAGTTCGATTCGATCTTCGGGTCGATAAATCCTCTGGGGTCAATGTCCTGCGCCGCGGCCTTTTCGCACACGATGACCAGCTCGGCCTCCTCCGGCCAGACCGCGCCGTCCTCCCAATGGGCCGTCAGGCCCGCCTGGGCGATTTTGTCCGTGTCGCGCCCGCTGAGCTTTCCGCACAGGGCGAGCGCGTCCTTCGCCCCGCCGCCGAAGAAGCTCAGGGTAAACCGTTCGGCGCGCTCCATGAATTGATAGGTATAGCGTTGGGGCCGCACGAACACAAACGCGGCGTCAAAGCCCCAGATCTCGCCGATGCCGCCCCAGCTGACAGTCATGGTGTTCCACTGCCCCCCGGCTCCCGCGCTGAGCAGCGCCCAGTCGTCGGCGATGAGCTTCACGGGATTTTCAATCTCCCGGATATTTCGTTTTTGATATGACATAAAACGCCTCCTGCAAACAATCTAACTATACTTTATGCTAACTATACTTTATGCGCGAAGCAACCAGGAAATGATTGCTTCAGGTGACTAAAAGATGATTTCCTTCATCCATTGGAACAAATCGTCCGTGGCCTGCCCGGCAACATTTTCGAGGCCGTGGAAGCCTTCGGGATACTCAATATATCTGCCCGGCAAATTTTTTCTCCGCATAAGCTCATAGCCCAGCAGCGCGTCGGAGTTGCGGTAGGCGTTGTCCTGCAAGCCCTGCTGAAAGAGCACGGGACAGGTGATTTTTCCCTCGTGCAGTGCGTGTACCGGCGCGTTGCGCATGTCATCCAGGAAAAACTCCTTTTCGAAGTCCACGCCGAAGAGATTGCGGCGCTCCCCGGCCAGCAGTGCCTCAAGGTTGTCACCGAAGCACTTTGCCGCTCCGCCCTGCCCCATGCCGATGTGCACCGTGATGCATGAGCCGACGGAGCAAACGAAGCGCACCCTTTGATCCTGAGCGGCGAGCCGCAAGCCCACGGTGGAGCCGCAGCTGAAGCCCACAATGCCGATGCGCCCGGGATCCGCGAAAGGCTGCCGCTCAATCCAACTGATGACATCGGCGCAATTTTGCACCCAGCGGGCATAGGTCATTTTGCCGTAGTCGCCGCCGGTTTTGCCGCCCGCGTAGCAGTCGAAGGTGACCATGGCCATACCCTCGGCAATCGCCCGGTCACGGATAGCAAGGCCCATTCCCCAGAGGTTGCCGGCGCAGCCCATCCCGCCGCCGTGGCAGTGGACAAGCACCTGGATTTTGCCGGAGATTTCATCCGGCAGATAGGCCGTGCCGTAATTTTTGTCTCCTGTTTCCAGGCGGAATTCGATGGTTCGCATGCTTCTCCTCCCAAATCCGCGGCCCGACGATCTCTCGCCGGGCCGCTTTGCTTTTCCGTTTTCTTACTTGGCGTAGGCCGCGACGGTCAGCATGTATTCGCCCAGCTGAGCGCCGAATTCCGGCGCGCCGTCCATGATCAGGCGGCCCGCTTTCGTGGCCTCCAGCATGTCGTCGATATCCATGAGAATGCCCAGGGCGCTGTCCAGGCTGTCGAAGCGCAGGGTGAAGAAGGGCATGGCGCGCTTGTATTCGCCGCGCCCGGCCCGGCTCTTGCCCGCCTTGATGCGGATATAGGCGCTGACCTCGGGATGGCCGTTCACCGCCCAGGAATATACGCGGTCAGGGCTCGTGCCGGTCCAGCCCTGAATGGCCTCGTGGCCGCTCTTGTTCAGGCAGCTGATGCCGCTGGAGAGCAGGTAGAAGAAGGCCTTCACCAGCAGCACTTTTGTGGTCTCATCTTCGGGCGGTGTCGTTGCCCCGAGCAGCGCGGACATCTTCAGCAGCACCTGCATAAAGGCCAGGAACATGCCGCAGTGCTTCGCCACGCCCTTCATTTTGGGCAGCGTAGCGGGGGACATCTTGCCCTTAAAGAACGCCACGAAGGCCTCGATGCTCTTGAACTGGAGCTCGACCATGGCGTTGCTGGCAACCTTGTCGGCGCACACGGTCCACGTGCCGTTGTTGACGGTGAAATGCGTGGCCACCTTGCCGCCGGGAAGCTCCGGCGCGAGGGCGCTCACCTGAAAGACGCAGTGGGCCTTTTCGAATTTCTTCGCCAGCGCCGGCACGTCGGAGGCGATGACCTTCACCAGGGGCAGCGCCGCGTTGAGAAATATTTTGTAGCTGAATAATAAATCTTGGTCCAAATTGATTCCTCCTTTATCTGCCTAACAATTCAAGCAACTGGTTCAAAATATCCTGAAAAACACCTCTGCTCAACAGATTCTCCCAAAAATTTGATAATCCGAAAAGGCTCAAAATCAATTCAAGCGGGATGAGAATAGGGGCTGCAAGAATCGGAAGAAGAATCGTAAGAATCGCAGTAAAAACGAATCCCATGGTATCACCCCTTTTCTGACAACAGAATAATTGCGCATTACACCTCATCTTCCCAGTCGTCGTCGAGTTCAAAGTCCTTCTTCATGACCTCGCGCACGGCGGCAATGATGCCGTTGGAGTCGATGCCCGCCAGGCTCATCAGGTCCTCGTGGAGCCCGATGGTGCTGAAGCTGTCCTGCCAGCCCAGGCGCTGGAAGGCGCAGCCCTTGCCCATGTCCGCCATCACCTCCGCCACGGCGGAGCCAAGGCCGCCGATGATGTTGTGGTCCTCCACGGTGATCACGCGGCGGGTGTCCAGAATGGCCTTTTGCACGGCCTCGACGTCGAGAGGCTTAAGGGTATGCATGTTGAGCACCCGCACGCTCAGGCCGTCGGAGTTCTTCAGGAAATCCGCCGCCTGACAGGCCTGGAAGACGCAGGAGCCAACGGCAATGACAGTGATATCGGTGCCGGGGCGCATCTCCTGGGCCTTGCCCAGCTGGAAGCCGTAGTCCGTGCTGTCGTAGACCACGCGGTCAAAGCCGCGGTTGATACGAATGTAAAACGGGCCGGGGTTTTCATAGGCCGCGCGTACGGCGTTGACGGTCTCCATGCCGTCGGCGGGGCAGATGAGGGTCATGTTGGGGAAGGCGCGCTCCACGGCGAAGTCGACGATGGCATGGTGGGTGGAGCCCGCCTGGCCGAAGGAGGTGCCGCCGTGGGTCGCGATGATCTTCACGTCACAGTTTTGGTAGCAGATGTCGGCGTGCACCTGGTCCGCCGCGCGCAGAGCCGCGAAGACGGAAAAGGTGCTCACAAAGGGCACGAGGCCCGCCTTGGCCATGCCAGCCGCCATGCTCATCATGTTTTGTTCCGCGATGCCCACGTTGAAAAAGCGCTCGGGATAGGCGTCGCCGAACATGCCGATTTTGGTGGATTTCGCCAGGTCAGCCGTGAGCGCCACGATCTCCGGGTGCTCGGCGCCCAGCTCCACCATTGTTTTGCCGTAGTATTCCGCCGTGGAAAGGGCGGTGGAATCCACCGCTGTATAAGTCAATCCGCTTGCCATCTTATTTGCCCTCCTTTTCCGCTCTGGCCAGCCGCGCCTGATAGTAGCTTTCAAGGCTGTCCTTGCCCTGCTGATAGCTGGCCTCGTCCATCGCGCCGTAATGCCAGCGGTAATCGCCCTCAATGTTGGCCACACCCGCGCCCTTGACGGTGTTCGCCAGAATCAGCACGGGCTGGTTTGTCTCGTTGGCATGGGCAAAGTCGATGGCCTCCGCCAGCTCGTTTATGTTCTGTCCGTCCACCTCCTTCACGATAAAGCCGAAGGCGCGCCATTTGTCCGCGAAGGGCTCCAGGGCCATAACATCCTCGGTTTTGCCGTCGATCATGCAATCGTTGCGGTCAACGAAGCAAACCAGGTTCGTCACGCCGAAGTGCGCGGCGGACATGGCGCCCTCCCAGATTTCGCCCTCGTCGCATTCGCCGTCGCCCATGATGCAATAGGTCCAGAATTTCTTTCCCTGCACCCGGGCCGCCAGCGCCGTACCAACGGCGATGGGCAGGCCATGCCCCAGGGAGCCGGTGGAGGCGTCTACGCCAAGCACCTTGTTGGAATCCAGATGCATGCCCATCTTGGAGCCGGTAAGGTTGAAGGTTTTGAGCTGTTCGGCGTCGTTAAAGCCCTTGCTCACCAATACCGGCGCCCAGGCGATGCCCGCGTGGCCCTTGCTGAGGACGAGCCGGTCGCGGTCGGGCCAATTCGGGTTGGCGGGGTCCACCTGCATATACTTGAAATACAGGATGGTGAGGATATCCATGCAGCTCATCCCCCCGCCGATGTGCCCGCTGCCGGCCCAATGCGTGGTGTCGAGACAGAGGTTGCGCAGCTCGTTGGCTTTTTGCTCAAGGGCAACCCACTCTTGCTTGGTCAGTGCCATAGGTCTTCACTCCGTTTCTTATGGTTTATTTATCATTATCTACTCAAACAGGCCAATCAGCAGCTTAAAGGGCTCTGCGATGATCGTTCCCAGCACGCGGAAGAACGACTTCAGCTGCTCCCACAAAATGCCGCGGAAGCTCCATCTCGGCACGGCGAGCTCGCCGTAATCCGCGGCTTCGGCTTCGTCGTATTCCCAGGAAAGCCGCGCGAAACGGGCCGCGTGGTCTGCCAGGCTTTTTTCTGTGCCGTCAAGCCAGTCCTCCGCGGCGGCGACCGAGCCGTCCGCCAGCCTCTGGATGGTGAGATTGTAGCTTTCCAGCACGGTGAAGCTGATTCCGTCGCCGTCGCGCAGCATTACGCGGTCGATGCTGTCGCCGCTTTCGAGGCCCCGCCGCACACCACCGGGCTTCCCGGCGTAAAGCCCCTGGTCATAGAGCTCCTGCCAGCTGTCCCGCAGGCCGGGCACCAGCTCCGTGACAAGCTTCGCGTGGGGCAGCCGCCCCTCCGTCAGGCAGGAATTGAAGTCCCCTGTGATAATCACGGCGCGGCCCGCACAGTTTTCGTTGATATAGGCCGCCAGCTGGCGGTAGTTGGCCTCCCTGGCCGCGGTGGAATCCGGGTCGCTTCCCGCGTCGGCGTGCAGGGTGAAAAAATCCACCTTCGGGCCGTCCGGGTCGCCGGTCAGGCAAGCCACGGTGTGCAAAAAGCCCTTGGGGGTCAGCTCGTCCGTGGAGCCGCTGAACACGCCGAAGGAGCTTTCCCACTGCAGCTGCCTTTGATTATAAATCGGGTATTTCGAGAAAACGTTCTGCCCACCGCCGACGGCGATACCGCCCCTGTGCACGCTCCGGTAGGGCATGACGTCCCCCAGCCTGCTGGTGAGCTGGCGGTGGCAGTTGAAGTCCTCCTGCACACCGATCAGGTCATAGTGCCCCTCGGCAAAGTGGGCGGAGATCAGCCGGGAATCCTTCCAGGGATTGCGGTTGTTCTTGAGGTAGAGCAGCGGCAGCCCATCCACGTTGTAGGAAAGCACCTTCAGCTCACCGCCCGCGGCGGGCGCGCCGCCGCCTTCGGCGGAGGTGACAAGGCCCAGCGAAAGAAGGACAAGAACCGCGGTCAGGATAACCGCCAGCGGTTTATTAAATTTGCGCATAACGTCATTCCCTCACTGTCTTTTATCCAAAATATTTCGGGTTGTTCTTTGCTACAATTCCAAAGCATTCGTCCGCGATTTCCAGGGTGAGGGCGATGTCCTCGTCCGAAAGGGCGTAGTTGATGAAGTGGTTGTGGTGGCTGGTGACGAACACGCCCCGCTGCATCATCTCGGCCACCCATTCCTGGTGCAGGAAGAGGCTTCCGTCATTGGCCGTGCGCAGATAAAACAGCGAGGGCTCCCCCGAAACCACCAGATCGAAGCCGTTGTTGGCCGCGGCGGCCTTAAGGCCCTCGCAGACCTTGATGCCTTTTTCACGGAGAAGCTCCGGCAGCTTGAGGGCCTTCATCTTGGTGATATTGGCGATGCCCGCCGCGAAGGGCACGGCGCTGAGCCAGTAGGAGCCGGTGTAGCTCAGGGAGCACATGGCGGCCTTCATGAACTCTTTTCCGCACAGGGCCGAGACATTCCAGCCGTTGGCGATGGCCTTGCAGAAGCAGATGAGGTCGGCCTCAAAGCCATAAAAGGCGTCGGAGCCCTCCAGCGAGAGCCGGAAGCCGCAGCGCACGTCGTCGATGATAAGAACGATACCGTGCTTCGTACACAGCTCGCGGATCTTCTGCCAGTAGCCGGGGGCGGGCAGCTCGTTATCCAGGTAGTTGCCGTGCATGTAGGGCGTGGAGATAAAGGCCGCGATCTCGCCCTCGTTTTCGGCGATGATGTTTTCAAAGGCGGCGGTGTCGTTCCAGGGGATATAGAGGTTGTTGGCCACGTCCTCAGGCAGCACGCCGGGGTAATCCACCTTCTGTGTCCAGGGGGCCACGCCGTGGTAAAAGCCGCCCACGAAGACGATCTTCTTCCTGTGGGTATGCGCCCGGGCGCACATGACGGCCGCCGTGGTCGTGTCGCCGCCGTTTTTGGCGAAGAAGGCCCAGTCCGCGGAGGTTACGGTGTCCACCATAAGCTCCGCCAGCTCCACCATCTTGTAGGAGGGCGTGGTGGTGCAGTTGCATATTTTCATCTGCTCCATCGCGGCGCCGTCCACGTCGGGGTCGTTGTAGCCCAGAATGTTCGGCCCGAAGGCGCACATGTAATCAATAAAGCGGTTGCCGTCCACATCCCAGCAGTAGGTTCCCTGGGCGCGGGAGCCCAACAGGGGCCACTTGTCCACAGGGATAAAGTTGCCCTCGGCGGGGCCCAGGTGTCCGTAGACGCCGGAGGGGACGACCTTGAGCGCGCGGTCAAACCATTCGCGGCTTTTTTCGTATTTGTAGGGTTCCATGATGTTCCTCCTCTTATTATTGATCTTGGCATAACGCAAGAGATTTTACGAGTTTTGATTCGTTGATCGGATGCTTCGAAGAGCGGCTGGAGAAAAAAGGATTTCAAAGCTCTTCATCTTTCCGCCATTCCTCCATCTGCGCTTCGATTTCATCCAGGGTAAAGAGCTTTTCGCCGCGTTCAATTTGCATATCCGCTTCCAGCAATTTGGCGTGCAGTCCAATCAGTTCGTTTTGCGCCTGATAGCGCGCGAAGCTCATAACCACCAAATCGCCTTCGCCGCCCTTTGTTAAGAATACGGGCTTTCCATGCTGGCGGCAGTAATCGGCAATTTCGACAAAATCGTTTTTCAGCGCGGCTGTAGGCCGAATCATCATTATGAATACCTCCTTAACGCATCATGCCAGATACAGCGCGACCCTGTCCAGTATGCGGTTGAGGTTGTCGATCATGTTGATCATGCCGCTCATGGCGATGCTGCCGTTGCCGATGCAGGCCAGGGCGTTGACCTTGCCGTCAAACAGGGCCCGGGCCAGCTCCAGGCTCTCGAATTCCATAATCGCGCGGGGATTTTCCGGATAGCGCTTTTCTGTGCTGAGCACGTGATCCTTCGCGTGGATCGTGGCGGCGGGGCCGTTTTTGATGGAGAAGGCTACCTCGCCATCGGGGATATAGCCCGCGCTGAACCTGCCGATCTCGTCGTAGTCGCCGATTTGGGAAAGCGACACGGCAATGACATAGAGCATCAGCGTGGTGCTGCGCTCAAAGAAGACCGGGTCGGCCAAATCCTCCTCGCTGGCGCGCAGGTAGCGCTCAAGCAGCTTGGTCAGGGCGTCGAAGTCCTTCAGGAGAAAGCTGATGTAGCGAAAGCCCTTCACAGGGACAGGCGTCGCCGTGCCGTTGATCACGGCATTGAATTTTTCGCAGGAGCCTACGGGAATCTTGATGTCGCACTTGTGGATGCCGGGCCGCACGCGCACGCGCCCGCCGGCAAAGGTGATGGTCGCCTTCGGGCCGCCCTTCACGTCGAAGGCCAGGGCGATGGGTTTCGGGTTGGTCATGAGCGCGCGGGCTTCCGGGTCCAGCTCGCACAGGTTCTCAAGGGTGCCCAGGATCGCGTACATATTAATATACGCAAGGGTTTTTTGATCCAACAAAGAACTTACCTCCTCATAATTGAAATGAACTTATCCAGCTACTATATTAACAATTTTTCAGCCAAATGTCAATGTGTATTGCGAAAACAGCCTAAATAATTTCCTCAGCGTATCTTGATATGCGCTTCCCGCAGCTGCTGCTCGCTTACCTCCGACGGCGCGCCCAACAAAAGGTCCTGCGCGCTGCCGTTCATGGGAAAGGCGGTGACCTCGCGGATGTTGTCCTCGCCCGCAAGGAGCATGAGGATGCGGTCGATGCCGGGGGCCATGCCCGCGTGGGGCGGCGCGCCGTACTGGAAGGCCTGCAACATCGCGCCGAAGCGCTTTTCCAGCTCCTCCCGGGTGTAGCCCGCGATCTCGAAGGCCCTGGCCATGATCTCGGGGTGGTGGTTTCTCACGGCGCCCGAGGAAAGCTCCACGCCGTTGACCACCAGGTCATATTGCCAGGCCAGAATATCGAGGGGGTCTTTGCTCATAAGGTCGTCCATCCCGCCCTGGGGCATGGAAAAAGGGTTGTGGCTGAAATCGATTTTTTTCGTTTCCTCGTTGTATTCGTACATCGGGAAGTCCGTGATGAAGCAGAACTCGAAGCGCGAATCGTCGATGAGGCCCAGCCGTTCGCCCAGGGCGGTGCGGATCTGCCCGGCCAGCTTATCGGCCAGCTTCGCCCGGTCGCTGATAAAGAAGACCGTATCGGTGTTTCGCATATCAAAAAGCGCCAGCAGCGCCTTCTGTTTTTCCGGCGGCAGGAATTTGACGATGGGCCCCTTGAGCTCGCCGCTTTCCGTCATTGAAATATAGCCCAGGCCCTTCATGCCGATGCCCTCGGCGAACTTGAGCATGTTCTCGAAGAAGCTCTTTGGCCGCTTCGCGCAGCCGGGGGCGTTGATCCCCCGCACGGGCCTGCCCTGGAAGGGCTTGAAATCCACGTCGGCGAAGAATTCGCTCAGATCCTGTATCTCCAGGGGATTGCGCAGATCGGGCTTGTCGCTGCCGTAGCGGAGCATGCTTTCCCGGTAGGGTATGCGCCGGAAGGGCGGCGCAGTGACCGCCTTCCCCTGTCCGAAGGCATTGAATACATCCGCCATCGCCAGCTCCGCGACAGCCAAAACGTCGTCCTGCGCGGCGAAGGCCATCTCGTAGTCCAGCTGATAGAATTCCCCCGGGGAGCGGTCGTAGCGGGCGTCTTCATCCCGGAAGCAGGGCGCGACCTGGAAGTAGCGGTCCACGCCGGAGACCATCAGCAGCTGCTTGAACTGCTGAGGGGCCTGGGGCAGCGCGTAAAACCGCCCCTTGAATTTGCGGGAGGGCACCAGGTAATCCCGCGCGCCCTCGGGGGAGGATGCCGTGAGAATGGGGGTCTGCACCTCCAAAAAGCCCATGCCGCGCATGCTGTCCCGCAGGCGCTCAATGACCTTTGCCCGCAGAATAAGATTATCCTGCATCCGCTTTCCGCGCAAATCAAGATAGCGGTATTTTAACCTGATCTCCTCGCGAACGGGATCAGAGCCATTGACCTCGAAGGGCAAGGGGGCGGCGGCGCTGCTCAGGGCCTCAATCTGATCGGCATGGAGCTCCACGCGGCCGGTGGCCAGCTTGGGGTTCACGGTGTCCTCCCCGCGGGCGACGACAACGCCCTCCGCGCGGATGACGGTCTCTCTCGTGATGCCCTTCAGCGGCGCGTCGTCGTGCAACACCACCTGGGTAACGCCGTAGTGATCCCGCAAGTCGATGAATATGACGCCGCCGTGGTTACGGAAGGTTTCGGCCCAGCCGGAAAGCACTGCGCGCTGCCCGATATGCTCCTCCCGCAGCGCGCCGCAGGTATGGGTGCGGTATTGCTCGTTCATGCGATTTACCTCTTTGATATGTTAGTTTTTGATTGCCAGGGTTCAGGTCAATTGGCAGAGTTTAAAGTGATTAGCAGGGTGATTGCCAGGGTTCAGAGTAATTGCCAGGGTTTCGGGGGAATTGCCAGGGTTCAGAATAATTGCCAGGGTTTCGGGGAATTGCCAGGGTTCAAAATTTTGAACCCCTACGTGCGCAGGATTTTTACCCCCTGGGGCGTGTCCTCCAGGGTGACGCCCATGGCGCTCAGCCGCGCGCGGAGCTCGTCGGCGCGGGCCCAGTTTTTGTCCCTGCGGGCCTGGGCGCGCTCGGCCACCAGGGCCTCAATTTCAGCGTCAGGGCTTTGGCCGCCCCCGTCCCTTCGGTGATAGACAATGCCAAGCACGCCGGTGAGCTCATCAAAGAGCTTGGCCGCGTGCGCGCAGACCGCCCGGGAGGCCGCCGCCTCAATCACCCGCACGTTGCAGTCGCGCACCAGCTCGAACACCGCCGCCAGAGCGTCCGCTGTGTTGAGGTCGTCCTCCAGGGCCTCGATGAACCGCGCCCGCCGCGCGTCCAGATAGGCGCACAGCGCGCCGTCGCCCTCGTTTTTTTCATCCGGGGCCTTGTCTAAGGCGAAATCGAGATTTTCCCGGCAGGTATAAAGCCGCTGCAGCGAGGCCTTCGCCTGCTCCATGCTGGCCCGCGTATAATTAAACGGGCTCCTGTAATGCGAGGAAATCAGCAGGAGCCGGATGGGCTCGTAGCCGTATTGCTCCGCCACGTCCCGCACCGTGAAGAAGTTCCCCAGGGACTTTGACATCTTTACGTTGTCCACGTTTACGCGGCCATTGTGCATCCAATAGCGCGCGAAGGGCACGCCGTTGCAGCACTCACTCTGGGCGATTTCGTTCTCATGGTGGGGGAAAATCAAATCCGAGCCGCCGCAGTGGATGTCGATGGTCTCTCCCAGATAGCGCCGGGCCATGGCGGAGCACTCAATGTGCCAGCCGGGCCTGCCCGCTCCCCAGGGGGATTCCCACTGTGGCTCGCCGGGCTTGGCGGCCTTCCACAAGGCGAAATCCATGGGGTCGCGCTTGACCTCGCCCAGCATAATCCGCGCTCCGGCCTCAAGCTCCTCCAGGGGCTGGCGGGAGAGCTTTCCATATTCAGAAAAGGCCTTCGGGCTGAAGTAGACATCCCCCTGCGCCTCGTAGGCACAGCCCTTTTCGATGAGCGTCTGAATCATCTCAGCCATGCCGCCGATATGCTCGGTGGCCCTGGGATGCACCGTGGCGGGGCGGATATTCAGCCCCTCGGCGTCCTTTTGGTATTCCGCGATATAGCGTTCCGCGATTTCGGCGGAATCCACGCCCTCCGCGTTGGCCCGCTTGATAATTTTGTCGTCCACATCGGTAAAATTCTGCACAAAAACAACTTTGTTTCCCCGCCACTCCAGGTAGCTGCGCAGCAAATCGAAGATACAGAACATGCGCGCGTTGCCCACGTGAAAGAGGTCATAGACGGTGGGCCCGCAGGCATATATGCGGAATTCTCCCTCCCGCTGCGGGATCAGCTCCTCTTTTTGCCGCGTCAGGGTGTTATAGATAATCAAGACAGCTCCTCCCGCACTTGCAGCTTTCCGCTCTCCCGGTCAGCCAGATAGGCCGAGCCCTCGGGGATCACATAACAAACGGCCTTCTCTTTGAGCTCGAACACGCTGTCGTTGACATAGCGGGCCTCGCCGTCCACGTTGACGGCCGCCGGCTCGTCGGAGTGGATCCGCATGCGCGTGCCCCGCTGGAAATCCGTCTACCTCCAGCCGAGGTGCTCGCCGCGCTTATATTTTCCGATCAGGGAGATGAGCTTGAGCCGCCCAAACTCCTTGCGCACGGTGATGCAGTCCAGCAGGCCGTCGTCCGGCAGGGCAAGAGGGCAGCCCTTGTAGCCGCCGCCATACCAGCGGGAGTTGCCGCCCAGGGCAAAAACGAAGGCCCCTGTCACCGGCGGCTCGTCGTCGATCTGAATCGTAAACGTGTTGTGAAAGCGCTTTGTGATACAATACAGCAGCGAGGCGGTGTAGGCAAATTCGCCGCTCATCCAGGGAATCTTCTTGAAGCTGGCCTGCTTGGCGCAGACCTCGGCATCCAGGCCCATGGAGCACTGGTTGATGGCGATTTCGCCGCCGCATTCGATGGCATCGATCCAGTGAGGCGTGCCATTGATGTGGCGCTTGACCTCCTGGAGCTCCTCCTTTTTGCCGAACAGCCGGATGAAGTCATTGCCCGAGCCAAAGGGAATCGCCGCGATCTGCACATTGCGGCAGCCGAAGCTGGCGTTGACCACGCTGTAGATGGTGCCGTCGCCGCCGCAGGCGTAAAAGCGCACAGGCGCCCCGCTCCGCGCCGTCTCACGGACAAAATCAATCATTTCGTCCTTGCCGAAATCGGCGTATATTTCGGCCTCGATCCCTGTTTCCGCCGCCGCCGCCTCGACGCTTTCGCGAAAGCCCGGCAGCCAATGGCCTTTTCCCGAGGTTGGGTTGATGACAAAAATATGGCGCATGCGAACAACTCCTTAAAATAAATGAATAAAAAATAGAAATAAAAAAAGAGATAGAAAAAGACGATGCTATAATCATACCATCATTTATGAACGAATGCAACATAAATATAGGAAAAAACGCGCGGGGCAAAGAAAATAAATTATAAAAACGCGAATAAAAAAATCCGCCCTTGACAAACGGCAAAGCGGGTGCTATAATGTAATTGGATCTTGGCGCTGCCGGAAACGGTTTGCCATTCCTGATCCTCAAAGAGTTTCAAGAAGTAGACCGCCCAAGTGTGTCAGGCTTGCGGGCGGTTACTTCTTTATCGTTGTCTGTCAACCCCTATATATTCATTTTAGTCGGAAAAGAGGTCCGCGGCTTGAGGCTTGATTATCTTCTGCTATACGCCGTCACCGGGCCCCCACGCGCGGACGGCATGCCCCTCCCCCGGCAGGCGGAGGCCGCCATTCGCGGCGGCGCGACGATGCTCCAGCTGCGCGAAAAAAAGCTCGGCCCGGACGCGTTCCTGAAGCTCGCGCGGGAAATCAAGAACGTTACGGACGCCTACGGCGTGCCGCTGATCATCAACGACCGGGTTGACCTTGCCCTGGCCTGCGGCGCGGCTGGCGTCCACCTGGGCCTGTCTGACGGCAGCCTGCGGGAGGCCCGCGCGCTGCTTGGGCCGAGGGCGATTCTGGGCGCGACGGCGCGCACGGCGGAGCAGGCCCTGGCCGCCGAGGCCGCCGGGGCCGATTATCTGGGCTGCGGCGCAGTGTTCGGCAGCGCGACAAAGACGGACGCCGTGGCCATGGCCCCCGAAACGCTGCGGGCCATCTGCGGCGCGGTAAAAATCCCCGTGGCGGCGATTGGGGGGATCACCAGAGAAAACGTGACACAGCTCGCGGGCCGCGGCATGGCGGGCTTCGCGGTGGTATCGGCTCTCTTCGGCGCGGCGGACATCGAAACAGCGGCAAGGGAGCTGCGGACGGAAGCGGAAAAGATTCTCAAAAAATAACCAAAAAAATAACCAACCAAAAAAAAACAAAATAGAAAGAAGGCAAGACAATGCTGGACAAATTGACTGCCTGGTTCCTGACAATCTACATGGCCTTTGGCGGGGTCATCCCACTGCCGATTCGCATCAAAATCACGGCGGAGCCCGCGGTGATGATCGTGAGTCAGGAGGAATACACCGTGATGTGGGCCACAAACCGGCGGGGCTCCGGCTGGCTGACCGTTACCGCGCAGGGCAGAGAGCAAACCTTCTACGACAGCTCCTCCGGCACCATCCGCTCCGACGACAAGCTGCACGTGGCGCGCGTGCCGAAGGAAGTGCTGGACAACTGCGACAGCTACCGCGTGCACAGCCAGTATACCTTGATCAATTTCGGCTATTTCGCCATCAAGGGCAAGCAAACGGCAAGCAAGGAGTACGCCTTCCGGGGCTATCGCGGCGAGGACACCGTCCGCGCCCTGTTTTTCGCCGACATACACGGCAATCAGGCGGCGGCGCTGGCCAACGCGGCCACGCTGCAAGCTGACGCGGATGCTGCGCCCAACCTCGTCATCCTCGCCGGCGACATCCCCGCGGACGGCCTGCTGTTTCAAAGGGACTTCATCGACGATATCCTCAGCCCGGCCGCAAAGCTCAGCGGCGGCACGATCCCCGTGCTCTATTGCCGCGGGAACCACGAGGCGCGGGGGCAGTGGGCCACCGAGCTGCGCCGCTACTTCCCCACGGACACCGGCGAGCTGTATTTTACCGCGAGCTACGGCCCGATCTCCTTCACTGTTCTGGATACCGGCGAGGATAAGGATGACGGTCACCACGAATATGCCGGTCTGGCGGATTTTGCGGCGTACCGCGCGCGTCAGTTCAGCTGGCTGAACGAGCTGCCGCTGGATACCTCCGAGAGCTACGGCTACCGCATTTGCGTCAGCCACATGCAAAATCTCAACAGAGAGGGCATGTTTGACGACTGGTACGCGCCGCTGCGGGACCAACTTGAAATCACCCATATCTTCTGCGGCCACGGGCACAACAACAACACCTGGGAAAACGGCGGGCTTCGCCACTACGAGGATGGCAGCGAGAACATCGGCTCAATGCTCACCTTCCACGGCGGCGAAATCTTCGCCAAAAGCGCGGCTGTGAACGGGGAAATCAGGGATTTCGGAAAATTGGAATAGTCCGCACAAACAGTTGCATTTCTCTTTTTGATTTGCTATAATTTTTGTTATGCGCTTTGCTATATTCTTTGCTATTCTCTTTGCTGCTCATTTCACCTCTTGCAAAATTGATATTGGTTGCCCCCCATTTCACAAGAAGTCTATTTAAAAAATTCTAAAAAAAAGACACTACATCCCAAGGAGAGGATCAATCCATCATGAAACTGGCTTTTTCAACTTTGGGCTGCCCGGAGCTCAGCTGGCAGGATATGACCACAATGGCGAAGGACTTCGGCTTTCACGGCATTGAGCTGCGCGGGTATGAGGATACCCCGGCGGCGGAGCTGCTGGCCGCGCTGAGCAGGCTGCGCACCGGCAGGCTGGAAATCGCCTGCGTTTCCGCCGCGGAAAGCCTGCAATACGCCGGCAAGCGCGGGGAGGCCCTGGAAAAGGCCCGACAGTCCATCCGTCTGGCGGCACAGCTGGGGGCCGCGTATGTCCGCGTTCTCGCCGACCAGGGGGCGCAGCCCCTCGGCCCGGTGGACGACGCCGCGGTTGCCGAAGCGATCCGCTCCCTGCTGCCCCTGGCGCAGGAGCTTGGCGTTACGCTGCTGGTGGAAACCAACGGCGCCTTCGCGGATACCAGACGCCTGGCGAACCTGCTCAGCGAGCTTTCCAGCGACAGCGTGGGCGCGCTGTGGGATCTGCATCACCCCTGCCGCTTTGCGGGCGAAACCCCCGCGCAGACCGTGGGAAACCTGGGGGCCTATATCAAATATGTGCACTGTAAGGATTCTGTCGAAGAAAACGGCGCGGTCAGCTACCGCATGATGGGCGAGGGCGACCTGCCCATCGAAAAATGCCTGCAGGCCCTGCGCTCCATCAACTACGAGGGCTATCTCTCGCTGGAATGGGTCAAAAGCTACACCCCCGAGCTGGAGGAATACGTGGTGGTGTTCCCCCATTACATCAATTACATGAGCGCGCTGCTGTCTCCCGGCGAGATCAGCGCCAACCAGCTGTTTGACAACGCCCGCAAAACCGGCAAGTACATCTGGCCCAAGGAGACCCTCATCGACCTGAGCTTTCCCCAGCTGCTCGACCGCGTGGCCGAGGAATTCCCGGACCAGTACGCGTTCAGATATACCACATTGGACTATACGCGCAGCTACAAAGAATTCAGGGACGAGGTCGATCAGTTCGCCCGCTCCCTCATCGCCATGGGCGTGAAGCAGGGGGACCATGTGGCCATCTGGTCCACCAACGTGCCGCAATGGTTCCTCACCTTCTGGGCCAGCGTAAAGATCGGCGCGGTGCTGGTGACGGTGAATACCTCCTATAAAATCCATGAGGCGGAGTATCTCCTGCGCCAGTCAGACACCCATACGCTTGTCATGATCGACGGCTTCAAGGATTCGGACTACGCGGGAATCATCCGCGGCCTTTGCCCGGAGCTGGAAGGCCTGGAAAAAGGCGCGCCGCTCCACGCGAAGCGCCTGCCTTTTCTGCGCAACATCGTCACCGTGGGCTTTGAGCTGCCCGGCTGCCGCAACTGGGAGGAGGCCATGGCCATCAGCGGCCAGACGCCCCAGGAGGAGGTGCTGCGCCGCGCGGCCCTCATCCGCGCCGGCGACGTGTGCAACATGCAGTACACCTCCGGCACCACGGGCTTTCCCAAGGGCGTGATGCTCACCCACTACAACATCGTCAACAACGGCAAAACCATCGGCGACGGCATGGATTTCTCCACCGCCGACAAGCTGCTGATTCACGTGCCCATGTTCCACTGCTTCGGCATGGTGCTGGCCATGACGGCCTCCGTCACCCATGGGGCCACCATGGTTCCGATTCCCGCGTTTTCGCCCAAGCTCGCCCTGGATGCCATCACCAAAGAGCGGATCACCGCCTGCCACGGCGTGCCGACGATGTTCATCGCCATGCTGGCTCACGAGGATTTCGACAAAACGGATTTCAGCCATATGCGCACCGGCATCATGGCCGGGAGCCCCTGCCCCGTGAAGGTGATGGAGGACGTTCTCAACAAGATGCGTATGAGCGAGGTCACCATCGTCTTCGGCCAAACGGAATCCTCCCCCGGCTGCACCATGAGCAAGACCACGGACTCCATTGACGTGCGCGTGAACACCGTGGGCAGCGCCTTCTTCGGCGTGGAGTGCAGGATCGTGGACCCCGAAACCAACGAGGAGCTCCCCAACAACGTGGACGGCGAGTTCGTCGCCCGGGGCTACAACATCATGCGCGGGTACTACAAAATGCCCGAGGCCACCGCCGCCGCCATCGACGCCCAGGGCTGGCTGCACACCGGCGATCTGGCCCGCCGGGACGACGAGGGCAACTACAAAATCACCGGCCGCATCAAGGACATGATCATCCGGGGCGGCGAAAACATCTATCCCAAGGAGATTGAGGACTTCATCTACACCCACCCAAAGGTCTCCGACGTGCAGGTAATCGGCGTGCCCAGCCGCGCCTATGGCGAGGAGATTATGGCCTGGATCATCCTCAAGGCCGGCGAGACCTCCTCCGAAGAGGAAATCAAGGACTTCGTGCTGCGGCACATGGCCAAGCACAAGGTTCCCAGCTATGTGCATTTTACCGACAGCTTTCCCATGAACGCCGCGGGCAAAATCATGAAGTACAAGATGCGCGAGGCGGCGGTGGAGCTGCTGGGCCTGCAGAGCGAAAGCAAAATTGTAACGGCGTGATTTTCACAGAGCACAGCGCCCCGCCGATGCTGAACGGCGGGGCGCTGTGGCTTAATTTGGGGCTAAAACCGGTTGCACGCCGCGATGAACAGAAAAATCCCAATCATGCTGATGGCGTAAAGCGCGCGCGTTTTCATAACGAACCTCCTTGTAGCATCTACCACTTAGTCGCGCCAAAGGCGATTTTTCCTTAAAAAATCGCGAAAAAGCTTCGTTTTTTTTTGCGCCATTGACATTTCAAATCACTTGTGATATGCTATTTTAAATCAACAACAAAAGAAAGAATGGTCGCATGAAAAAAATCACGGTTATCGTTCCGGTTTATAATGTGGAGCAGTATCTTCCTGACTGCCTGGATTCCCTCGCGAATCAGACCTTACCCAAGGAGGATATGGAGGTACTGCTCATCAACGACGGCTCCCCGGACGGCAGCGGGGCGATTTGCGAGCGCTACGCCGCGCGGTATGAGTGGATAAGATACTTTTTCAAGGAAAACGAAGGCCTTTCCGCTACAAGAAACTACGGTCTTGCGCGAGCGCAGGGCAAATACATCATGTACCTGGATTCTGATGACACCTTTACGCCGGAGACCCTTGAGGCTGTAGCGGAGTTCTTCGACACGCATTACGATGAGGTGGATCTGGTAACATACCGCATTCAGCCTTATCGCGACGGAAAAAAGCTCAGAGCTCATTTCCGCTACCGCACCCTGTGCAAAAGCGGCGTCTATGACCTTAACGAGTTCCCTTATATTACGCAGACCACGATCAATATCTGCGTCAAGAACCGGGGAAAGGATAACATCCTCTTCAGCTCGGATCCTAATTTCCGCCATGAAGATCAAAAATACACCACAGATCATCTAATGCCAAAGTGCCGGATTGGCTTTTGTGATAAAGGGGAATACAGCTACAACCGCGGAAATTCAGACAGCCTTACCGCCACACGTTTCTATCCCTACTATATTTTTGAATCCACTACCGCCTGGTATGAAGAAATGTTCGCACTATATTCCGGCAAGGTGCCAGGCTTTATTCAGGCGTTGCTTCTCCACGATCTCAACTGGAAGCTCAATGGCAATATACTTTTCCCCTATCATTATGACGAAGCACGCTTCGCGCAGGCGGAGGAGCGTCTCCGCGTCCTGCTTCGCCGCGTGGATACAAGTCTGCTGATTGGGCATCCAACCATACAAAAACACCTGAAGCTCTATCTGCTCAAATTCGCCGGATCGGCTCATATCTCCGCTTCCATAGGCGAAAGAGGCATCTGCGTCAGCGCTGACGGCCTGACGATCGATCAAAATGTTATGTCGGTGGTGCTGCGCCGTCAGAGGGTAAAGAATGGGCGGCTGTACTTTTTGGGCTGTATCTACACCACCTATTTCACCGCAGCGGAAGATGAAACGCCGGAGCTTTTTGCGGAAGAAAACGGTGTGCTGCGCCCCATTGAGGTCTTTGATTCCACCTATAGCTTTTTACACCCTATGCTGCGCATCGGCCGTATTTTTGCCTTCCGTTACAATGGTGACGCCGCCGCCCTGCAGCGCCTTCGTTTCTTTGTACGGGCAAGAGGCATGATGGTGCCGGCAACGCTCCTGTGGCAGCCTTATGGCGGCGGAAAATCGCGCTTTAAAGAGATTGCCGATGGTGGTTTTCGAATTCTACGAGGCGAGAAGGAGCTCCATATCCGCCAGACATCCACCATACGCAGACGCCTGATGATCCTTCGGGCAACACTAAAGTATTGCCGGCATCCACGCCTGACCCTGCGGCGGGTCGCAGCCGCGCTCTATGATTCTCCCAAGCGCCGCATCTGGCTCTATTATGACCTTTATACAGTGGAAAAAGACAACGCTTATTTTCAATTCCAGAATGATTTCGAAAAAAAAGACGGCATTCGCCGCTACTACGTCATCAACCGGAAATACAAAAATATCGACAAGCTCTTCACAAAGCAGCAGCAAAAATATCTTGTAAAAAAAGGCAGCGTAAGGCACGCGGTGCTTTACCTTTGTTGCGAACGCATCTTAACAGCCTTCTTCGGGCGTACGCCTACCTATCCCTTTCAATCGGGAAAAGAAGAGTTGCTTTATGAAGATATCACACGCTTTCAGACCACTTATCTCCAGCACGGCGTACTCCATGCGGCATTGCATAAGGCGAATCATGCGGAGCTTGCGCGTGCAGACCAGGTCGTTGTCTCCACGCCCTTCGAATTCGAGAATTATCAAAAACGCTATGGCTACACCGCCGATCAGCTTCTGTGCACTGGTATGGCCCGTTACGATCAAATTGACCGTGGCCGTGCGCCCGAACGGCGTATCCTGCTAGCCCCTTCCTGGCGCAAATACATGACACAGCAAATCAATCCCGCTCATTGGGAGCCTGTGAAGCGACGCATCAGGGATTCGGAATATTACCAGGGTTTTATACAGTTTTTGGAGGACCCGCGTCTGCACAGGATGCTGGAGGAACAGGACTATTACCTCGACGTAAAGCTCCACCCCATTCTTTCAAACTTGAAAGGACTCTTTGAAGTTTCTCACCCGCGCATCACACTATTGCAAGAGGAACCGCCGCCGGAGCAATACAAGGTATTTATCACTGATTTTTCCTCTTATGTTTTTGACTTCGTATACTTGAATCGCTGTGTGCAGTATTTCGTTCCCGACGAAGAAAAGTTCCGGGCTGGCATGAATCATTATCGTTCTCTGGACTTGCCCCTGGAGGAAGCTTTCGGCCCCGTAGCTTATGATGCGGTAACAGCCGTGGAAAACCTCTGCAAGCTGGCTGAAGCGGATTTTGTGCCAGAGCTGGTTTACCGGGAAAGAACAAAAGGCTTTTTCTATCCGCTGGAGAATTGCGCCGAGGCCCTCTACAACGCCCTGACAACCGAAAAAAATAAGCCGTAAAAGTATAAGCGGCAAAAAAAAACATCGCGGGCGCTGTTGATGCGCCGCGATGTTTTTTTTTGCGGAATTATCACAGGGCAGGGACAGGCTCCTGCCTTTCCTTCCGGAGCAGCAGCAGCGCCGCCGCGGCCGCGAGCAGCAGGCTCAGGGGAATAATCACAATCGTCGCCGGGCCGTCGGCGGTGTCGGGGAAAATGCTGTTCAGGGACTCCCAGCCGGATTCCCAGCCGGCGGGCGCGACAAAGGGCTCAATGCTCTCTTTGCGCAGTGAAAAGCTGTCGATTTTTTCCAGCGCGCCGGAATCAAGCAGCTGGTAGGCCTCGTAGGTCAGCGTGTCATTGTCTGTGATATACGCGCCAAAAACGGGACTGTCGATCTCCACGGCGGCCTCCGGGCGGTCAAAGTAAAGGTCCGTCAGCTCGGGGGGCTGAACGTTATAGAACTTCACCCCGCTGGTGCCCGCCGTGATATACTTCACGCCCTCTGTCTCCGTGCGCAAATAGGTGTGGTCGTGGCCCATGATCACCAGGTCGGCGCCCAGCTCCTTGAAGAGGGGCGGCAGCTGCTTGCGCAGCTCCACAACGTCGCTGTCCTTGATGTGGGAGCCGTCGGAAAAAATAGACTTGTGGAACACAAAGATATTCCAGTCAGCGGCGTTCGCCTCCATATCCGCCCGGAGCCATTCCAGCTGCGCGGCACTCAGGCGGCCATTTTCCAGGTCATTGGTGTTGAGTATAACAAAGTGTATGTTGTTATAATCGAAGGCGTAGTAAAGGCCCGACTCCCCGTCCTGCTCCGGCAGCAGATGGTCCAGGCTGAAATACTGGCCTATCGCCCCTTCTTTATCCTCATGGTTGCCGGTGGCCGGCATGAGGGGGAGCTTGCGCAGCACGGGCTGCGCGGTGTCGAAGAGCCACTGCCACTGCTTCAGGCTCGTGCCCATATCCACCTGATCGCCCGCGCTGACGATGAGCTCCGCCCGCGGGAATTTGCGCAGCGCCGCCGCCGCGAGCTCGCCCCAGCTGCGGGCGTATTGCTTTTCGGTCTGCGCCTGCTGGTCGGTAAAGCTCAGGAAGGTGGTGGTTTTGCCGCCGTTGGCCGTGCGGATCACGCCCTCGGGGCTCCACCAGCCCCGGGAGGCGTCCCCTACACGGAAGCGGTACTCCTTGCCGGGCTTGAGGCCGCTGAGCGTCACGCTGTGCCGGTTGAGATGGCGCGGGATCGAAAACAGGCCCAGCAGCCCCAGATCCGCGCCGGGGTAGCTGCGCTCCACAGCCTCAGTGGCCTTCTCTATTTTCACGGAGCCAAGCACAGAATTCCCCGCGGCGTCCGTAAGCTCAATGTCCGTGCCCTTCACGCTGTCTTTTGTGAACCAGCTGATCACCCGGGTGGTCTGGGGGTCCTCCCCCACGGCCTGGGAAAGCAGCGTGGGCAGCTGGAATTCCGCCTGGGTGGCGGTTACGGACTTCCTGCCGGTGTAGCGCAGCGTCACGTTGAGGTCGTCGTAATCCTGCTTGTCGATAACGAATTCCCGGAGGAATTCACCCAGCTGCGCGCCGAAGCTCTCGCTCTGGCTTTCTGTCCAGAAGGCCTCCATCAGGGTATCGACGGTATCGGGCAGGCTTTCCCAGGGAAGAAGCCCCAGGTTGAAAACAAAATCCACCACGGCGCTGAAGCTGGTGTCGCCCCAGAGAATCAGCCGCAAAACGCCGTCGAGGAGCGCGCCCAGGGTCCAGCGGGTCAGGCTGCGCCTGAAGATAGGGGAAAGCTCCAGCTTCAGGGTGGGCAGCAGCTCGTTTTGCAGCAGGTCGTCCAGAACGATATCAATGAGCGCCTCCAGCAGCTGGTCGGTGAGCGTACCGCTTTCAAAGCTGCTGATGGCGTCCATGAGAAACTTGTTCTTCTCCGCGTCCCCCGCCCGGGTGTAGGTGTAGAGAATCACCTCGCTGGCCAGGTCGTCGAGCGTTCCCGGGCGTTTGGGATCGCCCACGCCGTATTCCTCATAAAAGCGCGTGCTGGGGTATTGAGACACCTGCAGGCCCATCAGGCGGTCAAGAACGCCGTTCACCAGGCCGATCACATATTCCGGGCGCGCCACATAGGCTTTGTCGACCTGCGTCAGCAGCGCGTCGATAAAGCCCGTGAGATTTCGCGCGGTGAAGATATCAATGCTGCCCAGCCGGATACCGCCCTGCAGCACCGTGTCAAGCATGCCCTCAATGTCAACGCCCATGCTCTTGAGATAGACCGAAACGCCGCCGGTACCCTGCATCTCGCCAAAGACGCCCCGCAGCGTGTCGGACACCATGGCCAGCAGGAAGTCCTGCAAATTGCTTTCGCCGAAGCTCAGCTTGTGCGAGGTTTTGCCATAGGGCGAGGGATAGGTCACGCCGTTGGCGGTGACGGGCAGCACGCAGTCGACCGCGAAGGTTTCCACCTGCGCGCTGATGCTTCCGCTGCCTTCGGCCGTGAAGCGAACCTCGCGAAAGGTACTGGGAAAGCCCGTGATAGACGCCGTAGAGATATCATAGATGAGCTCTCCGCTGTCCGAATAGGCGTGGCCGATGTCGTCGTTGTGGATATGGCCGGAGAAATAGTAGTGCATCCCGGCGTCGGCCAGGGCTTCGCGCACCCGGAACCAGTCGTCCACCACAAAATCCAGGAGGATTTTCTCCTGGGGCCCCAAATGGCCCATCAGGTTATGATGCCCCATGCCGATCACGGTCTTGCCCGCCCTGCGGGCCGCCTGGATTTCGTTCAGGGCCCATTCCAGCAGCTCGGCGCTGAGCATGCCGCCGGTGCGGTGCGTATCGCCCCTGCCGCCGTTCTGATCGTCGGAATATTTGCACAGATCCAGCGCGATGAGACGGTAGCGGCCGCCGAGATCCGCCGCGTAGGAAAGCATGCCGCCCTTCTTGCCCGCCGCCGGTATAAACCGGGACAGGTTGGGAAGATCGTAGCCCAGCTCCTGATAGAGCTCCAGATACTTCTCGGGGCTGGTGGGCTCATATCTGTGCGCGCTGCCCAGCCCGCCGCCGCCATTGTTGATGTCATGATTGCCGGGCACAACCGCCACCTGAATCCCGGTACGGCTTTCGAAGTCCTTGAGCATGTCCGCAAGCCTCTCGTGAGCCGGGAGCTCGCCGTCCTTCGTCAGGTCGCCGGGCAGGAGGACGAATTTCAGTCCGTTTTTCTTCGCGTGCTCCTCCAGCGCCGCCAGCACGGAGCGCAAAATGCCCTCCGATTGCAGGAACTGCTTTCCGAAATCCACCTTTGCAGCCAGGAAGCGCGGGCTGTTGACCAGCTCCTCCGGAAAAAGGTGGACATCCGAAACCACGCCGATCTGCAGAGCCGCCGCCTCCGCCGCCATCGCCGGGAGCAATCCCGACGGCAGCAGCGCGAACAGAAGCACCGCGCTCACCAATGCCGCCAATACGCTTTTGCTGATTCGTTTTCCCATGCTTGAGTCCCCCATGCTTTTGTTATGTTTGTTTTTATTTTTGCTCTTTTAGACGGTTGCAGTGATTTTCCGCAAAGAAGTACAGGTAGGCAGGCGTGAAATCGCTCGCGCGATAAAATTCCCCCAAGAATTGCTGCGGCAATTCTTTAGGATAGTAAAGCGAAGGCCGCGGAAGCCTCCTTTGAAAGCAAAGGAGGTGCCCCGAAGGGGCGGAGGAATTTTGCGCGCGAGCGCATGTGCCCTGGATCGTTCCGCTTCGCCGCGAGAAAAGAACAGCATATCACTACAACTATCTAAAAGAGCCTTATTCTTATCATTTTATTTTTATCTTTTTTTATTTTATTCTCTTTCATTTTCTTGTCTTTCTTTTTATTCTCTTTTATTTTCTTGTCTTTCTTTTTATTCTCTTTTATTCTTATTGTTTATTGTTTATTGTCTTTTTGTTTATTGTCTTTTGTATATTATAATTGATCAGCGAAAAATGTCAAGGACCTAATCGCTTCTTTTACAGCCTTTGCCAGATCCGCCCGGCAGGACCGCCGCAGCTCCCCGATGGGCCGCTCCTCCCGCACAGCGGGAAACAGCCCCGCGAAGCCCGCCTGATACAGCAAGTCCGCGCCCTCGCCCAGGCAGCCGCAGATGCCCGCCACGGGTATATTCCGGGCCCGCGCCCGCAGAAGAACGCCCAGAGGAGCTTTTCCGCGCAGCGTCTGCGCGTCCATGCGCCCCTCCCCCGTGAAGACGAAATCCGCGTCCTCCAGCAGGGCGTCGAAATCCAGCCGGTCCAGCAGAAGCTCGATGCCGGAGCGCAATTCGCCGCCCAGAAAGAACAGCACGCCCGCGCCCAGGCCCCCCGCCGCGCCCGCGCCCGGCGCGAGAGAAAGCGCTTTCGGCAAATGCCGCGCCGCGAACTCCCGCATGTTGCGCTCCAAAAACACCGTCTTGGATTTGTCCGCGCCCTTTTGCGGGGAGAAAACATGCGCCGCGCCATGGGGGCCGCACAGCGGATTGTCCACGTCGCAGGCCGCTGTCACGGGCAGGGGGAAGGGCTCCTCCGGCGGAAGAATTCGCGCGACGTCTGCCAGCGTTCCGCCCACGGGGCAAAAGCCGTTTCCCTCCTCGTCCAGAAAGCGCCAGCCCAGGGCGTGGGCCATGCCGCAGCCGGCGTCGTTCGTCGCGCTGCCGCCCAGTCCCAGCAGGATAGCGCGCGCGCCAGCCTCTTTCGCCGCGAGCATCAGCTCGCCCACACCGCGCGTGGTCATCCCGGCCGGCCTGAGCCGCGCCATACGGCCGCGCGCCAGCTCCAGCCCTGCGCAGGATGCCATCTCAATCACGGCGGTACCGTCGCCAAGCATCAAAAAGCGGGCGCCGCAAGGCTGTCCGTCCGGGCCGCTGACCCGCGCGGTATGAAACACCCCGCCGCAGGCCGCTTGCCAGGCCCCGGCCATCCCCTCCCCGCCGTCCGCCAGGGGAAGCTTCACGCCTTCGGCCTCCCGGCACAGCTCCCCGAGGGTTTGCGCGGCGATGTCGCAGACCTCGGAGGCTGTCAGCGTTTCTTTAAATGAGTCAAAGGCTAAAATAATCTTCATCTTACGCATTTAGCATCTTGATAAATCTCTTGAAAAATACCACGGCCTCCCCCAGGGATTCCACGGGGATGCGCTCGTTGGCCGCGTGGGTGCATAGAATCAGCGGGAGCTCCGCCAAAAAGGGCGAGAAGCGGTAGGCGTGCCCGCAGATGGGCTCATAGAAGCAGGTATCCGTGCCGCCCATGACGAGATAGGGCGCGACGATGGCGCCGGGATGGGCGTTCAAAATGAGCCGGCCCAGCGCATCGAACGCGGGGGAAGCCGTCTCCGAAAACGGGGAGGCCTCTTTCTGCTTGAGTACTTTAATTTCGATCCTCTTGCTGCGCACCACGCGGCGAATACGCCTGACCACATCCTCGGTGGTGAAGCCGGGCATCATGCGGAAGTTGACCACGACGCTGGCCTTTTCGGGCAGCACGTTGGCCGCCGGGCTCCCGGAGGCCATGGTCACGGCGGTGGTGGTGCGCATCATGCAGGCCGCGGCGGGAATGCGGGAAAGCACCGCCGTCAGCAGCGGACGCAGCAATTTATGATGGCAGGCCAGCAGCCGCAGGGCATAGGGCAGCTTGCGCCCCGCGTTATCCAGCAGGGACTGCATGAAGGGCAGCATCTTTGCTTTCGTCTGATGCCGCTCCAGGTCGCGGATGACCTCCGCCAGCTCGCCCAGCGCGGTGTGCCGGGGCGGCTGCGAGGAGTGCCCGCCCTTTTGGGCCACGGTGATCTCGATATCGGCATAGCCCTTTTCTGATATCCCGATGCCTGCCAGCACGCTGTTCAGGATTTTCTTCACGTTCACAGGCAGCATCGCGCCGCCCTCGTCCAGGGTGCAGCAGAGCTTCTTTACGCCCCGGGCCTCCAGGGCCATGCGCAGCCGCATCGCGCCGGTATCGCCGCCGCCCACGACCTCCTCGTCGTGCCCGAAGCAGAGATAGACGTCCCGTTCGGGCGCGAAGCCCTCCTCCAGCAGGGTTTCCACGGCCTCCATGAGGCAGATGAGGTGGTTCTTCATGTCCATCGCGCCCCGGCCCCAGATCATCTCGCCGTCGTTATGGCCGCTGAAGGGCGGATGTTCCCAATCCTCCCGCGTGCCCTCCTCCACCGGCACCACGTCCTGGTGGGCAAGCAGCGCCATGGGCTCCAGGGAGGAATCGCTGCCCTTCCAGCAATAGAGCAGGCTGGCCTTGCTGACCAGCTCCCGGCTGAGCGTCTTATGGATCAGCGGATAGCACTCCTCCAGATACGCGTGAAAGCGCTTGAACTGCTCCCAATCCACGTCGTTGTCGTCGGGATAGGAGACGGTCGGAATCTGGATCGCGCCGGTAAGACGCGCCGCCGCGCGTTCGGCGTTTACAGCTTCCTCCGGCAGCGGCTCGGTTTCCGTTTTTTGGGGCTTGAACAGCGCCGCCTTAATCAGCGTATAGATCAAAAACAAGCCCAGCAAAACAAGTGCGCCATAACCAATATAAGGCCCCATGATGATTCCCCCTATGGTTCAATTTTATATTTCGCAATTCACATTTCACAATTTTGCCCGCCCGCCGCCGTAGGGGTTCAAAATTTTGAACCCTGGGCATGAACCTCGTTGGGCATTTGAATTGGCCTGGGCTCAAATTTTTGAGCCCCTACGGATATTTCTTATTTTTTGGCCTGGGCTCAAATTTTTGAGCCCCTACGGATGTTTCTTGTTTTTTGGCCTGGGCTCAAATTTTTGAGCCCCTACGGATGTTTCTTGCTTTTTTTGGCCTGGGCTCAAATTTTTGAGCCCCTACGGATGTTTCTTGCTTTTTGGCCTGGGCTCAAATTTTTGAGCCCCTACTACAATTCAGCTGTTTTTATCCACCTGATGCGTTTGCTTCAAATTGCCTGTTTTCTGGCTGCGCAGCGCCAGCTCCCGCGATATCTCGCCCGGCTCAATGCCCAATTGGGCCATCAACACCGCCGCGTGAAAGGCCAGATCGCACAGCTCCAGGATCAGCTCTGCCTTTTCGCCGCTCCCGCAAGCGGCATTTTTCGCCGCGATGATCACCTCGGCGCTCTCCTCGCCGATCTTCTTGAGAATTTTGTCCGTGCCCTTTTCAAATAAGTAGTTTGTGTAGGAGCCCTCCCGGGGGTTGCGCCGCCGGTCCTGGATCACTTCATAGAGCGTTTCGAATTGGTTCATTGCTTTCCTCCTGTTTTTACCGCCTCGGGCAGCGAAAGCGTTCCGGCATAAATACTGCGCCCGCAGATCGCGCCGTGCATGCCCGCCGCCGCGAGGGCCTTGATGTCGCTGATATCCGTCACGCCGCCGCTGGCAATGATATCGCAGCCCACGGTGTCGCGGAGCAGGCAAAGCTGCTCCAGATTGGGGCCGCCGAGCATGCCGTCCCGGCCAATATCGGTATAGATGAGCGTTTTTACGCCCAGGGCCTCCATGCGCCTGGCCACGTCCAGATAGCCCTGCCCGCTGTCCTCCAGCCAGCCGGAGGCGGCCGCGACGCCGTTCTTCGCGTCAATGCCGACAACGATCCGCTGCGCGCCAAAAGCCTCAATTGCCTCGCGCACCAGCTTTGGATCGCGCAGGGCCACGGAGCCCAGGATCACCCGCGCAATACCGCCGTCAAGATAGAACGCGATGTCCTCCATCGTGCGGATGCCGCCGCCCAGCTCCACCTTGAGCCCGCTTTCGGCGGCGACATGGAGGAAGATATCCTGGTTGACGCGGCTGCCCTTCACCGCGCCGTCGAGGTCCACCATATGGATCCAGGCGCAGCCGCCCGCGCGAAAAGACAGCGCCGTGGCCAGGTAGTCCTCCGCCACGCGCTCGGCGGTGTCGAATTCGCCGCGATAAAGGCGCACACACTCGCCGTTTTTGATGTCGATGGCGGGTAAGATGATCATTGGCTCACCTATTTCTTTATATTTAATAATTCTTCTTCATGCTTGTTTTTTCTTCAAATTTAAGATTGTCGCATAGTGCGGGATTTCGAAGCGCTCCGGCGCACTCAGCAAATAAGCGCGGTGCTCCTGTTCGAACTGCCGGATTTTCTCCCGCGGGAGCGACGACGCGCCAACACCCCGGCAGGCCATGATTCTGCCATGCCAGCTTTCGCGGGTGAAAGCCACATTGATGTCGAATGTTTCCGCGTTCGCCACGTTGAACAAGCGCTTCGACCAGCCGGGCGTCCCCAGCGTATACCGCCGCATGCCCCCGCCTGTCCACGCCGGATTGTATTTCAACACCAGCTCTTCGCTATGCCTCGCAATATCGCTTTCGCCGGGAAGCCAGGCCATAAATAATATACAAAAATGTCCGCCGTCTTTGAGCATTGCGTGTATCTTCGGCAACACAACGCTTTTGTCGAAATACATAAAACACTGGCAGGCGGTTATGGCGTCAAAGCTTTTTTCGGGGAGCTTCAGTTCTTCCGCCGCCGCGACGATATATTCGATTTCCATACCGGCCTGTGCCGATAACCGCCGCGCCTGTTCGATCTGATTTTCGGAAATGTCGGCGCCGATAAAACGCGCGCCATGCCGATAGAGATTGCGCGGCAGCACACCCGTGCCGGTGCCGAGATCCAGCACCTTCTGGCCGGGCAGGCACAGGCCCAGCTCCAGAATGCGCCGGTAAAACTCCTCGGGATAGATATCCCGGTATTTCGCGTAATCCTCCGACGCGCATCCCCAGTCAAACGCCGCACCGTGGTCGATTTTTTTGTTTTGCATCAGCTGTCCAGGCTCCCCTTCGTCGAAAGCAGGCCCTCGGAAGGCTGTAACGCCGCCTTCAGTGCATGGGCCGCCGCCTTGAACAGCGCCTCAGCCTCATGGTGGGCGTTCGCGCCATAGCAGAGAATCAGATGCAGGGTGATCCCCGCGTGGGTGGCGAAGGCGCGGAAGAATTCCTCGCATAAACAGCTGTCGAATTCACCGATCTTTGCCTGGGAAAACGCCGCGCTGAAGGCCAGGAAGGGCCGCCCGCTCACGTCGACGGCGGCCTGGGCGAGGCTTTCGTCCATAGGAATCAGCGCCTGGCCGAAGCGGGCAATGCCGCCTTTGTCGCCGAGGGCCTTCGCCAAAGCCTGACCCAGCACGATGCCGCAGTCCTCCACGCTATGGTGGCCGTCGACCTCCAAATCGCCCAGGCATTGCAGCTTGAGCCCCCAGCCCGCGTGTACGGCCAGGGCCGTGAGCATATGGTCGAAAAAGCCGATGCCGGTGCTCAGCTCCGCCGCACCGCCCTCCAGGGCCAGCGTGACGGTGATATCGGTCTCCTTTGTTTTGCGTGTGACGGTGGCGGTTCTCATACTTTTCCCTCCAGATAATTCTCTAAGCTTAAAAGCAGCGCCGCGTTTTCTTCGCCGGAGCCAGCGGTAATCCGCAGGGCGCGGCCGTAAAAACAGCGCACGATAATGCTTTTGCTCTTCAGGTACTCAAAAACAGCAAGGGCCTCAGGGATCGCGACAAAAACGAAATTGGCCTCGCCGCCGATCACCCGCAGCCGTGCGGAATAACGGTCTTCCAGCGCGCGAAGGCCCTGCGCAAGGGCTCTGACGGAAGCGCGAAGTGACTCAACCCCCGCACAAAACCGCGCCGGATCGCCGTAAATGGCTTCGCCGACGGCCTGGGTAAGCACGCCCACGTTGTAGGGCGATTTCGCGGCCCGCAGCACATTCGTGAGCAGGGGCTCCGCCACGCTGAAGCCCAGCCGCAGCCCCGCCATTCCAGCGGCCTTTGACGAGGTGCGCAGAATGATCAAATTTTCATGCTCGTGAACTTCATCGAGCAGGGACTGGTTAGAGAAATCCATGTAGGCCTCATCCAGAACGACAAGCGTATTCTGTTTTTCGGCGGCACGAATGATCTCCCGCACACGCTCGCGCTCCAGCACCAGCGAGGTTGGATTGCAGGGGTTCGAGAAAACGAACACCGCGGGCCTGTGCAGCTCCAGGGCCTCCAAAACAACGGAAACATCGATGCTGAAATCATCACGCTTACTCAGCTGAATCGCTTCGCCTTCCACCAGATGCCCATAAAAAGAGTACATGCTGAAGTCCTGGGCAAAGCAAAGCAGCTTATCGCCCTTCATCAGAAAGGCGTCGGCCAGCACGTGCAGGCATTCGTCGCCCCCGTTCCAGGCCGTAACATGGGCGGGGTCTACGCCATAACAGGCGGCGAAGGCGCGGCAAAGCTTTGCCGCCGCGGGATCCGGATAGCGGCGCGGGTTAACCCCGGCCACCGCCCCGGCGATCAGCGCCCGCTCCTCCGGCAAAATGGGCAGGAAGGATTCGTTGGCGTCCAGCCTGATCGCATAGCTGCCCTCAACGGGGTCATAGGGCTTTAGAGAACGGATTTTCTGGTTGAATGTGTAGGGCATGTGGTCATTTCCTCCTAATCCTTCTGAAAACGCGCGCGCACCGCGTTCCCATGCGCGTCAAGGCCCTCCCCGCCGGCCA
>Ga0099364_10001508_pt1 | contig 38173 bp, 33 predicted proteins | sample TergutTh196P3_FD_73070 | JGI IMG/M metagenome (GOLD analysis project Ga0099364, IMG submission 73070) | Microcerotermes parvus P3 segment gut microbial communities from Pointe-Noire, Republic of the Congo - Th196 P3 | ecosystem: Host-associated > Arthropoda: Insects > Digestive system > Gut ... | reverse complement strand
TCAGAATTGACTTTAACAGTCCTTGTAAAAACTCAATATTTCGCTCGTCAGCGAAGAAAAGCCTAAATCCGATGTCGTTTTTTACTGATATGAGGAAGGTTTTAGTTACCATTTTTAACGCTCCTTGGTTTTGTTGGTGTGATTTTTATTATAGCATGTTTGGGGTGTGGGTGTCAAGGTTTTTGGAAAAGTGTTAATTGTTTGTTGATTTTTATGTTGACAAAATGGGGGGTAGGGGGTATAATAGGTTTAGAGGTGGTATTTATGTCAAGTAAACAAGCTTTATTTAATGAAATCGAAACCTTGCCGAAAAATATTATTGACGAGGTTTTTCACTATGTGTTGTTTTTAAAGCAAAAATCAATTACGTCCGGCGGATTAACCGTTGCAAGTGAGCGTTCTCTTGCCAAGGATTGGCTGAAGCCGGAGGAGGATGCGGCATGGGCAAATTTGTAAAGGGCGATATTGTTGTAGTTCGGTTTCCTTTTTCGGATTTAAGCTCCTCAAAAAGGCGACCCGCGCTTGTCCTTGCCGATTCGGGCGGCGGCGATACGATACTTTGCCAAATTACAAGCCAAAGCGTGAGGGACAGCTATGCAATAGCCATTGAATTATCTGATATTGAAAACGGCTCTCTTTCCGCAAACAGCAATGCCAGACCAAACAAGCTTTTTACCGCCGATGAAACTATCATCGCATATAAAGCCGGAGAATTAAACGCGGATAGATTTAAGAGCGTAATAAAAGCTGTGATTAATTTGCTTGAATCATAAAACTGTCAGATTAAACACAAAAAAAGCAACCGCCCCCGCTAAACAGGGGGTAATTGCCATAAATTTTACCCTTAATCATCTAAAAAACACCAAGAGCCAAAGCAGTAACACCGCTTTGGCTCTGTTTCTTGCTGTTTAGCTCAACGCTTAAATTAACTTAGTTGTTCACCATTCCTGCGACCTCAGCCGCGAAGTTGTCTTGCTTCTTTTCAATCCCCTCGCCCTTTTCATAACGAACAAAGCCGATAACTTGGATTGAACCGCCAAGCTCCTTGGCAACGCTTTCAACGTATTTTGAAACGCTCAATTCGCCGTCCTTAACATAAGACTGCTCAACTAAGCAATTTTCCGTATAATATTTGCCGATTTTACCATCGACAATTTTTGCGCGAACCTGCTCGGGCTTGCCCTTCATTTTGGGGTCTTCCTCCATTTGAGCCATCATAATTTTCTTCTCTTCCTCAATAACCGCAGGGGGGACAGCGGCTCTGTCAAGATAAAGAGCATTCATAGCGGCTACCTGCAGGGCAATATTCTTTCCGCAATCCAAAAGCTTCTCATTATCTGCGGCAATATCCGAATCAAGCTTTACGATAACGCCGATTTTTCCATCGCCGTGAACATAAGGGACTAAAATTCCCTCCAGCCTTTCAAAACGGCGAACTTTCATGTTCTCCCTTATTTTAAGGAAAAGCTCCTGCAAATCTTCTTCTACCGTGCCCGTGCCGCCAACTGCCTTAGAGGCTAAAAGTGCGTCTAAATCGGCGGGATTTGAAGCTATAACAGTTTTTGCGGCAGATGTCACAAAGTTTTTGAATTCTTGGTTCTGGGCAACAAAGTCCGTTTCCGAGTTAACCTCGACAACAGCACCCACGCCGTTTTCCACGATAGCGCAGACAAGCCCCTCCGCGGCAACTCTGCCCGCCTTGCTCGCCTGAGTAGCCAAGCCCTTTTCGCGCAGCAGGGTCATCGCCTTTTCCATGTCGCCCTCTGCCTCGGCTAAAGCCTTCTTGCAATCCATCATTCCCACGCCCGTCCTCGCTCTGAGGTCGGCAACGTCCTTAGCTGTAAATGCAGCCATATTTTATTCCTCCTGTTTAGAATTGATTTAATAATCAGAGAAGCGCAGAAATTCTTCGCTCTCGTTTTCGCTCTCATTGTCTTTGTCTTTTTCGTCTTGTTTATTATGCTCTTTTAATTGTTCTTGCGTATCAAAATGCTGTGCTTTTTCAACGCCGACAATTATTTTTGCGTTTTTTGCCAGAGCCGAAAAGCTTTCAATCAAAAGCCCCGACAGCCAACAAATCAACGCACATAATGCCAAAGAAGCATTAGCCGCCGACAAAAACGCTTCGGAAGCAAAATATAAAAAGCCCCAAAATCCATAAAAGCCATAAAAGGATATTACAATGCTCCGCAATAAGTTAAGCAAAATTAAAACAAGAAATATTACCGTTAAAGCTTTTAACAATCGCCTTGCCAATGCAAGCTTCTTAAAAACAGCACCGGCAGCCGGCTCGCCGCCTGCTTGGGAATTTTCCGTATAAGGCATGACTGCACCTCTTATTCCGCAGCTACTTCAACAGCTTCAATTTCCTCCGCGGACGTATTCTGTTCGCCCTGCTTGCCCTCTATAATCGCGTCCGCCATAGCACCCGAGATGAGCTTGACCGCCCTAATTGCGTCATCGTTGCCGGGGATAATATAGTCAACATCATCGGGGTCGCAGTTCGTATCTACTATAGCGACAATGGGAATACCCAGCTTCCTCGCTTCAGCAACGGCGATTTTCTCCTTGCGCGGGTCTACGATAAAGAGTGCGCCCGGCAGGCGTTTCATATCCTTTATACCGCCCAAAAATTTCTCCAATCTCTCAATTTCAAGTTGGAGCTTAATAACCTCCTTTTTAGGAAGCAGGTTAAACGTACCGTCCCCGTTCATCTGATGAAGCTGTTCAAGCCGCCTTATTCTTCTTTGAATCGTTTTGAAGTTCGTCATCATGCCGCCCAGCCAGCGCGCGTTTACGTAATGCGCTCCGGCACGAATCGCTTCTTCCCTTACCGAATCGCCCGCCTGCTTCTTCGTTCCCACAAAAAGCACCGATTCGCCGCTTTCGGATACGGAACGGACAAAGGCATAAGCCTCGTCAAGTTTTTTAACGGTTTTTTGCAGGTCGATGATATAAATACCGTTTCTTTCCGTAAAGATATACGGAGCCATTTTGGGATTCCACCGTCTTGTTTGGTGTCCGAAGTGAACGCCTGCTTCAAGAAGGCTTTTCATTGATACTACGCCCATTTGTTTTTTCCTCCTAAATATTATAGCCGCCGGAATACATTTCAAACGGCTACATGGTTTTTCCTCCGCTTAATATTTGATTAACAGCAACTCAAACGGCGTATCTGCGTTGTTTCGAGCACCAGCCGTTAAAAATTAAGCGTGTGAATTTGAAAGTCACCTAACTATTATACCACATCCTTACATACGTTGCAATAGTTTTTTTGTATTTTTCAAAATTTTTTCACCATATTTTTCATATCTCGTTCAGAGATGCCCATACGCCCTTTTATGATAAATTGTATGCCGCTTCGCAAGCTCAACCTCATCTAAGGACACTAAAACGGTATCCTCGCCTACCAATTGAATATCCTTGCACTTAATGACCAAGTCCTCATCCCGCCCCAAAAGTCCGAAAAAACGGCTTCTGCCGTATACTAAAAAGGAATTAACCGAAGCATCCGAGGTATCGAATTCCAAATCGTCCACATAACCCAATCTCGCGCCTGTTTTGACATTTATAACTTCCTTTGCGCGCATTTCAGATAAAGTGCATTTCATAGTAAGTCCCACCTTTCTGATTTATCATATTCAAGCATATGCTTGTATTATCCTCATACCCTTTACAATTAAATAAAAATATGTTAAAATGATTATTAAGGGGGTTTGTTTATGAGAATTATATCGGGTGAGGCTAGGGGGAAAAAGCTGAAGCCTCCGGGCGGGCAAGACATACGACCGACGGCTGATATTGTAAAGGAAGCCATGTTCTCCATCATTCAGTTTGACATCCCCGGAAGCGTTGTTTTAGACCTTTTTTCGGGCAGCGGACAGTTGGGAATTGAAGCATTGTCAAGAGGGGCGAAAAAATGTTTTTTTATAGATGAACATGCCGAGGCGGTAAAGCTGACAAAGCATAATACCCAAATCGCGGGATTTTCGGAAAGTTCCGTGGTATTGAGGCGCGATTTCGGCGGCTTCCTTAAAACCTGTGATGCCGTGTTTGATTTAGCGTTTATTGACCCCCCGTATCAAAAGGGGTTATATGAAAAGGCTTTAATACCGCTCTCCGCGCTTATGTCCAAACGGGGTAAGGCTTTATGCGAACACGGTAAGGAGCTTGAACTGCCCGAAACCTGCGGCGGATTTGAAAAAATCAAAGCCTACAGCTACGGACAGACGGCGGTAACCGTTTACGGAATCAAGTGTTAGGGTGGTATTTTACTATTTTTGCCTGTTTGTCATGCAACTTTTTAAAAAAAGGTAGACAAACTTACAAAAATATGGTATTATAATAAAGCCAAGGGGTGATATGATGAGAATTGCGGTTTGTCCGGGGAGTTTTGACCCTATAACCTGTGGTCATATGGATATTATAAGAAGAGCGGCTGCCCTTTTTGATAGGGTGATTGTAGCTGTTACGGTGAATGTTTTGAAAAAAACCAGCTTCACCGAGGTCGAACGCCTTAAAATGACACGTAAAGCAACGCAGGATATTGACAATGTTGTGATAGATGTTTGCGACAGACTTCTTGCCGATTATGTAAGAGATGTAAATGCCTGCGCCATTGTGAAGGGGCTTCGCGCCGTGACCGATTTTGAAATTGAGTTCCAAATGGCTTTGGTAAACAGGGAGCTTTACAGCGGCGCGGAAACGATTTTTTTAACCACCGGCACAGAAAATATGTACCTTTCATCAAGCGTTGTCAAACACATAGGCTACTTCGGAGGTGACATCAGCAGTTATGTACCCGAATGTATCTTAGAGGATATAAAAGAGCGGATTGTCGGCATATATAAGCCGATTAATTAGGAAAGGATTTTTAATATGATAATTGACGATATACTCGATATGATGGACGACCTGCTTGATAAGGGGCAAACCGTCCCTTTCAGCGTTAAGAAAATCATTGTTGACGGGGAGAGTATGCGCGACTGCATTAACGACGTGCGGCTTAATCTGCCGACCGAAATCAGAGAAGCCAAAAACATCGTCTTTGACAGAAAAACAATCATAACCGGAGCAAACAAGGAAGCGGAGCAACTTGTGCGGAAAGCGGAGGAGCGCGCCAAAATTATCGTTTCAAGCGACGAAATTACCAAAGCCGCCAGGGCAGAGGCTGCGAAAATACTCAATTTAGCTACCTCTAAATCCAGAGATGTAAAGAACGCCGCCAATAAGTACATCGAGGATACTCTTATGCAAACGGAAGAACGCCTGCAAGCAAGCCTTTCCGATATAAGAAAGACAAGGCAGGCGGTCAGAACACAGGGAAAGTAAATCAATTACCGATTGATTTACTCAGTACCTTCGTTATTTCTCCGATATATTGTTTGTGCATGGGGTCGGCTTGGTAGAACTGCTTCAGGTCTTTGGGGAGCAGGCTTATGTCCATATCCTGCGAGTAAAGTTTTTTGCAGATAAAAATTAAGTCGGCTTCTTCAAAGGCGGTCGCGCCGTTAAAAAAAACGGGGGTTAATTTTGCCTCTTTTGCTTTATCGCAGTTTCTGCCGGAATGAGAGCCGCAGAAATTCAAAGCAGGCTTTTGAGCGGGCGGTAAAAAGCTTGCCGTAAAATACTCGGATTTTTCAATAAACTCATAGGTGTACCGATTGGGGCGTATGACCGTAATAAATACGTTTTTATTCCACATTACGCCCGTAAACCCCCATGAAGCGGTCATGGTATTATAACCGCTTTCATCGCCCGCGGTTACAAGAAACCATTCCTTTCCGATTTTTTCAAAGGGATTTAAACTAAGCTCCGCAATTGGAATTTCCTTAAATGACATAAAAATACCTCCGATTTCATATTTCTTAATTATATGCGTATTAAGCTCCAATAATTATTATATTATCAAAGCGCAGCGGTTTTGTCAAGAAGAAATTAACAATTAACAATGAACAGTGAACAATTAAAGTGTCGGCTTCGCCGACGGATTTAAAATGGTTTAGCTAAGCATGTAACTTAACAGTTAAAATAAACTATTATAATGTTACGCCACAGGCGTAACACCTCAATTGTTAATTGTTAATTGTTAACTGTTAATTGCAAGAAGGGTGGTTTTTCTTATCGGAAACTTTAATATTGTGTATATGGGGACGCCGGAATTTGCTGTTCCTCCGTTGCGGTCACTTATTGAGAGCGGGGAAAATGTACAGGCAGTTTTCACACAGCCGGATAAACCTAAAGGCAGGGGCTTGAAGATGAGCGCGCCGCCCGTTAAGGTTATGGCTATGGCGCATCATATCCCCGTATATCAGCCGGAAAGCCTTAAATCGGGCGCGGGGGCGGAGTTGACCGCCGAGGTTTTGAAAAGGCTTTCTCCCGATTTAATCATTGTGGCGGCTTACGGTAAAATTCTCCCTTTATCGGTACTGGAAGCACCGAAGCTCCATTGTATTAATATCCATGCTTCGCTTCTGCCTAAATACCGAGGAGCCGCACCGATTCAGCGATGTATAATGGACGGCGAAAAAGTAACCGGCATTACCACAATGCTAATGGCGGAAGGTCTTGATACTGGGGATATGCTCTTGAAATCCGAAACCGAAATAGGCGAAAATGAAACCGCCTCCGAGCTTCACGACAGGCTGGCTCAAATGGGCGCAACACTTTTAACGGAAACTTTAAAGGGAGTTAAAAATAATTTCCTAAAGCCCGTCAAGCAGGAGGATTCCTTATCCTCATACGCTCCGATGATAACCAAGGATATGTGCCCCATTGATTTCAGCCGCCCCGTTTGGGCGGTTCACAACCATATAAGGGGACTTTCGTCTTTTCCGTGCGCGACTGTTTTAATAAAAGGCAAGCGGCTTAAGATTTTTAAATCCGTTATCCGTAAAGACTTGAAAACAAACCAGCCCCCCGGCACTGCCGTCAATCCCGCCAAGCTGGAATTTGCTTGCGGAGATGGCGGGGTTATCGCGTTTACCGAGCTTCAGCCGGATGGGGGCAGGCGGATGAAGGCAAGCGATTACCTGCGCGGCAATCCTATTTTTCCGTAAGGAGGCTGTCAAATGCTGAACCAATTCTCCAGAACCGAGCTGATATTCGGCAAGGACGGTATGTCCAAGCTATTTCGCGCTAAAACGGCGGTTTTCGGAATCGGCGGGGTCGGCGGCTATACCGTTGAAGCCTTGGCGAGAAGCGGCGTGGGGAGGATTGATTTATTCGATGATGATAAAATTTGCGTGACCAATATGAACCGCCAACTACACGCCACAATAAAAAGCATAGGCAAGTATAAGGTCGATGCGGCAAAGGAACGAATACTTGAAATAAACCCAAACGCGGTAGTTAATACGCACAAAATATTTTACACGCCGGACACATCAGAGCAGGTCGATTTATCGCAATACGATTATGTAATCGATGCGATTGATACGGTATCGGGCAAAATTGAGCTTGCGGTTAAAGCCTTTGCGTGCGGCGTACCTTTAATCAGCTCTATGGGAGCGGGGAATAAAATAAACGCCGCCGACTTTGAGGTTGCTGACATATATGAAACCTCCGTCTGCCCTCTTGCCAAGGTAATGCGCCATGAGCTTCGCAGGCGCGGGATTCCGAGGCTGAAGGTTGTGTATTCAAAAGAGCCTGCGCGCTGTCCCCAAAAGGACGTAACGGCAGGCTGTGAAGCAAACTGCGTTTGCCCGCCCGGCACGGAAAGAAAATGCGTTAACAGGCGGCAAATCCCGGGAAGCACCGCCTTTGTTCCGGCAATGGTAGGCTTAATTATAGCCGGAGAGGTGGTTTGTCAATTGACAATGAACAGTTAAGGAGTTACGCCCTTGGCGTAACATTTTAATCAGTTTGTTTCAACAATTAAACTACATTACTCCGTCCTCGTCTTTGTCTTCATAAAAATAATCAATCTGCCTTTCGACATGAGGCAATAACTTACGGCGTTCAAGGCGTTCTTGTGCTTCGTAGTATATTTCCTTGATTTTACGTTCAAATTCCGCTTTCGGCGGCAGTTCCGTCCAGTATTGTGCAACGAGCCGCCGCATCTTGGGCGTAATACAATCGAGCCTGCTCATTTTTAAGCGGTAAAACTTCAACAAAATGCGACCAACTCAATTGTGTCGACAGCGTCGACACAATCTCTATATCGTTAAATGATTCTGCAAATTGTGCCATTCGTCGTAAGTTTCGTAACTCAAAACTGCTTCCATATTTTTCTCGTAATTGTTGCGACACGGTTTCAACAATCTTTTTACCGTATTCCGCACGTTCACCACCAAGAACAGCCTGTCCGATCATCTGCCCAACTTCCCAATACATCAGCGTAATCTCACGATTGGCGTAAGAACCCGCACGGGATTTTCGGGTTTCGATAATTTCAACAATTCGGGAGTAAAGTGCATTTTCTTCAATTTGAGTGTTATCAAGCATTTTTAGTATTCCTCCGATTTATTTCCCTATTAAAATTATACAACTTAATATCAGCTCTGTCAAGTCTTTATAAGAATAAGAAACCCGCAAATTTATTTCTTGACACCCCCGCCCAAACATGCTATAATAAATACAGAAAACACAAAAAATTAACAAGAAAGGTCTTGATTTTAATGTCCAAATGTGCTACAATTTTAGCAAGCAAGCAAGCTTATCTCTGCCCTAACCGCCCTGGCAATCTTCATCTCAATCTTCACCGCGCTGAATGTTTCGGCTGAAACCTTTAACGGCGATGGCTGGTCTTTCAATTCCGATACAGGTACACTCACAGTCACCTCAAACTTCGGCACAGGTGCGTGGTTTGGAAAGAGCCCCGATTCTGTTATGCCTAGCGATATAACAACCATTATAATTGAAGACAGCGTTACGGAAATAGATGTTACGGCGTTTCAGCATACAGGCATAACAACCATAACTATACCAACAAGCGTTACGTTCATAGGAGAATGGGCTTTTTTCAATAACGAAAATCTAACCTCTGTAACCTTCAATTCACAAATTCCACCTACTTTAGGTGCAAATGTATTTTTAAATGCTAATAATTTAGCAACAATATTCGTCCCATACGGTGCAGAAGAGGCGTATTCAGAGGTTGAACAACTGAATCGTTTCACCATAAAAGAGATGTGCGAAATTTGCGGCAAAAACCCTTGTGTTTGCCCTAAACCTAACCCCCCCGACCTTGGCAATAATGACGATAACGAAAGTAACAACCGCGGCGGAAGCTCCGTAAGAGATACAATCATCAGCGGCGGCGGAATCGGCGGCGGTTCGGGAGCAGGTAGCGCAAGCACAAAAACAGAACCAAACAGCAGCTTTGAAAACCAAAGCGATACCTTCACAAAAGGCTCGGGAGAAGCTTTAATCTTTGTAATTGACAAAAATTTCTCCGACTTCAGAGAAGTCCGCATAAATGCTCGCCGCCTAACTAAAGGAACACATTACACCGTCAAAAGCGGCTCGACAATCATTACCCTCCTGCCCGAATATCTGGACACACTTGACGAGGGAGAGCATGAATTAAGCGTTCATTTCAGCGGGCTTGCGGTGGTTAAGGCTTCGTTTGCCGTTGCAAATGCCGAATATGATGAGTATGATGATGTTTCGACTTTGGCAGGACTTGCAGAAGATTTTGATTCAATTGACAATTAATATGCCACCTGTGCAGTAGGGGACAGGCTTGCCTGTCCCGTGAGAACGCACTCCACTTGTGGTATCCGCTGTGATTCACCTGCGGGACGGGCGAGCCCGTCCCCTACAGAATAAAATTTTGACCTATTGCATAGGTGGAAAATATGTGCATCATAACGGCGCGCCGAGGGCGTCGCGTCCTACATACCGATGAATTTAAAATAGTTTAATTTTAGCATTTAACCTAATTGCTAAAATTAAACTATTTACAATGTTACGCCACGGGCGTAACACCTCAATTGTTCATTGTCAACTGTTAATTGTTAATTGAAAAAAAGGGGTTTTTGATATGAACTACAGCTTTTCCGATAAGGTGTCAAGGCTTCAGGCTTCTGCGATAAGGGAAATTCTTAAATTTACTGCTTTTCCTGATGTGATTTCCTTCGCGGCGGGTAATCCGTCGCCGGAGGCGTTTCCGACTGAGGAAATAGCGGAAATCACGGCAAGCATCCTGCAAAGTAACCCCGTTGCCGCGTTGCAATACAGTATTTCAGAAGGGTATTCGCCGTTAAGGGATACCTTAAAAAAACGCCTTGCCGAGCAAAACTGCTTCAATGCCCGGACCGATGAACTGATAATAACCTCGGGCGGGCAACAAGGCAACGAGCTTTCCTGTAAAGTTTTTTTTAACGATAACGATACCTTGATTTGCGAATCCCCATCCTTTATAGGAAGCCTTAACTCCTTTAAGTCCTATAACGCAAACCTCATCGGAGTCCCCTTGGAAAGTGACGGAATCTGCGTAGAAAAGCTGGAAAGCGCGCTTAAAGCTAACAGCAACACCAAAATCATCTATCTGATACCGAATTTTCAAAATCCGACCGGGCTTTGCATGTCCTATGAAAAGAGAAAATATGTTTACGCGCTGGCGCAAAAGTATAATGTTGTCATTTTGGAGGATAACCCCTACGGTGAAATCCGCTTTGACGGGGAGCATATCCCCTCTGTAAAATCCCTTGATACGGACGGCAGGGTTATATACGTAGGCAGTTTCTCGAAAATATTAGCACCCGGCATTCGAGTAGGGTTTGTCAGCGCGGCAAAAGAGATTATCAATAAAATTGTCATATGCAAGCAGGTATCCGATGTTCACACTAATATTTTAGCTCAAATGATATGCACTCAGTTTATGAATAACTACAATTTGGAGGCGCACCTTGAAAAGCTGAGGGCAATTTACAAGCGTAAATCAAGCCTTATGCTTTCTTGTATTGACAAGCATTTTTCCCAAAAAGTTTCCGTGACGCGTCCGCAGGGCGGGCTTTTCATATGGGCGGATTTGCCGCAGGGCTACGATACGACAGCTTTTTGTAAAAGGGCTGTTGAGGAATATAAGCTTGCCGTTGTGCCGGGTAACGCGTTTCTTGTTAACGAAAATGATAAGATTTCAAGCTTTCGCTTAAATTTTTCAACCCCGTCAGATGAACAAATCATAAAGGGGTGTGAAATTTTGGGGAGATTGACTAAGGAGTGGTTAGAAAATGAAAATTGATATTTTGATTGACAAGCTTACTCCTTGCTTAGTCGAGGTTTCGAGCGGAAAAATTTGTAAGACAATATTCTCACTTGCGACAAATGGCGATATAACAGGCTTGGCTGAAAAGGGTTGGCTTTTCGATTGGTCTGACGATGAATTGAGAAAAACCAACATCTATAAACTTATGATTGACGGGGATAATACTGTTCAAGGCTTAGTTTCGGCAGAGGTTGTCCGCGGGGCGGTTTATGTTCACTTAGTTGAGAGTGCGCCGCATAACATAGGAGAAAATAAGAAATATAAGGGTGTCGGCGGTCATTTATTCGCTATTGCGATTAAATTATCAGTAGCAAACGGTTTTGACGGCTATATTTACTTTGAAGCCAAAAATATGAAATTGGTTGAGCATTATTCCGAAATGCTTGGAGCAAATCGTATTATGACAAGATTGCACGAATATCGAATGGAACTTTTAGAGGAAAATGCTCATAAAATCATGGATAAATACAAATTGGAGGGTGATTTAGATGTTAAGTGAAGCTGAAATGCGAGGTTGGGATGCGCTCGATGCCGCCGCTGTAGAAGCGGGGGGATATTTGGCAAAGCCGAAACGCCCCCTTATAATGGACTACGATTATCGGGCAATGAGCCATTATTGCCGTGATAAGGGAGTTAAAAATGACGATTTGACGGAAGATGAACTGCGGCTGTTTAGGTTTGACCCGCCGTTGGTTTACGGCTGATAATTGAAATGTACCGCCCTTTTTACAGAGTGGTACATTTCAATTATCATGTTACATCAAAGGCGTAACCCCGAAATTGTCAATTGTAAACTGTAAATTGATTTAAACTCTTTCAACACCAAAATCAGCCTTTTCCCCGTTTATGTCCCACTCCTTAGCGAAGCCTTGAACCGTGCCGAGCTCGATATTCAGCGCAAGCGTTTCGCTCTGAATCACAGCGGCATTTGAACGCATAATGTCAATTACTTTTTCGCTACCTGCGGCATAGATGTTAATGTTGTCGGTAACATTGAAGTCGGCTTCCTTCCGCATTGTCTGAATTTTGCTGATTATTTCGCGGACAAAACCCTCCTCAATAAGCTCCTTAGTAAGATTTATATCAATAACAACGGTTACGCCGTTTTCGGTAAGCGAATGAAAGCCCTCTTTTTGCACCGTTTCAATAAGCAAATCTTCCTCGCTTAATTGCGCCTCGCCGCCGGACAGGCTTAATTTAAGAGAATTGGAAGAGTCCAACTCGGCTTTAGCCTTAGTACCGTCAAGGTTTGCCAGCTTCTCTCTGATTTCGCCCAGCTGCTTGCCGTATTTCGGACCAAGCGTTTTTAACTGCGGCTTAAAGCTGTAGGATACAAATCCGCTTGTGTCGTCCGTGAAAATAATATTTTTTATATTAAGCTCATCCTTGACAATTCCGGCACATTCCCCGTCAAGCTCCGCGCCCGCGCTGATATAGATAACGCTCAGCGGCTGACGGTTCTTAACGCCGGCGGCATTCCGCGCCGCCCGCCCCAGTGTTACGATTTTCAAAACTGCATCCATCTTCTTTTCAAGAACGGCATCGACCATGTCATCATCATAAACGGGGAATCCGCACAGATGAACACTTTCGGGGTGAGCCTCATCTTTGAACGAACGCACCAAGTTTTGGTATATGTCCTCCGCCATAAACGGGAGCATGGGGGCGGCAGCTTTAGCTGTCCAAACCAGAGCATTATGCAAAACCAAATAAGCGTTAATTTTATCCTGCTCCATGCCGGAAGCCCAGTAGCGTTCGCGGCAACGGCGTACATACCAGTTGGAAAGCTCGTCAACAAAGTTTTCCAAAGCCCTTGCGGCTTCGGGGACTTTATAGTTTTCCAGATTAATATCAACCGCCTTAATCATGCTGTGCAGGCGGGATAACAGCCATTTATCCATCATGCCGATTTGAGAGCAGTCAATAGCGGCATATTTATGCGGGTCAAATTGGTCTATTTCAGCGTAAAGGACATAGAAAGCGTAGGTATTCAAAAGAGTACCCATAAATTTCCTCTGCCCCTCAATTACGGCTTTGCCGTGGAATCGGCTGGGAAGCCAAGGGGCGGAATTTGTGTAGAAATACCAGCGCACAGCATCCGCGCCGTAGGTCGTCAGCGCGTCAAACGGGTCTATGGCATTGCCTTTGGTTTTTGACATTTTCTGCCCATCCTTGTCTTGAACGTGCCCTAAAACGATTACGTTTTTATAGGGGGCTTTGTCAAAAATCAGCGTAGAAATAGCAAGCAGGGAATAGAACCATCCTCTGGTCTGGTCAACCGCTTCGCATATAAAATCAGCGGGAAATTCACTCTCGAAAAGCTCTTTATTCTCAAACGGATAATGATGCTGTGCAAAAGGCATAGCACCCGAATCGTACCAGCAGTCAATCACCTCCGGCACTCTTTTCATCTCTCCGCCGCATTTTTCGCATTTTATTGTAACCGCATCAATAAACGGGCGGTGAAGCTCAATATTATCGGGGCAATTATCGGACATGCTTTTAAGCTCTTCAACAGAGCCGACGGAATGAAGATGAGAACACTCACATTCCCAGATATTCAGCGGCGTTCCCCAATAGCGGTTGCGGCTGATGCCCCAATCCTGTACATTTTCAAGCCAATCACCGAAACGCCTTTTGCCGATATTTTCGGGAATCCAATTTATGGTATTGTTGTTGCTAATGAGCTTTTCGCGAACCGCCGTCATCTTAATAAACCATGAATCCCGCGCGTAATAAATCAGCGGCGCGGAGCACCTCCAGCAATGGGGGTAGCTGTGCTCGTAGTTGGGGGCGGATAGGAGAAGCCCCTTTTCTTCTAATGCCTTGATAATCAACCTGTCCGCATCTTTGCAGAATGTCCCCGCCCAGTCTGTTTCGGCGGTCATTTCGCCTCTCGTATTTACAAGCTGAACGAAAGGCAAGCCGTATTTTCTGCCGATGTTAGCATCGTCCTCGCCGAATGCGGGCGCAATGTGGACAACGCCCGTGCCGTCTGACAAGGTAACAAACTCGCCGCAGGTCACAAACCAGCATTTTTCATCGGGGTTTACAAAATTAAAAAGCGGCTGATATTCTTTATGCTCCAACTCGCGCCCTTTAAAGTTTGCAATCACTTCGTATTCATCTTCTATAACAGACGGCACTAACGCCTCCGCTAAATAGTAAACATGAGCACCCGTTTTAATTTTAACGTAGTTTTCGTCGGGGTTAACGCAAAGCGCGACATTGGAGGGCAAGGTCCACGGCGTTGTCGTCCACGCTAAAATATAAGCATCCTCATCTTTTAACTTAAACCGAACAATAGCCGACCGTTCTTTTACATCTTTATACCCCTGCGCCACTTCATGGGACGACAGCGGCGTTTCACAACGCGGGCAAAACGGCACGATTTTAAAGCCCTTATAAAGCAACCCCTTGTCCCATATCTGCTTCAAAGACCACCAGACCGATTCTATAAATTCGTTATGATAGGTGACATAAGGGTCATCCATATCCGCCCAGAAGCCGACAATCTCGGAAAAATCCTCCCAAAGCCCCTTATATTTCCAAACACTTTCCTTACATTTGGCAATAAAAGGCTCTAAGCCGTATTCTTCAATCTGCTCCTTACCGTCAAGCCCCAAAAGCTTTTCAACTTCAAGCTCAACGGGCAGACCATGGGTATCCCAACCTGCCTTACGGGGGACCATGTAACCCTTCATGGTGCGGTAGCGCGGAATCATATCCTTGAAAACTCTGGTTATCACGTGACCGATATGCGGCATCCCGTTAGCCGTCGGCGGTCCGTCGTAAAAGACGTAAGGCGGCGCGCTCTTTCTTTTCTCTATACTTTTTTCAAATATTTTATTTTCCTGCCAAAATGCAAGCGTGTCCTTTTCTCTTGCGGCAAAATCAAGCTTAGCGGATACTTTTTGGTACATCAATATCACCTTTCTTTTTTTTTTTGCATATATCATGGCAAAAAAACACGCCGCTTTTATACGGCGCGTTCGCCTATGTAGTTAGCGAAGGAGTTAGGGGGTTAGCTGGAGAAGTTGATTTCATCTATGAAAGAACTGAAGTTAGTATAGCCTCTTGAATACTCGCCGTCCTCAAAATCGGTAGCCGACTCCTCGGTGGGGTAGCTGTAGAAATCTTGATTGTAGTCTGCGGTGTAGCTATCCGCTTCATCGGCATCTCCTGTTCCCTCATCCTTAGAATCAAGCTTTCTCTTTACGGTATTGAAGAAATTAGCCTTGTCCTCATTGCCCTCCTCGGCAAGCTGAGCCGCTTTTTTAGCAAAATCATACTCTTTCGGCTTGCTCCTCGGTGTGTCATCGCCCAACAATCCCATATCGTAAAAATCAGAGTCAACAGCCGCAGACGGTTGCTCCGCGGCAGGCTCATCGTAGGATAATTTCATGGGCGGCGCGGGTTTTAACATCTCTTCAAGCTTAGGTGCAGGCGCAGATTCGGCTTTCTTTTCGGGCTCTTTTTTATACATGTTAACCATGCGTTCATAGGAATAATTCCTCAGCCCGCCATCGCTTGCCTTTGCCTCCTTATATTTCGAAGCGGGCGCAGGAGCAGGGGCGGCTTCAAGCTTTTCTTCCTTAACCTTCGGAGCGGGTGGAACGGGTTGGGCAGGGGCGGCGGGCGCGGGAATGGGTGCTTTAATCTCCAAAGCAGGCTCGGGCTTTATTTTCTCAACCTCTTTTAAAGGCTTAGGCTTAGGGAGTTTGACCTCTGCAACGGGTGCGGAATCCTTTTTAGGTGCTTTTTTATACATATTAGCCATGCGTTCATAAGAATAATTTTTCAGCCCGCCATCGCTTGCTTTTGCTTCCTTATATTTTGAAGCCGGAGCGGTGTCCTTTTTCACTTCCGCCTTCACTTCCGCAACTTCAAAAGGTTCTTCATAAGCTACCTGCTTGGGAGCAGGCTTAGGCGCAGGTTTGGGCACGAAGATTTCAGCCCGTTTTTCGGCAGGCTTCTGTGCGGGGCTTAATATCAACCTCGGAGCGGCGGACTTCGGCGCGGAGATTGAAATTGTTCTTGACGTGTCAGCTTCCCGCGCTTCCTTGGCTTCCGATAAAGCCGGCTTTGGCTTTTTGCTGTAAACCGTCTCCGATTTGGCGGTGGGTTTTGCGGCAGGTTTGTCGGCGGGCGGCTTAGGAGCAGGTGTTGAGCCTAAACCGGCAGCTTCCTGCTTCAGCGCGGCATTGGGGATATACATCCTGCGGCGTTCAACAAAGCCCTCTTCCGGGGTAGGATTATCGGCGGCTTTGCGCCTGTCGGTAAAGCCGGTTGCTGTTTCCTGCGCCGCAGCTGACTCCTGCGATGATGTAGCCGGAGGCGCGTAAACTCTGCGGCGTTCGACAAAGCCTTCGCTCGGTTCGGGATTATCAACGGCTCTGCGCCTTTCAATAAAGTCAGAGGAATCCTGCGTTGGCTCAACGCTCGGCGTATAAGACCTGCGGCGTTCAATAAAGCCTTCTTCCGGGTTGGGGTTATCGTTGGATTTGCGCCTTTCGACAAAGCCCTCAGGTCTGGAAAGCTTCGGCACCCCGGGCACTTCAAGCTCCTCGCCGACCTCGGGCTGAGCGTAAGCGGCTGCCGGCTCCTCGCGCTCCTGCGGCTTAGCCGGAGGTTCGGGAGCTAACAGCTGCGGCTTTGATTGAGCAAAGCCGGACGTAGGAATAATATCCATGCCCATTATATCTACATTATCAATGTTCTTTGAGACCTTCTTTACGCCAAGCTCATACTCCGTACCTTTAGTGGAGTTCGCGCTGCGCTTATGAAGACCTCTCATAAAATCGTCCGAAACGGCATCGGGAAAGTCGTTTTTAGGCTGTTCATACCTCTTTGTCTTAGCGGCTTCTTCCTTCATCCTTGCGGCGGCGTTAAACACATTATTGTCAAATGCGCTGGTATCTTCAACCTTATCGCGTTTTTTATTTTTTTTATCCTTTTTGCTGTCCTTGACATCGCTTAGTCCTAGTCCAAACATTAAAATCTCCACCCCATATTTTGGTAAACACATATTTATCTAAAATAATACTAACACATTTTTAAGAATAAGTCAAGAGTTTTTTTCTTTTTATCGGCTTTGTATAATGATTACTAATATAATTGTTAAAATTAACAAACCAAAAGTGTATATTGCAAAAAAGGGGGTACTTTTATACCCCCCTTTTTGCACGTTTTGCTTTTACCGCGCTTTGTTCATCTTCTCCCTGTAATCCTCCTTTAGCTTTTGGAGGCGGATAGCGTCCTGCTCGCGCTGAACCTTAGCGTTATCTTGGATACGGCGGGTCTCCTCGATTCCCTCAACAATCGTCTGCCAAGTTTGCTCTAAGGTTTCTACCTTTATAGAGCTTCCCGAAGCCATTTGGGTTGTAAGTTTGGTTTGCTCAACCGTGTTTCTCGCATTTTTAAGGAGCATTTCGTTAGTCTTTTCGTCAAGCGCGGACATGGCTTCCGCTTGAATCCTCTGCCTTTTCAGCATAAGAGCCTGCGCCAAGCTCTGCTTGAAGATGGGCATGGTGATAATGAACGCCGAATTAATCTTTCTTATAAGGTTAAGGTTGGAAAACTGCATTGCTTTGAGCATGGGAACGGTCTGCATAGCAACATTTTCCGCAATTTTCAAGTCCATCACGCGTTGCTCAAAGATTTGGCGGGTCTGCTCCAGTGTTTGCAGGTCCATGGCGACCGCGCCGGAATCGGGGTTATCCGCCAGCTTTACGCGGTAATCGGTGATATAATTGTCAAGCTCAACACACGCCTGTTCCCCCGCCATGATGTATAAAAGCAAATCCTTATAGTATCTGATGTTGGCGTTAAACATCGTTTCAAGCTTGACATTGGCGACCTCTATTTCGTTTTCATACTTTTTAAGCTGAACATAAATCTTGTCAACATCATCGCCCATTGTCTGATATTTTGAAAGAATTCGGTCAACGCTTTTTTTAATATTGGATATAATGCCCTTTTTGCCCTCATCGGCAAGCTCTTTCGCATCGAATTGCGCCATAATCGCGCCCAAGTGCTTCAAAAGCTCGCCGGAATCGTTCACCTGATTCATGTTCATTGAGCTTAACACTTGGTCGGAGGCTTTGGAGATTTCCGTGGCTACCGCATCGCCGAATTTTACAACGGAGTTTACATCATTGATGTTTATCGTGTTGACAAGCTTATCCACCTCTTCGTTCTTTACGATTTCATGCTTGATTTGCCTTGTCGCCTCTATAATAGAGTAATTCATCTGAGCCTCTGCGGGCTCGGTTACTACGGCAACGGGGGTTGCCTCGGTGACTTGGGGATTTTCGGATGCGGGTGTAAATTTCAGAGCCATTTTTATGACCTGCCTTTCTTTTTCCTGTTTTTGAATAATCGGTTTAAACCCGGAGCGGGTGAAGCACTAAAATCGGGGATTGCCAAGTTATGCTTAAATTCGTTCATGGTATAGGTTTCAAAGGCTGTTTCATTCATGTATTGTTCAAGATTGCGGTAGCCTGTCGGGGTGTACACGGCTATATCGAAGCAGAGCAGATTGTACATGACAAGCAAAGCACATTCAGCCTTGTTGAAAACCTCCCCTGCCGTGTCTATAATGATTATCTTAGGTATATCCTTTGTATAATCGAAGCCCTGCAGGGTTTTAATCATCTCCCTGTCAAGGCTCAGCCCGATGTGGATTACGGTCAGCATTAAATCCACCGGCTCAAGCTTTAGGAATCCGCTGTCCGCCGCTTCCTGCATTTTTTCAAAGATTAAGCATTGCAATCTGTCCGGCAGAAAGCCGTATTGATTAAAGGGCGATGCTTTCAGCCTTTGAATGTCGATTTTTTTGCCGTAAAAGAATGATTTATAATCGGTGAAGAGCCGCGTAAAATCTATACTGCCTGCGGCGGGGGTTTTGCGTATTATTTTTGTATGGGGGGAGAGCTTTTGCTTTATGCCGTCCCAATACGCCGTCATCTCGCCATCCCTTACACCGCTGATTTTAACAAACAGGTTCGGCACGATTGCCGTGTCGTTATTTTCAACGTCAAAGCCGGAGCGGTAGCGCGCTTGGCTGTGCCAGAGTATATCAATCTCTTCGTAGGTGGTTTTCAAGGTTCGCGCATGATTCTTTTCATATTGAAAGTCGCGGAAAACAGCGGCGTTGTCGTATAATACCGTATCAAGTTCGCGCTCCGCTTTGTAGGCGTGGGTGGCGAATTTCGCCTTTACGGGCTTTTCGGGGTAGGGGGCAACGGACTTTGAAAACGGCAGTTCAAAAATCTGCATCCTGCCTTCGAGGTTGTTTTTCCGCAACACCCCCATGGAGGAGCGTTCACTTGACACATACAGAACGTCCATTCCGATGCGTGACATAAAATGTAAAAACTCCAGCTCGTTTTCGCCTATATTGCCGTAATATAAAAGAATCGGGATTTGACTGACCGACCTTTTATAGTCGGGGTGGCTGACGCATCTCAGAAGCCATGCCGTTAAATGTATTTTTGAGCCGAATTCTTCCAGAGCTTTTATTGCAAGCTCGGTTCTCATCTCATCGCCTTCAAGCTTTAGCTGAAAATTCGGTCTGTTAATCTGCAAAATTTCGCTCTCAAAGGGGGGGCGGAGCTCGTTCTCCATATATAATAGGAGCTTAGGAGAGCGTATTAACGAATCGCGGAGGTTAAAGAGCATATTATTATATTCCGCTTCGTCGCGGTTAAGCCCGACCAACGCCGCGAAATAAACGGGCAGCATCTGTTCCTTTGTAAAATGCCCGCCCCGCGAAGCAAGCCTTGCGCCGTGGTCTTCCGATACATCGCTTAATAATGTTTCCGCCGATGTCGATACGGTTTGAACAAATCGCCTGTCCTCGGTCGAAAAACCCTCAAACTTCATACTTATGCTCCTCTCTTAATACTTATTATATTATACGGCATATAACATGTCAATACGGCAGTTTAATTTGTAACAAAAAATTAATAAATACAACTAAAAAATAAAATAGGGTTAACGGAGATTCGCTTTTTTATTACGCGCTTGTTTCCGCTGTGTCACCAAATTTTAATAACAAACATTTGTCTTGTTAAAATAGCATGAAATTCTTGCTAATGTTTCTTAAAATTTTTATACCCAATCTTTATTTAGAGATTGATTTTTTTTTCAAAAAGGTGTATAATACAGTTACGGCGGTGAATAGAATCCACTTTTAGGTGAAAAGTGGTGAACATTCCACACTTTTTTCCACATAGTGTTGAAAGTCGTAATGTTAATACAATCGGTAAAGGGGGAGTAGTCCGTGGCGGTGATGAGCTTAATAGGAACATACCAGCATACCATCGATGCCAAAGGGCGGATGGCTTTCCCCACGAAGCTGCGCGAGCGTTTAGGGGTTTCCTTCTACGTTACCATAGGGCTGGACTCCTGCCTTTACGTATATTCAAACGATGGGTGGGACGATGTTACGGCTAAAATAACCATGCTGACCGGCGAAGAACGCACCACGGCGAACTTCTTCCTGTCAAACGCCTGTCAAGTTGAGCCGGATTCCCAAGGCAGGGTTCTCCTGCCGGCGAACCTGAGAAAGCACGCCGCCCTGAACCGCGATGTAACGGTCGTAGGAGTAGGGAATCGTGCCGAAATCTGGGATTCTGAAAGGTACGGCGAGTTTTCACAGTCGATTACGGGAGAAAAATTATCCAAAGCTTTGTCCGGCTTGGCTCTTTGAGCAATGTATGAGCAATGTACAGTTTACATAACATTAAATTTACAAAATTGGGCAATACTTTAAAGGGATGGTGGAGCAATGCTGCTTGACGATGCAAACCTTTTAAGCGTAACATACGAGAATTACAATGAAGCGGACATAAAAAAGGCGTTTCGTCTTGCCGCGATGAAAGCGCACCCCGATATGGCGGGAGGCACGACCGAATGGTTTATGGCGGTTCAGCTTGCGCGGAATAACCTGCTTGACGCTCTGAAGGATAACATCACAGCCGAGCAAATCTGGTCCGGCATATACGATTTCACACCGAAATCTTCATCCTATATAAAGGACAACCTTGACGGAATCACTTCCCTTGACCTATGCCTGCTGATTTCACACATCAGTATGCTTTATTACGGCGACACCCTGGAGCTTATGGCGCGGAACGGCAGGACATTCCGTTATTCACCCCGCAATTTCCGCTCGGGCACGGTCGTGCCGTTTCTAAAGGATTTCGCCGCTTGGAACTGCGGGCTGCAAAACGGGCTTATAGATATTTTTCAGCCCTTTGAGTATTCCCCCAACCCTAAAATTGTCCTCAGTATACCTGTAAGCGGGCTTGAAATCGGGCTTCACAAGTTTGTGCTTATGTTCGGAGGGCGGGCGTTTCCTTACGAATTCTATAAATCCGAAATCACGCAAAGCTATATAAACATTGATTTCGAGTTTTCTTTAAGCCACACCTACGATACCGGGGGAAAAAGAAAAGATATTCACCTTACAATCAGCGTAGATTTGTTCTTTTAAGCTGTTTAAACGAGGTCGTAGGTATTTAGCGGGGGATTTTACCCCAAATTATCAATTATCAATTGTATTAAAGAAAGGCTAGTGTTATCCATGAAACTTAAAAAAATTCTACCCCTAAGTTTAATCCTCGCATTTACCCTAACCGCCTGCAACCCCCCCGCTGATTTAATTACAGAGGAATTATCAGACCCCGATTTTTCGGAAACCTTACCCCTTGACGAAACAAGCGAAACCGAACCCAATGAACCAACTGAAACAGAACAAGAAGAACCCGAAGAAACCACTGAGCCCGAAACCGAAGAAGAGCCCGAGGAAGAGCCCGAAGAAGAACCCAACCAAAAGCTCAATAGCGCAGATTATGTTTTAGATGTTAAGTTTGAGCCTATTTATGGGGAGGTGGAGTTTTTTGACACAACGGGAGCGGAAATAAATTATGAGGAATTGCAAGAATTTATTTCTAGTGGCATGATGAATTTTGTAAAATATGAAATTCTGTATCAGTATACGCCAAAAGAAGCAGACATAATTAAGGGCGAAACTTCTAAAAATGATAATCCTTTGTATCGCGCGCGAGTTACTTATGATTATCTTAATCAAAAGGAACTTAATATTGAAGTTAATTTGTCGAAACCGGGGTCTTTAGAGCAACAATATTATGGAGACCCGCTTTATTTGGTAGGACAGAAATTTGTTTCCCCTTTAATAGATGTTGGTGAACCCGATTGGTGCTTAGCTGAGCCCACATTGATATTTGCGCTTTATAATATCAACGGTCTTGATTTTGCCTATCATATAGACTTTGAGCATATAAAGATAACTGACCAGGAATATCCTAATTTGGATATGGAGCTTTTTGATGTTGAGAAATTTGTCATTACTTCTACATCTAACAATCCCGTTAAATACACGCAAAAATCATTGCTTAGCGAATTGGCAGCGTTTTTTATAGAGGATTGGACAACAAGGGGATATGTTTTTGAAAGTTTTGACAAACTTGGAAGTCAAATGGAGGTAAGATAAAATGAAAAAATTGTTATTTATTTTCATTGCTTTACTTATTATTTCATTGTTCCCAATAAGTACATCTGCACATGATTATGAAAATCCCCACAAATGTGGTTATAGCTATGGATATGATTCTGAATCTAAATATTCTACAAACTGGGATATATTTGAAGGGTCAACCCATTGGTCGAACCATGAGCAAACTATAACAGTTAGTCATGGTGATTTTTCAGACTCTAACCATGTGTTTCACCAATATATTTCAAACGCAATTACTACTTGGGACAGTCAGACGTTTAACGGGTCGAAATTGTTGAGCATGGAAGCCAGTGATGAGGGTAGCGTTATATTTTTAAATAAGACCGAACGTCAAATTAAGGACAGCTTTCGTTTTGAAAATGCAGCTTGGGGTGTAATGAACGGTAGAGATTCAAAATATGACAAAGTAACGGGACATTACAGCACCGACCCCGGTAGCGTTGAAATATGGGTGTGGTGGAGCGGAATAAAAGGTAAATCAGACAATGCTAAAAAACACGTTGCTCTTCATGAATTGGGTCATGTTATCGGGCTGGCAGATATTCCGAGTTATAAAAATGACTACTTAATGTGCAATGGATTTAAAGATAAACCTGCCCCTACAACAATCACCCTAGCCGACAAACAAGGCGCGGCGGTTATTTCGGGGCAACATAAAGACCATGATTTTAATTATCCTGAAAAAGAAATTACCGAAACAACGCATGATAAAGTCTGCACAATATGCGGTGTTTACAAAGAGAAAGAAGCCCATAAATGGGATTTAATCAGTTGGACTAAGTGCACCGAGTGCGGTCATGCCAGAGATGCTGCTCCGCCGCGTGAAATTGCCGTTGTCAACCGCAACGGAGTGCCTATCAAGGGGGTATATGTCGGTATAAGAAGCGAAGCCAACGGGTCTACATCTAGGTACACGGACGAAAACGGAATATTTCCTGTTGATTGGTTAGATGATAGCTGCACTTTAAAGCTTCAACACGGTAACTACAAGCCCCAAACCATTGACAATGTCGAAGTCAAAGACGGCAACGCTTCCATCGAAGGGCAGGCTTTAGCTGTAATCGTTATGGACCTTTTAGACCGAATTAGGGTCGTTGACACGGATGGGAATCCGATTAAAAATGCTCGTGTTGATTTTACCGGACATAGCGGCATACGCTCCGGTGAGGACGGCTTTCTTTTCATTAACTGGAGTGGTTGGGACGATGGGGATTATGCTTTAACGGCAACGCAAAATATCCATATAACTAAAAGGCTCAACTTTCAAATTAAAGACAAAACATTTTTATTCAAAGGAAAGCCTTTTACAGAGATTGTAATGAAACCTATTAATTTAAACGGTGAGGGCTGTGAGCTTATTGTCGTAGAAAAATCCACAAATGGCGACAGAACAGTTTCTGTGTATAGCGGAGAATTAGGCTTTGTTGAGGGATTGGTTCGTAGCGCGAACGGTATTCAATCAATGCATTTCCCTATTTTTGACAAGAATAAAGAGGCTAAAAAAATCGAGAGCCGATATAATGCAAATGGTGAGCTTCTATGGGAGAGGGAGTACCCTAGTGACGACACAATTGCGTTTATGAGCTTTAATCCCTCTGTCGACAACTATATGCTAGTCGGCGATTGGCGATATATAGACGCCGACGGCAAACAAACTTTTTTCTATCCCGATGGAATTTTACCCCCAACTACATTACCCGCAGACAAAGAAATTCGGTCTATAACCTCACTTATGACTGAAAAGTATAATAGGTTTTTAAAGTATGAGCCGACTGTTAAGCCGACTGAATAGATAAACGAGGCTGTAGGTTGTAGGTATTTAGTGGGAGATTTAAACACTAATTGTTAATTATCAATTGTCAATTGTGTTAAATGGAGAGTTATAAGAGTGAAGTTTTCACATATACCCGTTCTTTTGGAGGAATGTCTTGAAGGGCTTGACATAAAGCCCGGCGGAACTTATATTGACGGCACTGCGGGCGGCGGCGGACATTCGGAGGGAATCGCCAAAAGACTTTCGGCAAATGGTTCTTTGCTGTCAATAGACCGCGACCCCGATGCCGTTTCGGCGGCTTCCGAAAGGCTTTCGGCTTATACGGCTAAAGTTGTCCGCGGTAACTATTCCGATATAGCGCAGATAGCGCGGGAAAACGGCATTGAATATGCCGACGGAATCCTTCTTGACTTAGGCGTATCCTCGCACCAGCTTGACATTTCGGAACGCGGCTTCTCATACCACGCCGAAAACGCACCCCTTGATATGAGAATGTCAAAGGAGGGCAAGACGGCGGGAGCTCTTATAAACGAGTATTCCTACCAAGAGCTTCGCCGCGTTTTATATGAATACGGGGAGGAGAAATTCGCGCCTAAAATTGCGGCGGAAATAATAAAGCGGCGTGAAATAAAGCCGATTGAAACTACGGGCGAGCTAGCCGAGATAATAAAGAACTCTGTTCCCGCGAAATTTAAACGAGCTCATAACCCTTGCAAAAAAACATTTCAAGCGTTAAGAATAGCCGTTAACAGCGAGCTTGAGCACCTTTCAAGCTGTCTGGACAACGCCTTTGAGCTCCTTCGCCCCGGCGGCAGGCTTTGCGTAATCACCTTTCACTCATTGGAGGATAGGATGGTCAAGCACCGATTTGCAGGCTTTTGCCAAGGCTGTATATGCCCGCCGAAATGCCCCGTCTGTATCTGCGGGAATACGCCTAAAGCAAAGCGTATCAGCAAAAAGCCGATAATACCGGCAGAATCCGAAATCACCCGAAACAACCGCGCACGAAGCGCGAAGCTTAGGATAATAGAAAAAATATAGCGAAGCTATATACTATATTAAATTTTAAAAAAAGAAAGCAAAAGAGAGGAATTTTAACATGTACAGGAATAATTTGGCGTATGATTTATCAAAATACGAGGAGGCGGTTTATTATGAGGAGGCACAAAGCCGCCCGGACGTGGATATTAGGGTTTTTAAGCCGAGCGCGGCAATAGAGGGCTCTGCTCCGAAAGTGATTGCTCTTTGCGCCGCCGCTTTAGCAATGCTGGGAATGGTTGTATACAGCAAGGTTGAGCATACATCTTTACACGCCGAAATTCTCAACTGCACCAAGCAGGTTGAAATTTTGAGGAGCGAAAATGTCCGCATGAAATCCGAGATTGAGGGCAAAACCTCAATAAAAGCCGTCCAAGATTATGCAGAGAATGTCTTAGGCATGAAAAAGCTTGAAAACGCACAAATTCAATATGTCGGCATAGACGGCGGAAACACCATAGAAATTCCCGAAACGAATAATAAAATTTTTATCAAGGTCAAAAACAGCTTCTACGAATTCATAGAGCACATTAGAGGGTAGCTCTCGGAATATATTACAGGGCTGGACAATATGATTATATGACAGTTATTTAACTTTAATTGTCAATTGTACATTGTCAATTGTCAATGATATAAAACAAGGGGGGGCGGGGGATGAATTACCAGCCTACGGCTAAGATGAAAAGGAAGCTTAACATATTCGTTTTAGGGATTATGGTGGCTTTCGCTGTTTGGACGGTTGTGAACCTTTATGACACGGCTATTACGCAAAACGCCAGATTTCAAGCTATGGCGAACGACAGCCAGTTTATGAGCGAGTCTGTCAAAGCGAACCGGGGCAATATTTACGACAGGAACGGGAAGTTTCTGGCGCAGTCCGCAACGGTTTATTCTATTAATATAGACCCCAACATGCTCTCAATGCTTAATCAAGAAAGAGTTGACTCCGAAACGGGGCTTACGGAGTATGAGCGTCAGCTTGAAGCCTGCATATCCATATTATGCGAAGAATTAAGCGGCGTTACCCGGGAGGATGTTTTAAAGAAATTTGAAAATGTAGGTCACAGGTGGGCAAATATCGCAAGGCAGGTCGAAAAGCCTGCGGCGGATAAGATTTTAGCCCGCGCCGGAGAGGAAAAGCTGGGCAGGTTGATTTTTACCGAGCTTGATACTAAAAGATACTATCCCCAAAACGAGCTTGCCGCCGCCGTTATAGGCTTTACGAACGCGGAGGGGAACGGGGTTTACGGTGTTGAAGCCTATTATAATGACTACCTAAAGGGCGTAGACGGCAAAATTATAACGGCAACGGACGGTGTCGGCAATGAGATGCCCTACAAAAACGATAAAATCTATGAAGCGCAGGACGGAAACTCTCTCTTTCTCACCCTTGATATGACCCTGCAATTTTATGTTGAAAAATACTTAGAGGAATCCGTTATAAACAACGATGTCCGAAACAGGGCAAGCGCGATTATGATGGACGCTAACACGGGAGCTATCTTGGCTATGGCAAGTTCCCCCGGATATGACTTGAACGATAGAAACGCTATCTATTCAAAGAGAGATATAAGTATACTCTCAGCAATAGAGGACGAGCAATTATACAGAGAGCAATATGCCATTCTGCGTGAACAGCAGTGGAAAAACAAGGCTGTTACGGAGCTTTATTACCCGGGCTCGGTATTTAAGGTAATAACGGGCGCGGCGGCTTTGGAAGAAAAAACCTCCGGTCTGCACAGTTCCTTTTACTGCTCGCAGATGGACGTATCGGGGACAAAATTTCACTGTTGGACAAGAGGCTCACACGGAACGCAGAATTTCACCGAGGCAATGACAAATTCCTGCAACCCCGCCTTTATTCAAATCGGGCAAGCATTGGGCGCAGATAGGTTTGCGGAATATTTCAGAGCGTTCGGACTTACCGAAAGGACGGGTATCGACCTGCCGGGAGAAGCGGGAAGTATCTTTACCGATGTCAGCACGAAAGGTCCCGTTGAGCTTGCTTCAAGCGCGTTCGGGCAGACAAATAAAATCACGCCGATACAGATGATTACTTCCTATGCCGCCACGGTAAACGGCGGGTACTTAGTCCAGCCTTACGTTGTCAGCAAGATTGTGGATACAAACGGGAACGTAATCAAAACGACCGACAGAAAGGTTAAGCGGCAGGTTATTTCGGAGGAAAGCTCCGCCGCAATGCGGCAGGTGCTGGAGGACGTTGTAAACAATAAGGGCGGCTCAAATGCTTATATTAAGGGCTACTCCATAGGAGGGAAATCGGGAACATCTCAAAAGCAGGACGAAAACAACAGGAGAGGCGTAGAGAACCTTTACGTATCCTCCTACTGTGCTTTCGCTCCGGCTGACAACCCGGAAATCATTTTTCTTGTTATGGTTGACGAGCCTATGGGTAAGGACCATAACGGGGCGCATGTTTATTACGGCAGTCTGGTCGCCGTCCCCGTTGTTACCGATGTTTTGAAGGAAGCGTTGCCTTATCTGGGATATTATCCGAAATATACGAATGAAGAGCTGGCGGCTTTGGGAATTGCTCTGCCCGATGTTGAGGGCGAGCCCTTTGAAACGGCAAGAGCTACCCTTGAAGCGTTGGGGCTTCAGGTCACTGTTATCGGCGAGGGGAAGAATGTTATTTCGCAAATACCTCCCAAAGCAAGCTTAGTGCCGAAAAACGGCAGGGTTGTGCTGTACACGGAGATGGAACAGGATACCGTTTACGCAACAGTCCCGGATGTTATAGGGCTTTCCTTGCAGGAAGCGAACAGGAGAATTACCAATGCGGGATTGAATTTCAGCGTTGGCGGCGGGGCAGCCGGAAACGCAGGCGCAACAGCATTTTCACAAAGCTACTCCGAAGGCGAAAAAGTGCCGGAGGGCACTGTAATTGAAGTAGTGTTTGCAGTGCGCGATTTACAGTAAGGGGAATCAAGGCTTGAAAATTATTGATTTGCTTTCAGACGTTACAAAGACCATGCCGCTCATAACCGAAAATATAACCGATAAATCCGCCGAGGTTTCGTTTATTACCGACGATTCACTGCGGGTTGAGCGGGGGTGTCTATTCGTATGCGTTAAGGGAGAGAGGTTTGACGGGCATGAACGTGCCCGCGCCGCTCTTGATAAAGGCGCGGCGGCTGTCGTCACCGAGCGTGACTTAGGGGTGGGAAACCAAATTACCGTAAAAAACAGCAGGGTGTTTTACGGCTTGCTTTGCGCCGCTTTTTACAACCACCCGGAGCGCAAGCTGAAGCTAATCGGAATAACGGGAACTAACGGCAAAACCACTATTGCCGAGATGATTCGGGGAATCCTGTCCGCCAACGGTCGCAAGACGGGGTTTATAGGGACAACGGGAATCACCATAGACGGAGCTCCCGTTAAGGGCGACGAGTCCACGCCGACTACGCCGCGGGCGGCGGAGCTTTACGAGCTGTTTGACAGGATGGTAAGGGAGAACTGCGAATATGTTGTTATGGAGGTATCAAGCTTCGCGCTTTCGCAGAACAGAATCGGTCCGGCTGTGTTTAAGGCGGCTGTCTTTACAAATCTTACCCAAGACCATCTTGACTACCACAAAACCATGGAGAATTACTTTGAGGCGAAAAAATTGCTTTTCACCGAACATTGCGAAGCCGCTTTCATCTGCATTGATGATGAATACGGCTTAAAACTGCGCGAAATCCTCCGCTCCGAATACGCAATTCCCAATTACTCCTACGGCTTCAAGGACGGAGCGGACATCCATGCCGGAAATATAAAAAACAACGGTAAAGCAACCTTTTGGCTTACCGTAAATAAAAGGTCCTATCCCGTTTCACTTGATATGCCGGGTGCTTATAACATATCTAACGCGGCGGCGGCTGTCGCCGTATGCGACTATATCGGCATCGGCGCGGCGGCGGCTGTTAACACCTTAGAGAGCTTCGGCGGGGTTTCGGGGAGATGCGAGGTTTTATCCAAAAAGCGCGGCTTTACCGTTATGCGCGATTACGCCCACAGCCCGGACGGGGTTGAAAAGATGCTTTCCGGCATAAGGGATTGCTTTAAGGGGCGAATCATCTGCCTTTTCGGCTGCGGCGGCAGCAGGGATAGGGATAAACGCCCTAAAATGGGTAGAATTGCCGAAAAATACGCCGATTATTTAATTATTACATCGGACAATCCGAGGAATGAAGAACCCGATGCCATTATAGATGACATCATTACGGGTCTTAAAGGAGAAAAACCCTATATCCGCGAAGCTGACAGGTATTCGGCAATTTTGCGCGCGATTACCATGGCGCAGGTCGGCGACATTGTTGTTCTTTTAGGTAAGGGGCACGAAACCTATCAGGTAATCGGCGTTCAGCGTCTGCCCTTTGACGAAAAGCTGATTGTAAACAAGATAATGAAAAATTATAAGGCACTGCCGTTTAACCCCGATATTAAGGAAACCATGACAATAGAGGAAATAGCCGAGGCTGTAGGCGGAAAGCTGTCCGGCATTAAAAGCTCCGCTCAAAAAATTACGGCAGGAGATATTTTTTCCGATACGCGAGCCCCCGTAAACGGCGGCTTATTTACGGCAATCAAGGGTGAAAATTTTGACGGGCATGATTTTCTGGAATCGGCGGTGCAAGGCGGAGCGGCGGCTGTGCTTACAGAAAAAGCATTGCCCGGACTGCCCTGCATAACGGTAAAGGACACCCGCTCAGCACTGCTTAGTCTGGCGCGGAGCTATAGAGAGCGGTTTACACCCATCATTGTGGGGATTACGGGGAGCGTTGGAAAAACGACTACGAAAGAGATGATTTCACTGGCTCTTTCCGGCGGACACAGCGTTTATAAATCGAAGGGAAACTTCAATAATGAAATCGGCTTGCCGTTTCAAGTTTTAAAGCTTAACCGCTCCTGTACGGCGGCTGTCATTGAAATGGGAATGTCCAACTACGGCGAGATTGAGCGGCTTTCAAAAACAGTCCGCCCCGACATTTGTGTTATTACGAATATCGGTTGGTCGCATATTGAAAATTTAGGCTCTAAGGCGGGCATACTAAAGGCGAAGCTTGAAATTTTAAAGGGTGCTAAGGAAAACGCTCCGCTTATTATAAACGGCGATAACAAGCTCTTGCTGTCCGTTGCGGACAACTACCCCGAGCGCAGCGTTGTAACATACGGAATCGACTGCAGAAGGGCTGACTACAGAGCTGTCAATATCCGCACTTTCCCTAACAAAACCATTTTTAACATCAAAAACGGTGAAAAGGAAATTGCCGAGGTTATACTTTACTGCGCCGGCAGGCATAATATATTAAACGCGCTCTGCTCGGTTACAACCGCCGTGCTTTGCGGCTGTGAACCGACCTTTGCGGCGAAGCTTCTGAGCGGCTACACGCCAAGCGGTATGCGGCAGGAAATCAAGTCTGTAAACGGACATACCGTCATATTAGACTGCTATAACGCCTCACCCGATTCCATGACCGCCGCCATAGACATGCTCGATGATACGCCCGTTGAAAAGGGCGGCAAACGGGTCGCCGTATTGGGTGATATGCTGGAACTGGGCGAACTGTCAAAAGACCTGCATGAGCAAATCGGAGAATATATCTCCGGCAAGAAAAATATAGACGCTCTGTTTTGCTACGGCGAAAAGGCGGCATATATCGCTTGGAAATCAGGCATGAAAGCAATTTACTCAAACGATAAGGAGTATATCGCGGACCACATAAGAGCCTGCATAAACCCGGGAGATGTCATTCTCTTTAAGGCAAGCCGGGGAATGAAATTAGAGGAGGTATTCCATGCCGTTTTGGATTAACTTGATTGTCGCACTTACGGCGTTTACAATATCGGCGGCGGCGGGGAATTATCTGATTCCGCTGTTGAGGAGGGTAAAAGCCGGACAGCCGATTTACGAGCTTGCCCCGGAAAGACATAAATCCAAAAGCGGCACTCCCACAATGGGCGGCTTTATGTTTATATTGGGTACTGCCGCCGCAATAGGAGTAGGCTGTGCGTTTTACGGCGCGTATCTTAAAGAAAACTTTTACGAGCCCGCTCATAATGCTTTTATGCGGCTGACCGCAGGCTTCGTGTTCGCGCTTCTCAATTCAATACTCGGGTTCGCGGACGATTATATAAAGGTTGTAAAAAAGCGGAATCTGGGGCTGAGAGCGAAGCAGAAGCTGGTTTTTCAATTTATCTTCGCGGCTTTGTTCCTTTGGGCTCTTTATATGCTGGGCGACAGGGGCACTTATATACATTTCCCGTTTTTGGGCGACCTTGAATTAAGTCTGCTTTATTATCCCATCATGATGTTATACATGGTATTTTTAACAAACGCCGTCAACTTGACGGACGGTATAGACGGGCTTTGCGGCACGGTGACTACGGTTGCGGGCTTATCGCTTGTCATGCTCTGCGCTTCTATGGGGCTTTGGGAATACTCCATCTTCTCAATGGCTTTGGCGGGCTCTTGCTTAGGGTTTCTGATGTGGAATCTGTACCCCGCCAAGGTATTCATGGGCGATACGGGCTCCATGTTTTTAGGCGGTGCCATTGTCGCTATAGGCTTTGTGACAAGACAGCACCTGTTGCTCGCGCTGATTTCCGTGGTATATATCTGCGAAGCCCTATCGGTGGTCATGCAGGTGTTGTACTTTAAAGCGACAAAGGGCAAGCGCATTTTCAAAATGTCGCCTATACATCATCATTTTGAAATGTCCGGCTATTCGGAATATAAAATCGTAATAACCTTCTCGACAGTAGCCTTGGTAGCGGGGATAGTTGCTAATATAATATATAATATATAATATTAAATGTTTCGTAGGGGCGACCGCCTCGGTCGCCCGAAAGGACAAGCGAAAGAATAAATAACGTAATGATTAGGGCAACCTTCCGACGTCTTAGCTCCCTCCGTCACCTGCGGGTGACACCTCCCTCAAAGAGGGAGGCAAAAAGCTCCTTGCCTCCCTCTTTGAGGGAGGTGCCGCCCGCAGGCGGCGGAGGGAGCGTTCGCAGACGGCGGCGGGAGGTTCGGGCGACCGAGGCGGTCGCCCCTACAGAAAATGCAATTTTAATCCGACTGAACAGTAAATTGAATGAAGGAGTGGCTGTAAGATGACTTCGCGGACAGGTGTTGCGCCCGGTAACGCAAATATACGTGTTGAACGAAAAAATCGGACAAAAACAAAGGAGAGCAACAGTGCCGGAAAAATAAAAACAGGACCTATGGACCTGCCCTTTTTCATCACGCTGATGATTCTCCTTGTCATCGGTATCATTATGATGTTTTCCGCAGGCTACGCTTGGGCAATCGCCAAGGGTAACGCGGGGACGTTTTATGTTGAGCGGCAGCTTTTCACGGCGGGGCTGGGGCTTGTCGGCATGTTTATCGCTTCATTTATAGACTATCACAGGTTTAGGAAAGCTTGGATAGCTTACGGTTCGTTTATTGCGAGCATTATCCTCCTTATCCTTTGCAGGGTCGGTCCTTTTACCGCGCCGCGCGGAGAGGCTCACCGCTGGGTTCAGTTTCATTCCGCTCTCCCTACGATTCAGCCGTCGGAATTTGTTAAATTATCGATTATATTGCTTTTTGCATATTTAATATCCAATAATTATAATAAAATGAAGAGCTTTAAGCAGGGTGTTGTTCCTTTTCTTGTGATTTTAGGCGTTATTTCCTTCTTAATGATGATTCAGCCTCACCTTTCCGGCACGCTGATAATCTGCTCTATCGGCATCATTATGATGTACGTAGGCGGTACGCGGGCAAGTCATTTGATTTTTCTTGCGGTTATAGGAATTGTTTTAGTTGCAGTCGGGGTAATTGTCCTTATGAATTTTGCGGGCTTCAACTACTTTGAAAAGCGTTGGATTTCATGGACAGACCCTTTCAACACCGATACGAACCGAGATGACGTGTGGCAGACGCGCAACTCGCTTATAGCAATAGGCTCGGGCGGTCTTTTCGGGCTGGGGCTCGGCAATTCGCGGCAGAAATTTTTATACCTGCCGGAATCGCAAAATGACTTTGTTTTCGCCGTTGTATGCGAGGAGCTTGGCTTTGTGGGCGCGGTTGTTATCATCATATTATTTTTACTTTTGATTATGCGCGGATTTTATATAGCCGCAAAAGCGCCGGATAAATTCGGAATGATGCTGGCGGTCGGTCTTGTGGCTCAAATCGGTATACAAGCTCTTTTGAATATAGCCGTTGTTACCAATACGATTCCCAATACCGGCGTTTCGCTCCCGTTTTTCAGCTACGGGGGAACGGCTCTGGCATTACAGCTTTTGCAGATGGGCGTGGTTTTAAATATATCGCGGCAGTCAATTATAGAGGTTTAAGGAATTAGGAATGAGGAATTGAAATGAGGGTTTTACTTTCGGGTGGGGGAACAGCGGGGCATATCAACCCCGCTTTAGCTATTGCCGAAATCATAAAGGAGCGTGAGCCTTCCGCCGAATTTTTATATGTCGGCACGCCGGACGGTATGGAGGCTAAGCTTGTCCCTAAAGCCGGGTATACTTTCGCATCTATTAAGGTGACAGGCTTTAAGCGGAAGCTCACTCCTTTAAATGTTGTAAAAAATATGCGGACACTTTCATATTTAGCATCCTCCTCGCGCAAAGCGAAGAAGCTTTTAAAGAAGTTTAAGCCCGATATAGTTATCGGAACAGGCGGCTACGTAAGCGCGCCGATAGCTCTTATGTCGGCTAAATCCGGCATCCCTACCGCTATACACGAGGCAAACGCATTCCCCGGGATTACGACTAAATTCCTCTCCAAAAAGGTTGATATTGTTATGCTTTCAACCGAGGCGGCGGCAAAGCATTTGGAGGGCGCGAAATATACCGTTACAGGCTTGCCGGTGCGAAGCGGGATTGCAAAATCCCAATTATCCCGCGCGGAGGGGAAGCAGGCTTTGGGCTTTGACGATGAACTGTGTATACTGTCTTTCGGGGGAAGCTTAGGTTCGCGCTGCATTAATGAGGTTATTTTTGAGATTATGAAGAATTACGGCGATATGACCGTCAACCATATCCACGGCTACGGCTCAATAGGCAAGGATTGTTTCCCCGCCGCAATGGAAGCCGCCGATATGCCGCTTACCACGGAACGCCGCAGGGTTACGGAGTACATAAATGACATGGCTGTTTGCCTTGCGGCGGCTGACCTTGTCATCTGCCGGGCGGGTGCGTCGGTTATTGAGGAATTGCAGGCATTGGGGCGTGCTTCTATACTCATCCCCTCCCCCAACGTAACCGAAAATCATCAGTTTCACAATGCTATGGTACTGGGAAAGGCGGGGGCTGCCGTGGTGATTGAGGAAAAGGATTTAACCCCGGAGGTTCTTTTGAAAAAGATAAACGAATTTTATATTAGGCGCGAAAAGCTTGATGTACTGGCAAAAAGGGCGGCTTCGCTTTATGTAAGCGATACAAAGGAACGAATCTGCAATGCGGTGTTTCAGTTGACGGTTAACAATTGACAATTTACAGTTTACAATTAATGAAAAACGGGAGCGGCTTATAATCCGTTCCCGTTTTATTTTAATTGTCCAGAAAGCGTTTATTTCACGTTATAGGCTTTACTCTTCCGTCTGATTTTAACTGCCGTAACGGCAACAAATCCTGCTCCTGTGGCGAACGCAACCGCAATCAAAATCCTAGCCGCATCAGATTGCTCTGCGGCGAAGTCAATCGCCTCAGCTTCTCCGTGGATTCCTGCCAAAGTCGAAACATCATCATACTCGGTGTTTGCAACGGTGAATGAGGTGTTTACGGTTACGAGCCCGCTGAAATGAATACTCAGTTCATGCTCTCCATCTTCGAGTGTATCCAGATATTCGGGCAGGAGGGTGATGATTGTTGAGCCGCTTTGGGCGGTGTAATGAGTTCCGCGGGTTAGGCGGCGACCGTTTCGGCGGACTTCTTGGAAGTCTGCGAAATTTTTGTCAATGGTCAGCGTTAAGGCTTCGCCTGAGCCTTTGGTGAAGCTGTCGCTTTGGTTTTCAAAATGGCTGTTGGGCTGTGGTTTTGTGCCTCCGCCGCCTGCTCCCGAGCCGCCGCCTATGCCGCCGCCGCTTATGATTGCGTCTCTTACGGCGGCACTGTTGTTGTTACCGCCATTGCCGGGTTCGGGGTTAGGTTCGGGGTTAGGAGCAGGATTGGGAGCGGGAGGTTGAAGAGATTCCCACCGTGCATATACCGTCATATGTGCGTTTACAGGAGTTGCGGCTGTGAACTGTGTGCCGCCTGTTGCCGCCGCAACTGTGAACCAACCATTGAACGTATAACCTGTTCTTGTCGGATTAGCAGGAAACCCTGCGCCGAGTGCATTTCCCGTAGCAAGCGTGTAGGTTATGTTAGAGGGTGCGCCGCTGTAGTTATAGTTAAATGTCACCGTTGCGGTCGGGGACGGATTTACCGTGATTGTGAAATTTTGGGTATATGCCCCGAGAGTGTCGTTGCTATTGAGTATGCCGTTTGCTATAGTCGCACGAACTACAACCATTCCCGCGCCGGTAGCGGTAACAACGCCGTCAGTCTCGTGAACTGCCGCACCCGGTGCGGTTGTTCCCATTGGACCTGTAACAATGCTCCAACTTATTTCTTTATTAGTCGCACTTGTGGGATACACTGTTCCGCCGAGGGTGTGGGGCGTTCCTGCTGTGAACGGTTCGGTGTTAACGCCCGTGATTTGGTTTACAGGGGTGAACCTACCACCAACCGTTACTGTTACGGTATCAGTGTAATCGCCGTTAATGGATTTAACCGTAATTGTCGCCGTTCCCTCGCTTACTCCTGTCACTCTGCCGCCGTGTACTACAGCAATAAGTTCATCGCTCGAAGTCCAGATAACGCCTTTGTTTGTTGCGTTAGAGGGGTTAAACGTAACCGTTAAATCTTTGGTTTCGCCTACAGCTATTGAGAAATCGCCGCCGTCTATTTCAATTCCGGTTACGGGAACTTCAAGGAAATCTCCAACCCAAACCGCATAAAGCGTGGTGTTTGCGGTGAGGGTTATGGTTTGACCGGGATAGTATTCAACTTCATCGACTGTACCATCAGTGGACCAACCGGCGAATACAAAACTCGTAAACTCAAGGTTGCCTGCACCCGCAACTACTGCCCAATCACCGTCATAGACATTTTGGTTGGCAGGTACTGAACCCGTTACGTATGAACTACTTGGGGCATAGCTCAAAGTAAATATTTCGAGTTGTGTCCACTGTGCGTATAAGGTTATGTCATCGGTGATTTGGGACGTGAAACTAAATATATTTCCGCCCGAAGCCGCCGTGAACCAACCCTCAAATTTGTGTCCTGTCCATACCGGGTCGGGGGGAGCAAGAATCCTGCTGCCGTGGTTTACATCTGTAATAGCCGGAACAGTAAGACCGCCTTGTGAATCGAATGTAACTGTATATTTGTTAATCTCCCAATGAGCGGTGAAAGTTTTGTCTCCTGTGCTTCCCGCCGGGATAGTTGCGGTCATGGTTGGTGTAGTTTCACCGTCCCATGTCCAACCTGTGAAAGTGTAGCCTGTTCTGGTTGGAGCTAGCAGGGTTATCAGTGTGCTTATGGTATAGGTGTCGGGGTTGCTTGCGTGGTTTGTTCCGCCGTCGCCTAATACATAGGTGATGTCATAGATGATAGCTTGCCAACGGGCATATAAAGTAACATTCTCTGTTATGGGAGTTTCAGCAAAATACTCATCTCCGCCTGTTGCCGCATCAGTGTCAAACCAACCTAACAAGTTGTAACCTGCTCTGGTAGGGGTCGGTAACGCTCCGAGCAGGTCGCCGTCGTCAACCAGTATAGACGGGGACTGAGGTGCGTCCGGGTAGTTGGAGTCGAATGTTACGTAGTGGGTGGTAACAATATCTTCACCTCCACCTTCGTCACCGCTGCCTGTACCCTGCACAGTAACCGTTGCTGTCGGAGAAGTTAACCAATTAGCTCCGCCATCAATCGAAACTTGTACAGTAAGAGTTATATTATTTGCGCTGTTACTTTCCGGGAAAGCAAGGGTTGCGGTTTGGCTTGTTGCGCTTCCCGCGGCTGCCTCCGCAGGTACTATTACATCGTCTGAACTGTTAACCGCTCTTACCGAAATATCTCCCTCATCAAGGTCAGTTCCCTCAACGGTTATAACATTGTTTCCGCCCGCTGAGGACATAGTAGTTTCTGCGGGGGTTATGCTTATGACTACGGGGTCGGTTGCCGCTTTAACAGGTAAAGTAAAAGTCATCGGCAATGAGGGAAATAAGGCGAACGTAAGCGAAAAAGTGACCACCCAAGCCAGGAATACGGAAAATTTTTCTTTGGTTGCTTTGTTTTTCATTGTAAACTCTCCTTTTTTTTAGGTTTAGATTTAGATATTTATTTAAGCGTGATGAACTCATCACGACCAACTAAGGAAACCCAAGAGGCGGCTCTCCCCTCGGTAAGGGAAAGCCGCTTTTATTTAAAACGAATATTTTAAGGCATGGCAAACAGACGGAATTAACCCGCTTGCTTGCTTGCTTGCTTGCTTGCTTGCTTGCTTGCTTGCTTGCTTGCTTGCTTGCTTGCTAAAATTGTAGCATGTTTT